>ENA-OPYQ01000006-OPYQ01000006.1-human-gut-metagenome-genome-assembly--contig:-NODE-6-length-58473-cov-3.234001_pt1 | contig 58473 bp, 51 predicted proteins | sample MGYA00242471_ERZ504479 | MGnify/ENA primary metagenome ERZ504479 (study PRJEB26092, sample SAMD00036225) | human gut metagenome | host: Homo sapiens | study: EMG produced TPA metagenomics assembly of the... | reverse complement strand
CAAAAAACCGTAGCTATTTCTTTGTCATCCAAGAAAATAATCGTATCTTTGCACTCAAATTTTATTGAGACATTAAGAAAATGAGTAAAGATACATTAACTCATCAGCTGACAGAGACCATCGAGGAGCTTTCGAGCGCCGAATCTTTGAAAGGTCTCTTCCATCAGCATCGAGACGGGAATCCACTTCCTTCGGGCAAGGCGCTCGAAGAAATCATCAGTTTGTCCCGTTCTATCCTCTTTCCGGGATATTTCGGCAATTCTTCGGTAAATATCTCAACCATCAAATATCATATTGGAGTAAGAGTAGAGAAACTCTATGAGATGCTGTCAGAGCAGATTCTCGCCGGTCTCTGCTTCGCCAACGACTGTGAAACGGAAACCCAGGCTGAACTGCAGCACCAGCGTGCCAAGGCAGGCGTGATTGCAGCCAAGGCAATCATGGAATTCCCGAGACTGCGCAAGATTCTGGCTACCGATGTAGAGGCTGCCTACGAGGGCGACCCGGCTGCCATGAGCCACGGAGAAATCATCTCCTGCTACCCGGTCATCAAGGCGATTACCAACTACCGCATCGCTCACGTGCTGCACGAACTGGGAGTGCCGCTCATTCCAAGAATGATGACCGAACTGGCGCATTCGGAAACCGGTATTGATATCAACCCGGAGGCTACCATCGGCAAGCACTTCACCATCGACCACGGTACGGGTGTGGTAATTGGAGCTACCTGCATCATCGGCGACAATGTGAAACTCTACCAGGGTGTAACCCTCGGAGCCAAGAGTTTCCCTCTCGATAAGGACGGCAATCCTATCAAGGGAATCCCTCGCCACCCTATCCTCGAAAATGATGTCATCGTCTACGCCAATGCCACCATCCTCGGTCGCATCACCATCGGAGAAGGCTGCGTAGTGGGAGCCAACGTATGGGTTACCAAGGATATGAAACCGAAAACAAAGAAATATAAAAAAGAAAAACAAAGTTTATTAGATATAGAATTCAATAATGGAACAGGAATTTGAACTCATTGCCAAGACCTTCATGGGCCTCGAGCCTGTCTTGGCTGAAGAGCTCACCCAGTTGGGTGCCAATAATGTACAGATCGGTCGCCGCATGGTGTCTTTCACAGGCGACAAGGAAATGATGTATCGTGCTAACTTCCAGTTGCACACAGCCATCCGTATCTTAAAGCCTATCAAGCACTTCAAGGCTAGAAGCGCTGAAGAGGTGTATGATCAGATTCAGAAGATCAAGTGGGATGACATCTTAGATGTGAAGAAGACTTTCTCTGTTGACTCAGTAGTCTACTCAGAGGAGTTCCGCAACTCACGCTTCGTAACCTACAAGGTAAAGGATGCGATTGTTGACTGGTTCCGCGAGAAGCAGGGTACACGTCCAAATATCAGCGTATCTAACCCGGATATCCGCCTCAACATCCACATTGCAGAAGACAATGCCACCTTGAGTCTCGATTCGAGTGGTGAGAGTCTGCACCGCCGTGGCTACCGCCAGGAGCAGGTAGAGGCTCCTCTGAACGAGGTTCTCGCTGCAGGCATGATTCTGATGACCGGCTGGAAGGGCGAATGCGATTTCATCGACCCGATGTGTGGTTCAGGTACCATCGCCATCGAAGCTGCCCTCATCGCCCGCAACATCTCTCCAGGTGTATTCCGCAAGGAGTTTGCCTTCGAGAAGTGGAACGATTTCGACCAGGATCTCTTCGATACGATTTATAACGACGACTCTCAGGAGCGCGAGTTCGAGCACCATATCTATGGTTACGATGTTGACATGAAGGCTGTCAATACAGCTAATCTCAACGTTCGTGCTGCCGGTCTCAGCAAGGACATCACCATCTCACAGGCTGATTTCAAGGACTTCACCCAGCCAGCAGAGAAGAGCATCATCGTGATGAACCCTCCATACGGTGAGCGCATCTCTACCCCTAACCTCCTGAACACCTACAAGATGATAGGTGAGCGCTTCAAGAAGGCTTTTGCCGGCAACGAGGCTTGGGTATTGAGCTACCGCGAGGAGTGCTTCGAGCAGATTGGTCTGAAACCATCTATCAAGATTCCTGTATTCAACGGAAGCTTGGAGTGCGAATTCCGCAAGTATGTGATGTTCGACGGCAAGATGAAGGACTTCCGTTCTGAAGGCGGTATTGTGAAGACTGAGCGCGAGAAGAGCGAGATGGCTCAGAAGCACCGTTTCAAGAAGGAGCGTGAATTCAAGAAGCGTGTAAGCGAGGAGACTGAAAACGAGGAGGACGATATCCGTTCTTTCAAGTTCCATACTCACCGTCTGGAAGACTTCGAGAAGAAGCGTGCTGAGTTCCATAAGGGCGGTCGTTCACGTATCGGTGGCGGTCGACGCAATGATGACGACGATGACAAGCGTGGCAGCCGCAGCTTCAAGAGCGACCGCAAGGGTGGCCGTGACTTCGGTAGCAAGCGCGACGGAAAGCGTTTCGAGAAAGGCGACAAGCGTGGTGGCTTCAAGGGCGACAAACGTGGTGGCCGTGATTTCGGAGGCAAGCGCGGAGGCAAGAAGAACTTCAGCGTTGACTTCGACGACGAGGATTAAAGACATATCGACCCATGCGTCGTGTTTCACGACGCATGGGTGTTAAACCCGATAAAGTAAAGAATATAATGAATCTGAAGAATTCAATTTATAAATTATCTTTTGCTGCTATGATTATGATGGCTATGAATGCAACCGACTTACAGGCTCAGGGCGTGGTTCCTGCTCAGAAAGGCGAGAAAACCTTTACATTGGAAGACCTGAACTTCGGCGGCAACAACTATCGTAACATGGTAGCAAGAATCGCTGGTGCACCTGGTGGGGCAATGAACTCGTTCGCCAGGATGTGGATGCTTGCTATCTCGTCAACAAGACGACAGGCAAGGAGACCAAACTCTTCGGCATCAATGACATCAACCAGTGGATTGCTCCTACCAAAGACATCAAGGTAAGAGCCCTCTACAATGCTCTGTTCCCGTTTGCAGGCAAGAACATCGTGATGGTGAGCAACGGCAGCAAGACTTATACCATAGACTTCAAGAAGCATAAGCTGCTGAGCGAGATGGATTTTGCTGACGGCGAGAACCTCCTGGAGGCTAATGCCCAGCAGAACGCCTTCGCCTATCTGAAGGGCAGCAACCTCTATGTGCGTACCTTCGATGTAACCAGCAACGCCTTGACAAAAGAGAAGAAATCTCACGATTTCCAGCTCTCAAAGGACGGAAGCCGCGAAATTGTTTATGGACAGAGTGTTCACCGCGATGAGTTCGGTATCAGCAAGGGAACCTTCTGGAGTCCGAACGGCGAACTGCTCGCCTTCTATCGTATGGACCAGAGTATGGTAACCGACTATCCGCAGGTCGACATCCCGGAAATCGGTTTCAATCATCCTGAAACACAGAGTTGCATTGCTACTCCTGCACCAGACAAGTATCCGATGACTGGCGAGACATCACACAAGGTAACCGTAGGCGTGTTCGACTGCATGACCGGCAAGACCGTCTATCTGAAGGCTGGCGATCCAACCGACCGCTATTTTACCAACATCGCATGGAGTCCGGACAGCAAGACCATCTATATGTTCGAACTGAACCGCGACCAGAACGACTGCCGTCTGACTGCCTACAATGCAGAGACCGGCGAGAAGACTGGCGAGCTCTATCGCGAAACCGACGAGAAATACGTGGAGCCTTGCCACCCTATCCAGTTCCTGCCTTGGGACAGCAGCAGTTTCATCATGCAGAGCCGCAAGGATGGCTACAACCACCTCTACCTCTGCACCCTGGGCAAGCACGGAAGCCGCATGGCCAGCAACACAGAATCGCTCGAAATCAAGCAGTTGACTTCCGGCAAATGGGAAGTGATGGAAGTGCTCGGTTTCAACAGCAAGCGCAAGAGTATCATCATCGCATCCAACGAGAAATCGCCTATCCAGAGAAACATCTTTGCCGTAGACACAAAAACCGGTAAGCGTACGCTGGTAGATGATTGCGGCAAGGGATGGCACAGCGCCACTTTGAGCGAGAACGGACAGTATGTCTTCGACAACTACTCTACTCCTACCGTGCCTCGCAAGATTGCCCTCGTGAATACCGAGAACGGCAAGCGCACCGCTTACTTCACAGCCGAGAACCCTTGGAAGGGCTACAATGTGCCTGAGTACAGCTGCGGTTCCATCAAGGCTGCCGATGGCGAAACAGACCTCTACTGGAGAATGGTGAAGCCGGTAAACTTCGATCCAAACAAGAAGTATCCTACCATTATATATGTATATGGTGGACCTCATGCCCACAACGTAGATGCCCGCTGGAACTACTCTAGCCGTGGTTGGGAAACCTACATGGCAGAAAAGGGCTATCTGCTCTTCATCCTCGACAACCGTGGAAGCGAGAACCGTGGCAAGGCTTTCGAGCAGGCTACCTTCCGCCAGCTCGGACAGATTGAGATGCAAGACCAGATGAAGGGTGTGGAATATCTGAAGACACTTCCTTACGTAGATGCTGACAAGATTGGCGTTCACGGCTGGAGCTTCGGCGGATTCATGACCATCTCGCTGATGACCAACCACCCTGATGTGTTCAAGGTAGGCGTAGCAGGCGGTCCGGTTATCGACTGGCACTGGTACGAGGTGATGTATGGCGAGCGCTATATGGACACCCCACAGACCAACCCAGAGGGTTACAGGAAGACCTCTCTGCTCTATCAGGCAAAGAACCTGAAGGGCAAGCTGCAGATTATCCAGGGCTTGAACGATGTGACCGTAGTGCCACAGCACTGCCTCACCTTCCTCAAGGCTTGCATCGCAGCAGGCACCCAGCCAGACTTCTTCGTCTATCCTGGCGAGCCTCACAACATGAGAGGTCATCAGAGCACTCATCTGCATGAGCGCATCAGCAATTATTTCTTCGATTATCTCAAGTAAATATCTAGGAGTAAACATCCCCCGAAAAAGGGGAGTTTACTTCTACATCAAATAACAAACAATAACTTACAGCAAATGAAAATTTTATTGTTAGGAGGCGGTGGCCGCGAGCACGCCTTAGCATGGAAAATCGCTCAGAGCGAGAAGTGTGAGAAACTCTTCATCGCTCCTGGTAATGCCGGTACACAGAATGTCGGCGAGAACGTAGATATCAAGGCAGACGACTTTGAGGCGCTCAAGAACTTCACAGTAGAAAATGGCGTTGATATGGTGGTAGTTGGTCCGGAAGACCCATTGGTAAAGGGTGTTTACGATGACTTCAAGAACGATCCTCGCACCCAGAACATCCCTGTCATCGGTCCATCAAAGGCTGGCGCCGTATTGGAAGGCAGCAAGGACTTCGCCAAGAAGTTCATGAAGCGCCACAACATCCCTACTGCCCAGTATGAGACTTTCGACGGCGAGCACGTAGAGGAAGGCTTGAAATTCCTGGAGACACTGAAGGCTCCTTATGTATTGAAGGCTGACGGTTTGTGCGCCGGTAAGGGCGTTCTCATCCTCCCTACCCTGGAAGAGGCTAAGAAAGAGTTCAAGGAGATGCTCGGCGGTATGTTCGGCAACGCTTCTGCACGCGTAGTCATCGAGGAATTCCTCAGCGGCATTGAGTGCTCTGTATTCGTATTGACCGACGGCAAGAACTACAAGATTCTGCCTGAGGCTAAGGATTACAAGCGCATCGGCGAGCACGATACCGGTCTGAACACCGGCGGTATGGGTAGCGTTACCCCTGTACCATTCGCTACCAAGGAGTGGATGCAGAAGGTTGACGAGCGCATCATCCGTCCTACTGTAGAGGGACTTGCTGAGGAGAACATCGACTATAAGGGATTCATCTTCTTCGGTCTGATCAACGTTGAAGGCGAGCCTATGGTCATCGAGTACAACTGCCGTATGGGTGATCCAGAGACTGAGAGCGTGATGCTCCGCCTGAAGAGCGACATCGTGGATCTCTTCGAAGGTGTAGCAGCAGGCGATTTGGACAAGCGCAGCATCGAGTTTGATGAGCGTGCTGCAGTCTGCGTGATGCTCGTAAGCGGCGGTTATCCTGAGGCTTACAAGAAGGGTTATCCTATCCAGGGCATCGACGATGTAGAAGGTTCGGTAGTATTCCACTCCGGTACAGCCATGAAGGATGGTCAGGTAGTAACCAACGGTGGTCGTGTCATCTGCGTAAGCAGCTACGGCAAGGACAAGGAAGAAGCCTTGAAGAAGAGCTTTGCTGAGGCACAGAAGATCCAGTTCACCGACAAGTACTTCCGTTCTGATATCGGACAGGACCTTTAGTTTTTTAATGTTGAATTAGATGTTAAGAAAGAAAACTTTTCAAAATAAAGTAGCGGCTAGCCGCTACTCTTTACCTATTACTGCAACCCTTGCCACGCTGGTTTGGGTTGCAGTAGGTTTATTGGTATCCAATATCTGGGTAGAATTTGCTTTTACAGCCATGTCTACCCTGCTGATGGTGGAACTGAACAACCGTAATGCCCTGATGCGTACCTACAGCCGAATGGTATCTTGCAGTTTTCTGGCATTACTGACGATGACAGGACTCCCCCACCTCTCTTTAAAAAGCAGTATTGTGACGATGTGTTTCATCGCCTTTTATCTCATTATCTGGAATTGCTATCAGGATAAACGCTCTACAGGCTGGACTTTCTACGCCTTTGCCTGCATCGGTCTGGCATCGATGGTTTTCGTGCAGATAGGCTATTTCATGCCTATCCTATGGATCATGATGATGGTGTTTACCCTCTCGTTTAGCGTAAAGACATTCTTTGCAACACTGGTAGGTCTCATCGTGCCCTATTGGTTTGCAGCCGGTTATTTCTTCTATACCGACAACATACAGGGGCTGGCTGACCACTTCTGCGAATTCATCAACTACAGCGAACTATTTGATTATTCGCAGGTTACCGACCATCAGATTCTGAACCTGAGTTTCGTTACCCTGCTCACCATCATCGGTTCCATCCACTTCATACGCACCAGCTACGGCGATAAGATACGCACCCGCATGATCTACGAAACGTTTATCATGTTATCGGTTGCCTGCATCATCTTCATCGTCCTCCAGCCTCAATATATACAGGAACTGGGCGGCATCCTGATTGTGAATACAGCACCGCTTATCGCCCATTTCATCACATTCACCAGAGGTAAGTTTACCAACATATCCTTCATCCTGCTGCTCATCATGCTGGTACTTATCATGGCTTACAACATACTCGTACCAGAGAGCATATTACTATGAGTTGGATTATAGATTTCTTAATGAGCTGGGGCTACTGGGGCATGCTGGTATCAGCCTTCCTTGCCGGCAGTTTCTTTCCCTTCAGCAGCGAGGTGGTCATGTCGGGCTTACAGGCTGCCGGACTGGAACCTATCCAGCTCGTACTGTATGGAAGCATCGGCAATGTGCTCGGTTCTATGTTCAACTATGGCGTAGGACGGATGGCAAGCTGGAATGGATAGAGAAATATCTGCATGTAAAGAAAGAGAGTCTTGACAAGGCTCAGCATTTCATGGCCGACAGAGGAGCCTGGATGGGATTCTTTGCCTTCCTGCCCCTGTTGGGAAGTGCCATCACCATCGTTTTGGGACTGACGAGAGCCAACATCGTGATTTCTGTCATCAGCATCACCATCGGAAAGGTGTTGAGATATGTACTGCTGGTTTACGGACTCAGTTTCATCTTTTAAACAAGCTGCAAAGAAAACAAAGAATTGATTCATATAGATTGACTGCTTATGAGAAAGTATTTATACCTTATTATATTATGCGTGGCTTTCGCGGGCTGTAAAGGCAGCCAGCAGAAAGGCCACACCGCAGAAAGTAACGGAAAGGAATCTGTCGCCAACAGCGATGGCAAACCTGCTGTTACCGTAACTATCCCTCCCTACAAGTTTTTCGTTGATAAGATTGCCGGAGATAAGGTGGATGTCAACGTGATGGTATCCAACGGCAACAATCCTGAAACTTACGAGCCTTATGCCCAGCAGATGATGGAACTCTCTAGGAGTGCCCTCTATCTGAAAGTGGGAAGCATCGGTTTCGAACAGACCTGGATGAAGAGCTGCAGAACAACGCTCCTGACATGAAGGTGATAGATACCTCCACAGGCATCACGCCTGCCAAGACACCAGGCGGCAATACCGACCCGCATGTATGGATGAGTTGCAAAAACGCCCGCATCATCTCCAGCAACATCTTCAAGGCACTCTGCCAACTGGAACCGGAAAACAAGACTTTCTTCCAGAAAAACTATCAGCAGTTGCTCTGCAGCATCGACAAGCGAGACAGCACCATCAGAGAGGGTTTCAAGAATCATCCCGAGATGGTACGCAAGTTTGTGATCTATCACCCTATCCTCACCTACTTTGCCCGTGATTACCAGCTGGAGCAGCTTGCCATTGAGGAAGAAGGCAGGGAGCCTAGTGCCTCCCAGCTGAAGAGCCTCATAGAGAGAGCCAGAAAAGAAAAGATCAAGTTCTGCCTGATACAGGCAGAATTTGCCAACCGCAACACCAATACATTCATCAACGAGAGCCACACCAAGCCAATGAATATCAACCCATTGCAAGGCGATTGGAACTGGGCGATGCAGGAAGCTGCAGCAGCGGTACAGGGCAAGAAAATCGTTGTTGGGAAGTAAAAACTACAATAATATGACTCCAATCATAAAAATCGAGCATCTTTCTGCTGGCTATGAAGGCAAGGAGGTGCTCCACGACATCAACCTCACCGTCTACAAAGACGATTATCTTGGCATCATCGGTCCCAACGGTGGTGGCAAGACAACTCTCATGCGCCTCATTCTGGGACTGATGAAACCCACAGACGGCAGCATCCGCTTTTATAAAGACGGGGAGGAAGTAAGGGAAATCAGCATGGGATATCTGCCCCAATACAATCATCTCGACAAACAGTTCCCTATCTCCGTCTATGAAGTGGTACTCTCAGGACTCAGCAAGACCAAGAGCCTCTTTTCCAGATACACCCAGGCACAGCACCAGCAGGTACTCGACTGTCTGGAACAGATGCAGCTCACGGAGTTGAAAGACCGCCATATCGCAGCCTTGAGCGGCGGACAACTGCAGCGAGTACTCCTCGCCCGCGCCATTGTTTCGAAACCCGATGTAGTGATACTGGATGAGCCCAACACCTACATCGACCGCCGTTTCCAGAAGCAGATGTACGAGATGCTGGAACAGATCAACCGGGAGTGCGCCATTATCATCGTAAGCCATGATGTAGCCGAAGTGCTCAATAACGTAAAGCACATCGCCTGCGTAAATCATCATCTCCACTACCACGATACGGCAGATATGCCGAGAGAGAAACTGGAAGAGCATTTCTTAAATGTATAGGCTTATTATATAATAATGCCTAAAAAACAGGTGCAAAAATCCATATTATCTCATCTTTTTATTATCTTTGCAATTGGAATGTGCCTTTTTGAAAGGCACAGAGAAAGCATTCAGAAACAGAGAAAGCATTCAGAAAGAAATATAATACATTAAAGTTTAAACAATAATGAAACAGTACAGATTAGTGGACAATATCTTCGGATGGGTCGCATTCATCATTGCGGCGTTCACTTATTGTTCCACAATTGAACCGACAGCCAGCTTCTGGGACTGTCCTGAGTTTATTACGACTGCTTACAAGCAGGAGATCGGTCACCCACCTGGGGCACCATTCTTCATGCTTTTAGGCAATTTCTTCACACATTTCGCCAGCGACACTACCCAGGTAGCCAAGATGGTAAATACGATGAGCGCCCTACTGAGCGCCGTCTGTATCATGTTCCTCTTCTGGACCATCACCCACCTGGCTCGCCGACTCGTCATCAGCGACTGGAAAGAACTGACTACCAGCAAGCTGATTGCCATCGAGGCATCCGGTATGGTGGGCGCACTCATCTACACCTTCAGCGATACCTTCTGGTTCTCAGCTGTCGAGGGTGAGGTTTATGCGTTCTCTTCTGCCTTTACCGCTGTGGTATTCTGGCTCATCCTGAAGTGGGAAGACCATGCTGACGAGCCTCATAGCGATCGTTGGCTTGTGCTCATCGCCTATATGACCGGTTTGAGTATCGGTGTCCACCTGCTCAACCTGCTCTGTATCCCAGCCATCGTATTGGTTTATTACTACAAGAAGGTGCCACATGCCAACCTCAAGGGCTCGCTCCTGGCGCTGTTCCTTTCATTCCTCGTAGTGGTAGCCGTACTGTATGGTGTGGTTCCAGGTATCATCACCGTAGGCGGCTGGTTCGAACTGTTCTTTGTCAACACTCTCGGCTGTCCGTTCAATACCGGTGAAATCGTATACATCATCTGTCTCGTAGCCTCAGTTATCTGGGGTATCTACGAAACCTGCCATGCTTCTGAGAAGAACGAGAAGAAGCAGAATATCGCCTTTGTTCTCGGCTTCGGCATGCTCGGCATCCCATTCTACGGATATGGCTGGACTGCTGCCATTACCGGCATCATCGTGCTGGTTATTCTCTGGTTCGTACTCGGCTACAAGCGCAAGCAGGAGGTAGTAACAGGCGTTGACGAATCTACAGGCATCGCCAAGAAGAAGATGCAGCTCCTGCCGCTCATCTCAGCACGCGTCAAGAATACAGCCTTGCTCTGCATGCTGATGCTGATGATTGGTTATTCCAGCTACGCACTCATCGTGATCCGTTCTTCTGCCAACCCTCCTATGGACCAGAACTCTCCTGAGGACATCTTTACCCTGGGAAGTTATCTGAGCCGCGACCAGTATGGCGACCGCCCTCTGTTCTATGGCCAGGCTTATACATCACAGGTAGCCCTCGAAGTAGACGGCAACATGTGCAAGCCTGTCATGAAAGAAGGCGCACCGGTTTACCAGCGCAAGGAGAAAGCTTCGGCTGATGAGAAGGACTCTTACTTCGTAGTAAGTCACAAGAATAAGTATATCTATGCCCAGAACATGCTCTTCCCTCGTATGTACAGTTCGGATCATGCCCAGGCATACGAAGACTGGATGGGCGGTGTAGAAGGCACAGAGATTCCTTACGACCGCTGCGGAGAAAGTATCATGGTGAAGATGCCGTCACAGTTTGACAACATCCGCTTCTTCCTCTCTTACCAGTGCAACTTCATGTACTGGCGCTACTTCATGTGGAACTTTGCCGGCCGTCAGAACGACATCCAGGGCAATGGTGAGCCAGAGCACGGCAACTGGATTACCGGTTTCTCATTCATTGATGATTCACTCTATGGCGACCAGAGCAAATTGCCAGACGACCTGAAGGAGAACAAGGGGCACAATGTATTCTATTGCATGCCGCTGATTCTCGGTCTCATCGGACTTTTCTGGCAGGCTTGGTATACCCGCAAGAAGAAGGTAATGAAGAACGGCAAGGAAGAGGAAGTGCTCCTCCCTATCGGAATCCAGCAGTTCTGGATTGTATTCTTCCTGTTCTTCATGACAGGTCTTGCCATCGTCATCTACCTGAATCAGACACCTATGCAGCCACGTGAGCGTGACTATGCTTACGCCGGTTCATTCTATGCATACGCTATCTGGTGCGGTCTCGGCGTACTCGCCATCATCGACATCCTGAAGCGCAAGATGAAGCTCAGCGGTACTGCTGTAACAGCCATCGTAGCAGTCATCACACTTCTCGTACCTATCCAGATGGCATCACAGACCTGGGATGATCACGACCGCTCAAACCGTTACACCTGCCGTGACTTCGGTCAGAACTACCTGATGTCACTCCAGGAGAAGGGAAACCCTATCATCTTTACCAATGGTGATAACGATACCTTCCCACTCTGGTACAACCAGGAGGTAGAAGGCGTAGGAACAGATGCCCGCGTATGTAACCTGAGCTACCTGCAGACCGACTGGTATATCGACCAGATGATGCGTCCTGCATACAACTCACCATCTGTGCCAATCACCTGGCCACGTCTCGACTTCTGTTCAGGTACCAACGAATATGTATCTGTTGAACCTGAGGCAAAGAAGCAGATTCTCGACTTCTACAAGCAGGATCCAGAGAATGCCAAGAAGCAGTTTGGTGACGAACCGTTCGAGCTCAAGAACATCCTGAAGAACTGGGTACGCAGCAAGAACCCTGACATGCACTTCATCCCTACGGATACCCTCTATGTCACAATCGACAAGGAGGCTGTAAAGAAGAGCGGCATGATGATGGCATCAGATTCTATTCCAGACAAGATGGTCATCTCTCTTGCCGGCAAGAGCGCACTCTACAAGAACGACCTCATGATGCTCGAAATGCTGGCACAGTGTAACTGGACCCGTCCGCTCTACGTAGCACTCACCGTAGGCGAAGAGAACTATATGAACCTCGGTGACAACTTCGTACAGGAGGGACTTGTGAACCGTATCACTCCGTTCACCACCAACAAGCCAGGTGCCAAGAACTTCGATACAGAGAAGGCTTATCACAACATCATGACCCGATTCAAGTTCGGCAACCTGAAGCAGAAGGGACTCTACATCGACGAGACAACCATGCGTATGTGTTATACCCACCGTCGCCTGCTCGCCCAGACAGCCCTCCAGCTCATCGCCGAAGGCAAGAAGCAGAAGGCTATCAACATCCTGAAGAAGGCTGATACTGAGATTCCTGCCTACAATGTTACGCTCGACTACATGAGCGGTGGCTTGGATATGGCTCGCGGCTGGCTGATGACCGGTCAGAAAGCCAAGGGCAAGGAATATATAGAAGCGGTATGGAAGAATGCTTCACAATACCTCAACTACTATCTCTCGCTGCCAAACGACCGTTTCCTCCAGGCAGAGCACGACTGCATCCGTCAGATTATGATCATGCAGAGCATCTGCGAGGCTGCCGGAATGGTGAGTCCACAGTTGGAGCAGAAGTATGAGAAGCAGCTCAACAACCTCTACCGTCTCTATCATGGCAGAGGTGGCAGAATGCCGGAAGGCAATCAGTAAAAAATAGAAAAAAGTTTGGTGTCGCGAAACACGACACCAAACTTTTCATTATTCATATAAACCTGTTTTATCCATGTTCATAGAGCAACCAGCCAAATGGCTCAGATGGTTATATCCAAAGGCCATCTGGAGAATGGACAAGAAAGACCATTCTGTCTATCTTACATTTGATGACGGTCCAATTCCAGAGTCAACTCCATTCATCTTAGAGACCCTGAGAAAGTACAATATCAAGGCTACTTTCTTTATGGTAGGCGAGAATGTATTGCGCCATCATGACCTCTACAACCAGATTGTGGCAGAGGGTCATCAGGTTGGCAACCATACATTCAATCATATCGGTGCCTTCAAGCACCGCGTCATCTCCTACGTGCTCAACACCAATAAGGCGAACGATATCATCCATGCCCATCTCTTCCGTCCACCTCACGGCTGGATGCGACCAAGTGAGTATTGGTGGCTGCACCGCACTTACAAGGTCATCATGTGGGACGTGGTGACGCGCGACTATTCCAAATGGATGACGGCAGAAGATGTGGTGAACAATGTGAAGCGATATGCCCGCAATGGCAGCATCATCACCTTCCACGACTCGCTGAAGAGCATTGAAAAGCTGAAGACAGCACTCCCTCAGGCCATAGAATGGCTCATGGAACAGGGGTATGAATTTAAGACTTTTGAATAAGAAGCTGTTATTCCCAAACAGGAACAGACCAATAAACACAGACAAGAAATGAGCAAAAGAATCAACAGTTATCAGGCAGTAGCTGCATTTGTAAGAGGTTTCTTCGAAGCTTACGCACGTGGCATCATCGATGCTACCATCGAAGGCAATGACTTCAGCAAGAAGAACGACCCGAAACAGATCAAGCAGATGATGCTGGAGCACTATGGCGAGGTAAACCAATACTTCTTCGACATCATGTTCTCTACCCTCGTACGCCTCAACTACAAGACTGCCGAGGAAGCCAACGAGCGCATGAAGAAGAACTTCGACAGCATGAAACAGGCTGACCCGACCTTTGAGCCAACCATGCTCGACTACCTGCGCATAGCCTGCAAATCGAACCAGCTTTACAAGGCGATGGAGTCTGAATACAAGCGTAACTTCACCTGGCTTCTTCAAGGCAAGTTTACCACACTTGAAGAGCATGTACGCGATTATACCCACGGCATTCTCATCAGTCTCGCCGACGAGCCGATGGCAATCCATCTCCTGGTCCGCATCATCGTGAAGGCATACGCCGCAGGCTTGAAGTGTGGCAGCAAGGAGGGCGAACAACACCAGCTCCACATGCCTACCCTTCACGGCATGTTGCTGAACAATGTCAACATCCTGCTCAACGAGACTCCACTCAAGAGCAGCACCGAAGATCCTGTTGCCCTCTTCAAGGAGGCATGCAAGAATGAAGAAGAAAACATCAACGTTCTTTTCAACACATTAAACGATGCGATGAAAGAACTGGCAGAAGAATAAGAGAAAAGCATCATTGATGACGAGCACAGCACCAGATTCGAGAACCATCCGACTCCATATAGCGTAGAATCTCGTTATTCACTTCTTGGCGAATGGAGAGCATGGATTCTCGGTCGCAATCCACAGTAAAGTCAAGGTCTATATCTACCGAGAGTCTTGGCAGTTGGGAATAACAAAGTGACAATGATTAAGATTATTAAAGATTTAGATATAACGGCTTCGGGTGTTAGCGTATTTAACCGCAAGTGGCAACCTGTCCATTTACAACAAGGAGAAATGGATGGGGCTTGTGCCGTATATTCCATGATGATGAACCTGCTCATACTAAAGGTTCTTACTCGTAATCAAGTTGTCAACTTGAAAACAACATTTAAGGGAAATACCGCAAAAGGGAGACTTTTCAAAGAGTTCTTTGTGACAGAAGGACTGTGCCGTGATGGATTTTATTTTTCCGAAATAAAAGAAAAGCTATCCCATTCTTTTGCTAAAGAGGTTACATCTTCGCCTCTTCAATATACAGCATCTTTATCAGACCAAACTTCTTTTGTAGAAGAACTTAGGACTGCAATAGATAGCGACACGCCTTTGATTACCGCTCTGTCTTTTAAAGGTGGCGCTCATGCTGTACTTGCTATTGGGTATGAAGAACAAAAAGACGGTGTCAAGAAAATATTCTGTTTAGACCCAAGCTATGCCATAAGTCCGACATCCTTTTGGAATGGTGTAATAATCCTAAATGAGGGAAAAGGAAAGTACAGCCATCAGTATATAACAGATAAAGACGAAAAATATATCAATGTCAGTGAATCATTGAATATAAAAAAGAAATAACGATATGAGCGAAGAATTACAACAGAAATTTCTTGACAAACTTTGAGAAGTTGCAAACAAACTACGTGGCAATCAAGGACCTGGAGGCCAAACGTGCTGACCTTGACAAGGAGATTGAGGGCTATCTGAAAGAGTTGGGATTGTTAGAGTAAACTTTCCACAAGTTGTGGCAGAGTTCCCAGATATGAAAGGGCTTTCATACAGAAACTTGAAGTATATCAGACAATGGTATCAGTTTTATAATGAGCAACTTACAATTTGACAACAAGCTGTTGCCAAATTAGACGAAGTAAATGTGCAATAACTTGTTGCACAATTACAAGAAGGATGTCTAAGCTCATGCCTGAAAACATACAGAGCCAGTTGCCTACAATAGAAGACATTGAAGCAACACTTTCTGATATAAAGGAAACTAAGGATTTCAAAAAAGGTAATGATATGAAAAATAAAGATAATATACCGCAGTTCGTGAATAGCGACTCCTTCATGGCAGGCAAGAACTATGTGAAGTGATTGTCTGACCTGAAGAAACGTTTCCGCATGGCACAACTAAAAGCTGCTGTCAAAGTGAATACGGAAATGCTCAAATTCTACTGGAGTTTGGGCGAGGACATTTGCGAGAAGCAGAAACAAGACAAGTGGGGTGCAAAGGTTGTAGATAGGCTTAGCCTTGATATGCGTTCGGAAATTCCTCAGAGTGAGGGATTTTCAAGACCTTTACCATGTAAAACGCTGGTTTGCGTTCTATTCAAGTCAAATTGAAAGAGGATGTGTCATAAGTTTATGATTCACCCTCTTCTATTTGTTGAAAGAGATAGAATATGTTGCTTGAAGAGATAGAATATGTTGCTTGAAGAGATAGGATATGTTGTTGGAAGAGACAGAATAAGTTGTTGGAAGAGATAGGATATGTTGTTGAGACAGTCAGTATCTTCGGTCGCACAACAGCTGTTGTGCGCTTGCATAACAGCTGATATGCGCATGCACAACACCTGTTGTGCATGCGGTAGTCAACTGTTATACACCAACTATTATCCAGACTTATGACACACCCTCTTACAGGAAGTGGATAATGCAACACCCCCAATGCCAATGAACGAACATTGCTTGAAATAAAACAGGAAGCCTTTTGTCGTATCTTTGCCGATAGTTACCAAATGGTGAACAGCGGGGTGAACACTTGCCCCAAGCATTCACCTTTTCGGCTCTGGGGTGAACCCTAGTAAAAAGAACTTTGTATATACAGCGCATGCTAGAAATATAAGAATCTCTATTATAATGGGTTATGGGGTGTTTTTAACACATTATTAACGCCAAAGGTTGGCATCGGGGTTCCCCCTTCACCGATTTCATCGCCAAGAGCAGAGGATGACTATTCGCAGCAGGATACCGCCCCCGACCTGCCCTTCTACGGGTGGGTAGGGTAAGTAAGGGGAGAGTACTTTCTAAGAGTTTCCTTATGTAAAGGTTCGTTTACCATAGGAAAGATATAGTATATATATAGACTCCCAGAAAAAGCGATTTCCTACTCACCCTAGTTACCCCCCGGCCGTAAACAAGATAGTTACGATGCCTAAGTATCATATTTACGGATGGTATTTAAGTCGCACACGAATCTTCTTCGTTGCAAGCAACGGTACTCACTAAGCCTCACAGCCAAAACTCCGAAGGAGCCAAAATCCGTGAGATCCGTGTGCGAAAATTCAACTTTCTTCTACAATTTCCAACAAGTTTCTGCTTATCGTAAATCAATCCTCGCTGAGGAGTTTCTTGATTTCCTCATCAGTCTTAGTGAGTTTGTCTTTACAGAGTTTCACCAAAGTTTTGGCACGTTTCAACTGCTCGGAGAGCTGATCAATATCGAGTTCATCATTCTCCATTCTTTCTACGATTTCTTCAAGCTCTCTTACGGCTTGTTCGTATTTCATGTCTTCTTTTTCCATAATCCTATTTTAGTTAAGAGTTAATAGTTATAGCGCTTCGCCGTTTAGCTAGATTGCTATAAACTATTAACTACAAATTATAAACTATTATTCAACTTTTGCCTTCACGCTGCCCTCGGCAAACCTCGTTTCGATGATGTCGCCAGACTTCAGTTGCGAGGCAGAACGGATACTTTTGCCATCTTTCAGCGTGATGCTGTAGCCACGTTTCAGCAACAATTCGGGGTCTTGTGCCTGAATGCGCTGGGAAAGAAGCTGCAGACGATGACTCTCGTTGAGCATCTTCCTTTCCAATATCGGCTGAATATTCTGAGAAAGAATCTCGAAATGGCGCTGGGCTTCCGATAGTTTCGACTGGACATTTGTGCTTAAACGGCTCATCAAGCGATCGAGATAGGCTCCCTGCTTCGTCTTCACCAGCGAAAACTGAACAGGAATCGTGTTGCTCAATCTGTCGAGCCTCATCTTCTCCACCTGCAGACGGTGCTTCACATTCTGCACGATAGCCTCTTGCGCATTCACCACACGGGCATAAACCTCAGTAAGATGATTAACGAGGAAGGCGGCAGCGGCTGTCGGTGTCTTTACACGCTGGAAAGAAATCATATCCAGCACACTCTCGTCCCTTTCATGTCCTATTCCCGTGATGATAGGCAGCGGGAAGTTTGCCACATTCTCGGCAAGCGCCAGGGTGTCGAAACCAGAGAGATCGCTCGTAGCACCACCACCTCGGATAATGACTACGCAGTCAAACTGTTCCCATTCGGCATTGATACTGTCGAGGGCAGCTATCACACTCTGCTCTACCCCCTCGCCCTGCATTGTAGCCGGAAAGAGGCGGGTTTGAAACTGCAGACCATAATCGTTATCGGCAAGCTGGTTGCAGAAATCACCATAACCTGCTGCCGTAGCACTGGAAATGACGGCGATGCGCTGGCAGAACATCGGGAGCGCCAACTCCTTCTGCAGTTCGAATACGCCCTCTGCTTTCAGCGTATTGATGATTTCCAGCCGCTTGCGCGCCATATCGCCCATCGTATAGTTAGGGTCAATATCATCTACTATCCAGGAGAAGCCATAGTTCTCATGAAACTGCGCGTGCACCTTGAGCAGTACTTTCATTCCGGCATGAATGCGCTGTCCGGTGATGCGCTCGAAATTCGGTTTGATGAACATCCATCGGTTTCGCCAGCAGGAGGCATGCGCCTTGGCAATGGGCGTATTAGACTGCTCATCCTTCTCGATGAGTTCCAGATAGCAGTGCCCGCCGTAGCCCTCGCGAGCCTCGGAGAGTTCCGCTTCCACCCAATAGCTGTCGGGCAAGGACATCGAAATGACGTCGCGGACCATGGAGTTTAATTCATAGAGAGATAATCTTTTTACTTTGAACATTGAGCTTTGAACTTTGAACTTTATGAATACTATTACTTGGTACTTAGCCTCCATGGAACTTCCTCTATCATATAGCAGCAAAACTAATCATAAAGTTCAATGTTCAAACTTTCAAAGTTCAAAGTTTACTTTATCGCTTTTCCCGTCTGATAAGCCTTCCAGAAATCAGGCACACCATATCCGAATACATTATCGGGATGATGCTGATTATTACCAGCCAATCTCACGAGTTTCATAATCTGCTTAGCCGTCTTCTGAGGCAAAGCCTGCCAGAGACACGCTACCATTCCGGCAATGAGCGGAGAAGAGAAAGACGTTCCGTTATCATTGATGATATTTCCACGGCCCGTAATCACACAGGTAGGACTTCCGTAAGCCATCACATCAGGCTTGATTCTGCCGTCAGCAGTAGGTCCCACGGCACTGAAAGCCGCATTCTCGCCCATTTCGTTTACGCTGCCCACAGTAAGGATATTGCGTGCATCGGCAGGGAAATTGATTTTCTTCCAGCTTCCCATTCCGTCGTTTCCTGCAGAATTGACACAGATGATTCCCTTGTCAGCACACATCGAAGCGGTGCGGGAGATGAGGGTAGAATTACCGTCCTGCTCATAATAATGATGGTTGGTAGACGCATCATCGAAGCCATGATAGCCTAACGAAGAGTTGATGACATCCACGCCGCAACTATCAGCATATTCAGCCGCAAAAGCCCAGTAATCCTCTTCTGCCAGACTCTCTGTGCGCTCATCTTCACAGCGCACCAGCAGATATTGAGCCTCAGGTGCCACCCCCACGAATCTTTCGGGTTCGTTGGCAGCCATCGTAGAAAGCACCATCGTTCCATGCTCCATCTCGGCGAAAATATTCTTGGATTGAGGAACCACAAAGTCCCTAATGCCCGCCAATCTGATATTATGCAGCGCCGGAATCTTATCCACATTCATGAATCCGCCGTCGAAGACAGCAATCATCATTTCTTTGCCCAAATGTCCGGTTCTATGCAGCCGCTTGCCGTTGAGCGACTGGATCTGCGCATCGGCAGCACCATATTCGCCTACTCCACCAGTCCAATCGTTCAATCCCCTGCGAACGCTACTTCTGACGCGCTGACTGACAGAATCGGGAGCAGAGAAGACCTTCATCTTCCGGGTGATGAAATCGAGTTCATCCAGTTTCCGTAGTTCCTTCTCCTTATGAATGCGGACTAGCAGGGTATTGTTCCACTTGCTTTTGCCCACAATCTCGATGCCTGCCTCGCTTACAGCCTGCTCATAAGCAGGAGCTATAGGCAAATCGGTAACATCGATGGGCAGATTCTGCCTCTTTCTGCGCTCTATGGAACGGGGAGAGAGAAAATCTGCCGGGCGACTTACCGAGAAGGGAGTGTGACTGAGGTCTTTGTCTCTGAGATAAAGACGATACATCATACACTTGCCTCCCGGATACGACACCATATCGGTTTCGGCGATGCGGGGCAACCGCATCAGTTGCTCAAAATTGCTAACCCTGTCTTCGCGAGCAAACAAAGAAAGAGCGGTCATTAAAAATGCATAAAGCATCAAATATTTTTTCATCATTATATCGGTAGTCCGGTTTGTTATTGTTGTTGCTGCAATATTTTTGTATTGCATTTGTTAATGAGTTGAATTGTTTATTCTGAAGTGCAAAAGTACAGAAATTGTACGAAAACACCAAAGGAAAAGGGAAGTTTTTATCATGAAATGCAAGTTTTTCTCATATATATAATAAGGTATCAGATATTTTTTGTACTTTTGCAGACAAGTAGCCGCTGCAATTGCATTCTGAAAAAAGCAGGGCGAGCGGCTATGAGGAAAAAACAGATATAAATGGAAAATAAACAAGCGACATTAGAATTAGGTACGAAGCCGGTGGGCAAGCTGCTCGTTCAGTACGCCCTGCCAGCGATGATTGCGATGACCGCCGCCTCACTCTACAACATCGTTGACCGAGTATTCATCGGTCAGGGTGTGGGAGCCATGGCCATCTCAGGTCTCGCCATCACCTTCCCCTTCATGAACCTCACCGCCGCTTTCGGAACCGGTGTGGGCGTAGGAGCGTCTACTGCCATCAGCGTGAAGTTGGGACAAAAAGACTATGCCACAGCGCAAAACATTCTGGGTAACACAATTTCTCTGAATCTCATCATCGGTATCGGATTGAGCATCATCTGTCTGCTCTTCCTCGACCCTATCCTGAGATTCTTCGGAGCCAGCGACCAGACGCTCATCTATGCCCATGAGTATATGGTCATCATCCTGCTGGGCAATGTGGTGAGCCACATGTATTTCGGTATGAATGCTCTGCTCCGAGCAGCGAGCAAGCCCAAGCAGGCGATGTTTGCCACCATCTTTACGGTGATGATGAACGTGATACTCGATGCGCTCTTCATCCTCGTCTTCAAATGGGGAATACAGGGAGCCGCCATCGCCACCATCCTTTCGCAGTTGATGGCGCTGATGTGGCAAATCAAGCTCTTCAGCAACAAGAATGAGCTGCTCCACTTAAAGAAAGGCATCTACAAACTGAAGAGGAAACTCGTGGATAATATCCTTGCCATCGGCATTTCGCCTTTTCTGATGAACGTGTGCGCCTGCATCATCGTCATCTTCATCAACAACCAGCTGGTGCGGTTCGGAGGCGACCTCTCCGTGGGAGCCTACGGAATAGCCAATGGTATTGCGATGGTGTTCGTGATGTTCGTGTTTGGCGTAAACCAGGGAATGCAGCCTATAGCCGGATACAACTATGGAGCCCAGAAACTGGACCGACTGATTCGCGTACTGAACCTGAGCATCATTGCCGCCACCGCCATCATGGTAACGGGCTGGCTGATAGCAATGTTCCTGCCTTACTACTGCGCACGACTGTTTACAACCGATAAGCAACTGATAGACTTGGGCATTAAGGCGATCAGAGTAGTGATGTTCTGCTTCCCGGTCATCGGGTTCCAGATGGTTATCACCAACTTCTTCCAGTGCATCGGAAAGGTGAAGATCAGTATCTTCCTCTCCTTGTCGAGACAGTTGCTCATCCTTCTGCCGCTCCTGGCTTTCCTGCCGATGATATGGGACATTGATGGAGTATGGTACAGTATGCCTATCTCCGACTTCGCTGCCGCAGTCATCGCCGGAGTCGTAATGATGTGGTACATGAACAAGCTGAAAAGACAACACCAAGAACAGCTAAAAGTTAATTGTTAATAGGGCTTAGCCGTTTAGCAAGATTGCCATAGGCGGTTCATGCTATAAATTATAAACTACAAACTAAAGATTATGAATAAGATTATCATAAACGTAGGTCGCCAGATAGGTAGCGGCGGGCATATCATCGCCGAGAAGCTGGCGGAGGATTTCGGTTGCAAATGTTACGACCGTGAGCTGCTGAATCTTGCCGCCAAGGAGAGTGGATTCTCTGAGAAATTCTTCGAGCAGAACGATGAGCAGAAGGGATTCTTCAAGTCTCTCTTCCATACCCATCTGCCCTTCCTGAGCGATAACAATTTCTATCACAACGACTTCTCGCAGGAAGGTCTGTACAAGTTCCAGAGCGACGCTATCAGAAAGGCTGCCGATGAGGGCAACTGCGTGTTCGTGGGCAGAACCGCCGACTATGTGCTGCGTGATTACAAGAATGTGATTAATATCTTCATCACCGCCAATATCGACGACCGCATTAAGGCAGTGTGCAAGCGAAAGAACATCGACAGAGCATCCGCCCGCAAGTTCATCGAAAGCCACGAGGAGCAGCGCGCCTCTTACTACGATTACTATACAGGCAAGAAGTGGGGACACAGCGAGAGCTACGACCTCTGCATCAACAGCAGCCATCTGGGAATCGAAGAAACAGAGAAGTTTATCGCAGAATTTATCAGAAAGAAGTTCGGACTTAGTGATTAATTATTAGTGATTAGTGATTTATTTTAGGGACATAAAATATTAAACATCATATAAATGAAGAAGATTATGCTTTTGGGCTCAGGCGAACTGGGCAAAGAATTTACCATCGCCGCAAAGCGAGCAGGACAGTACGTCATCGCTTGCGACAAGTATGACAATGCACCAGCCATGCAGGTAGCCGACGAGCGAGAAGTGTTCTCGATGCTCGATGGCGACGCATTGACCGCAGTGGTAGAGAAACATCACCCAGACATCATCGTGCCTGAGATTGAAGCTATCCGCACCGAGCGACTCTTCGACTTCGAGAAGGAGGGCATCCAGGTTGTGCCTTCTGCCCGTGCCGTAAACTACACCATGAACCGCCGTGCCATCCGCGACCTTGCCGCCAAGGAACTGGGTCTGCGCACCGCCAAGTATTTCTATGCCAAGACCTTCGAGGAGTTTAAGAACGCTGCCGATGAAATCGGTTTCCCATGCGTAGTGAAACCTCTGATGAGTTCAAGCGGCCATGGTCAGAGCTATGTTCACAACGATGATGAACTGAAGGAGGCTTACAAGGAGGCAATGGAAGAAGGTCGTGGCGACGTGAAGGAAGTAATCATCGAGGAATTTATCGACTTCGATTCTGAGTTCACCCTGCTCACCGTCACCCAGAAAGACGGTCCTACCCTCTTCTGTCCACCTATAGGCCACGTACAGAAGGGCGGCGACTACCGCGAGAGTTGGCAGCCATTCCAGATTCCTGAAGAGGCTTTGAAGAAGGCTGAGCACATTGCCGGCGAAGTAACCAAGGCATTGACAGGTGCCGGTCTCTGGGGCGTAGAGTTCTTCCTGAGCAAGCAGGGCGAGGTTATCTTCTCTGAGTTGAGTCCTCGTCCACACGATACAGGTATGGTAACCCTTGGTCACACCACCAACCTGAGCGAGTTTGAGCTCCACTTCCGTGCCGTGATGGGCTTGCCTATCGCCGGAATCCATCTGGAGCACATCGGCTGTTCTGCCGTCATCCTCTCGCCAGAGGAAAGCACCGAGCCATTAAACTACAATATGCTCGATGCGCTGAAGGAAGACCATACCCGCATCCGTATCTTCGGCAAGCCAGAGGCTCACGTAGGCCGCCGCATGGGCGTCGTACTCTGCTACGGCGAGAAGGGCGATGACCTCAACCAGCTCCGCGACAAGGCAAAGCGTCTGGCAAAGACTGTATTGGGAACCGACCCATACATGAAGAAATAAGCATGAAAGAATTAGGAAGAATTATCACATTACCCAAGATATTCGACCCTAGAGGCAACCTGACAGTGGCAGAGGGAGAGACGCATATTCCCTTTGCCATTGCCCGTACCTACTGGACCTATGATGTTCCGGGCGGAGAAAGTCGCGGTGGCCATGCTCACAAGAAATGCCAGGAATTCATCATAGCAGCCAGCGGTTCCTTTTCGGTAACACTGGATAATGGAGAACAGAAGAAGACCTATCATCTTAACCACCCTTGGGAGGGACTGTTCGTAGATGTCAATATCTGGCGAACACTGGATGATTTCTCTTCCGGCTCATTGTGTCTGGTTCTGGCTTCCCACAAGTTTGAGGAAGAAGACTACATACGCGAATATGACGAATATCTCAGATTCATCAGTTCATCCCAAAGTCCTAATCTCTCAAAGACCGAGAATCAATAACGCTAAAAATCATGTTTGAGATCAGAAAATACAACGATGCAGACAAGGAAGTCTGGAATGCCTATGTAGAACATGCACGCAACGCCACCTTCCTTCTCAACCGCTCCTACATGGATTATCACAGCGACCGTTTCCATGACCATTCGCTCATGATTTTCCACAACAACAAGCTCTATGCCTTACTCCCTGCCAATGAGGACGGAGATGTTTTCTATTCTCATCAGGGACTCACCTATGCCGGACTGCTCACTACCGGACACGCCTCAGCAGAAAATATCTGTCAGGTTTTCGTTGCCATCAACACATACCTGAAGCAGGCAGGTTTCCGGAAGTGCATCTACAAACCGATACCCTGGATTTACCAGCAACTGCCAGCCGAAGAAGACCTCTATGCTCTCTTCAAGGAATGCCGGGCGCAAATCTGCGCCAGAAACATTGCGGCTGTCATCGACCTGAAGCATCCGCTGAAATGGTATAATATCAGAAAATCGGGCGCAAGGAAAGCCCTAGGAAAAGGAATCTTCATTGAAGAAAGTGAGGATTACGAAACGTTTTGGAGCATTTTAACCGAAAACCTGATGAACACCTATCAGGCTCATCCTGTTCATACCTTGCAAGAGATGAGCAGACTGAAAACATCTTTCCCTGACAATATCAAACTGTATGTTGCCCGAGAAGAATCTGGCAAGATGCTAGGCGGAACCGTTCTGTACATCAGCAGAAAAGTGGTTCACACGCAGTATATTTCCGCATCAGAAGAGGGAAAAAAGGCGCATGCACTCGATGCTTTGTTTCTGAATCTCATTAATATAAGGTATAAGGATTTTGATTATTTCGATTTCGGAACATCTAATGAAGAAGGAGGAAAGGTGCTCAACACCAGCCTCATCTACCAGAAAGAAGGTTTCGGAGGAAGAGGCGTGGTTTACGACACCTATGAATGGAGCTTATAATGGTTGATAGTTGAAAGTTGATAGTTTATAGCAATCTTGCGAACGGCTAAGCCCTATAAACTATCAACTTTCAACTATAAACTAAATCAGTATAACTGTCACACCACGAGCAGCTTGCGCACCCATAACCAGAGCCTGCTCGATATCGGCAGTCTTGGAAGGACCACTGATGAAAGTACCGAAATTGTACTTCGGATCCATCTCAATACGGGCATAAGCCTCATGCATATTGTTCACAATCTTCTCTTTTTCGAGGAATATCACAAGGTATTCCGAGATGAAAAGCACCGCTTTCTCCTTCATGGTCTGAGGAATCCAGACGCAGCCATTCTCGGCAACACCCACTTCACCACGAACAATACCCACATCAGTACCATTCAGGTCATTAGCCTCAGTCACCGTATCAGGATTCTTCTGGGCAATCGTGATTTCTGGCAGATGAGAGGCAAAGACCTTGGCTTCCGGATAAGCCTTCTTCACCAGCTCATCCAGACTCTCACCCTCCTTCGCTTCTATCACATGGCCACCTACCGATTCCGTCATCTCAATAAACTGTTTCAGCGTATCCTCATACTGGATACCCTTTACATCTACGGCAGGCATATCGAATTGAACATGCGTATTCTTGCGCAACTTGTTCAGGAAATCTTCTTTCTTCATTTTACTTTTCCCTCCTTCCATAATTGATGAAAACTCTTCTTGGCAAACTCAGGCATGGCGTGACCGATGCCCCAGGCATTCCAATTGCTGAAGTGCGTACAGCATTCAGGAACCAGATTGACAAGCGGAGCAAACTTCAGGGCTGTGGTGTAGAGCGCAGGACGGTCAAAGAGATACTTCATACCATTCGACATCGCCTTCTTCACAGGATCTGCCTTGCCCAACTTCTCCAGACTCTGGCGCCATACGTAAATCTGCGAACCAGGTCCTACCTTGGAAGGACAGACATTGTCGCAAGACAAGCACAAGGTGCAGGCAGAAACATTGTCGCTGTACTTCTGAGGATTCTTCAGCATACCCAGGTTCACACCAATAGGACCCGGTATAAAATAGGTGTAACTGTAACCGCCTGAACGACGATAAACCGGACAGGTATTCATGCAGGCTCCGCAACGCATGCATTTCAAAGTCTGCCAGTGGTCCTTATCGGCGAGAATATCGCTTCTGCCATTATCCACCAGCACCACATGCATCTCGGCACCCGGACGAGCCTGGCGGAAATGAGAAGTGAAGGCGGTGGTAGGCTGACCGGTTCCGCAGCGGCAAAGCAGACGCTGGAATACAGCCAATGACTTATAATCAGGAACCAGTTTCTCAATACCCATCGCTACGATATGGAGCTTAGGCATGGAAGTAGTCATATCCGCATTACCCTCATTGGTGCAAACAACGCAATCGCCGGTAGCAGCTACACCGAAGTTACATCCGGTCATACCTGCTCCAGCTTCCATAAACTGGTCGCGGAGATGATGACGGGCACAGCGGGTCAGGTAAGTAGGATCGTAGTTGCCGATTTCCTTGGAGATACCCTTCTCCTCGAACATCTTACCTACCTCCTCACGCTTCAGGTGGATGGCAGGCATCACGATATGGCTAGGCTTCTGACCCAGAAGCTGGATGATACGCTCACCCAGGTCGGTCTCTACCACGTCAATGCCGTGCTGCTCCAGATAAGGATTCATCTCGCACTCCTCGGTGAGCATCGACTTCGACTTCACCATCTTCTTCACGTTATGGTCTTTCAGAATACCGAGCACAATCTCATTGAATTCCTGCGCATCCTTTGCCCAGTGAACCTTTACCCCGCGGCTCTCCAGATTCTTGGAAAACATATCGAGATAATCGGCAAGATGGGTAATCGTGTGCATCTTGATTTCAGACGCATGCTCGCGGAGATCTTCCCACTCAGGAAGTCCCTGCGCCATTCTATCTCTTTTCTGACGAACAGACCAGAAGGTAGCATCGTGCCAGGTGGTCTTCTCTACATTCTGCGTAAACTTCGCAGCTCTCTTGGAATGTTCTGTACTCATAGTCCTGCAGCTAATATTTGAACAACATGAATAAACTTGATCGGCATCTTCTCCTTCTTGGCGATTCCCGCCATGTGCATCAGGCAGGAAGAATCCGGACCCGTTACATACTCAGCACCTGTAGCCATGTGGCGCTTGATCTTGTCCTCACCCATACGGGTAGAAACGGCAGGTTCCTCAATAGAGAACATACCGCCGAATCCGCAGCACTCATCCTTACGCTCCGGTTCGTGGATGGTAATACCTTCCACCATATTTAATAAGTCAATGATTTTGTTGAAAGGCTTGATGTGGCGCTCAGAAGGAGATGACAATCCCAGTTCACGCACACCGTGGCAACTGTTGTGTACACTCACCACATGCGGGAACTTGCCCGGAACATGATCCACCTTCAGCACATCGTGAAGGAACTCCACAACATCCATGATTTTCTTTGAGGAAATACACTCGTGCTTACCCTCAAGGATTTTAGGATAATACACCTTTACGTAAGCAGCACATGAGGCTGAAGGAGCTACGATATAATCGTAATCCTTGAACAGCTCATCAAATGTCTCTATGACCTTCTCCGACTTGTCCTGAAAACCGGCATTAGCCATTGGCTGGCCGCAGCAAGTCTGTTTTTCGGGATAACCCACGTCTAGTCCGTAATGCTTAAGCAACTTGTATGTAGCCACACCCGCTTCAGGGTAAAGGGCATCCACATAACAAGGGACGAATAATCCGACTTTCATTTGTTGTTATACTTATCTTGTTTGCTATTTGTTTATTCTTTTTCTACATGACTAAAAGCCGCTGCAAAAGTAACAAAAAAATAGTAATAATAAAAGATTTTAGGGAAGAAATTATGAGATTTGATGTTATTTAACTGTAAAGAATTGCAGAAAATTTGGAATAATCAAATAAATAGCGTAACTTTGCATCTAGAAATAGAGTGTCTACCATTTGTGAACTAAGCCAAATACAGTTTAGTTGCTAAAAACATAAATAACAAGACATATAAAGAACAAACTTATAGTTATATTTAATGATGAAGAAACAGCTTAAGAAAGTCCTCGTTCTGGGTTCCGGTGCTTTGAAGATCGGCCAGGCAGGTGAGTTTGACTATTCCGGTTCGCAGGCTCTCAAGGCTTTGCGCGAGGAGGGTATTAGTTCCGTCCTCATTAATCCAAACGTTGCTACAATTCAGACAAGTGAAGGTATTGCTGACAAGGTTTATTTCTTGCCGGTGACACCTTTTTTTGTAACTGAAATTATCAAGAAGGAGCGCCCAGACGGCATCATGCTGGCTTGGGGTGGCCAGACGGGTTTGAACGTTGGTACAGAACTTTACCTCAACGGTGTGCTCAAGGAGTACGGTGTGGATGTGTTGGGTACTTCGGTAGAGGCTATCATGAACACGGAAGACCGCGACCTCTTCGTAAAGGAGCTTAACAAGGTTGACCTCAAGGTTCCTGTAAGCCACGCTTGCGAGAACATGGAGGAGGCTGTGGCTGCGGCACGCAACATCGGCTACCCTATCATGATTCGTTCTGCCTACGCGCTGGGTGGTCTCGGTTCTGGTGTCTGCAAGACCGAAGAGGAGTTTAAGGAGATTGCTGAATCTGCCTTCACTTTCGCACCTCAGGTGCTTGTTGAGGAGAGCCTGAAGGGATGGAAGGAGATTGAGTTCGAGTGCATCCGTGATGCTAACGACCGTTGCTTCACCGTTGCCTCTATGGAAAACTTCGACCCACTGGGTATTCACACAGGTGAATCTATCGTTGTGGCCCCAACCTGTTCTCTTACCGACGAGCAGGTGAAGATGTTGCAGGACATCGCCGTGAAGTGCGTCCGTCACCTCAACATCGTGGGTGAGTGCAACATCCAGTATGCTTTCAACGCTGAGACCAACGACTACCGTATCATCGAGATCAATGCTCGCTTGAGCCGTTCTTCTGCCCTCGCATCTAAGGCTACCGGTTATCCGCTCGCCTTCGTTGCTGCCAAGATTGCCCTCGGTTATACGCTCGACCAGATTGGTGAGATGGGTACTCCTAACTCAGCTTATGTGGCTCCATCACTCGACTATATGATCTGTAAGATTCCTCGTTGGGACCTTACCAAATTTGCCGGTGTAAGCCGCAAGATTGGTTCTTCCATGAAGTCTGTAGGCGAAATCATGTCTATCGGCCGTTCATTCGAGGAGATGCTCCAGAAGGGTCTCCGTATGATTGGTCAGGGAATGCACGGTTTCGTAGGCAACGACCACACCAAGTTTAATAACTTGGATGAGGAACTTTCTAACCCTACCGACCTCCGTATCTTCGCCATCGCCCAGGCTTTGGAGGAAGGTTACACCATCGAGCGCATCGAGGAGTTGACCAAGATTGATCCTTGGTTCATCGAGCGCATGAAGAATATCGTAGATTACAAGCACAAGCTTTCTGAATATAATACTCTGGAGGAGATTCCTGCCGAGGTATTGCGCGAGGCTAAGGTATTGGGCTTCTCTGACTTCCAGATTGGCCGCTTCGTATTGAAGACCAAAGATACCAACATGGAGAAGGAGGTGCTGGCTGTTCGTGCCCTGCGCAAGAAGCTGAACATTCTTCCTGCCGTAAAGCGCATCCCTACTGTGGCAAGCGAGCATCCTGACCTCACCAACTATCTCTACATGACATACGCTGTAGAGGGTTACGACATCAACTACTACAAGAACGAGAAGTCTGTCATCGTTCTCGGTTCGGGTGCTTACCGCATCGGTTCTTCCGTAGAGTTCGACTGGTGTTCAGTAAACGCCATCAATACAGCCCGCAAGTTGGGTTACAAGTCAATCATGATCAACTACAACCCGGAGACCGTATCTACCGACTACGATATGTGCGACCGTCTCTACTTTGATGAGCTTTCATTCGAGCGTGTACTCGATGTCATCGACCTGGAGTCACCACGTGGTGTGATTGTTTCTGTGGGTGGTCAGATTCCAAACAACCTGGCTATGAAGCTTCATCGCCAGTCTGTGCCAATTCTGGGTACATCTCCTGTCAACATCGACCGTGCCGAGAACCGCGGTAAGTTCTCTGCCATGCTCGATAAGTTGGGTATCGACCAGCCTAAGTGGAGCGCCCTCACATCAATGGAGGATGTCCAGAAGTTCATCGACGAGGTAGGCTATCCTGTTCTCGTTCGTCCTTCCTACGTTCTTTCCGGTGCAGCCATGAACGTTTGCCACGATGATGATGAGTTGCGTCGCTTCCTGGAGGCAGCTTCTGAGGTTTCTAAGGAATACCCAGTAGTTATCTCTCAGTTTATGACAGAGACCAACGAGATTGAGTTCGATGGTGTTGCCCAGAACGGTAAGATTGTAGAGTATGGTATTTCAGAGCACGTAGAGTATGCAGGCGTTCACTCTGGTGATGCCACCATGACCTTCCCTGCCCAGCAGATTTCCTTCGCTACAGCCCGTCAGATCAAGAAGATTTCACGTGCCATCGCCAAGGAGCTCAACATCTCTGGTCCTTTCAATATCCAGTACCTGGCTAAGGGTCGTGATGTAAAGGTAATCGAGTGTAACCTCCGTGCATCCCGTTCGTTCCCATTCGTGAGCAAGGTATTGAAGCGCAACTTCATCGAAACGGCTACCCGCATCATGCTCGATGCTCCATATCAGAAACCGGATAAGTCTGCTTTCGATATCGACCGTATGGGTGTGAAGGCATCCCAGTTCTCATTCGCCCGCTTGCAGAACGCCGACCCAGTTTTGGGTGTGGATATGAGTTCTACCGGTGAGGTAGGCTGTATGGGTGATACTTTCGAAGAGGCATTGCTCAACTCATTGATTGCTACCGGCTACAAGATTCCTTCTAAGGACAAGGGCATCATGCTTTCAAGCGGTGGTGCCAAGGAGAAGGCTTCTCTGCTCGATGCTGCACAGGCGCTGGTGAAGAACGGTTACACCATCTATGCTACAGCCGGTACAGCGAAGTTCCTCAACGAGAACAACGTGAAGGCTACAGCCGTAGGATGGCCTGATGAGGACCAAAAGGATCTTCCTAACGTGATGCAGATGATTGCCGACCACAAGTTCGACCTCATCGTCAACATCCCTAAGAATCACACCAAGCGTGAGTTGACCAATGGTTACAGAATCCGTCGTGGCGCCATCGACCACAACATTCCTCTGTTCACCAATGCCCGTCTGGCTTCAGCCTTCATCGAGGCATTCTGCACATTGAGCCAGGATCAGCTTCAGATCAAGAGCTGGCAGGAGTACGAGTAATCGCACGCGGGAATAATTTTTATCTCACGCAGATTGCGAAGATTACGCAGATATTTATAAAATACGCCCTGTAAGGCAAGGCACAAGTTCTAGATTGTGCCCAAGCCTTACAGGGCTTTTTTTATTCCCGGCAATGAGAAAAAGGAGCTGAAATGATGGCTTTCTCATTATTTTATTGTACCTTTGCAAACAGAAATAAGAATAAAACATGATAGTTTGTATAGCAGAGAAACCGAGTGTGGCTAAGGATATCGCCCGAATCATCGGGCTACCACGGCACGCGACGGTTATATGGAAGGTAATGGTTACCAAGTAACATGGACCTTCGGCCACCTTTGTGAGCTGAAGGAACCGGATGATTATACTCCGATGTGGAAACATTGGAGCCTTTCGGCGTTGCCGATGATTCCACAGCGATTCGGTATCAAGCTCATCAACGATGAAGGCATCAAGAAGCAGTTTGCTACCATCGAGAAACTGATGCAGGCTGCCGACAGCATCATCAACTGCGGTGACGCCGGACAGGAAGGAGAGCTTATCCAGAGATGGGTGATGCAGAAAGCGCAGGCGAAATGCCCCGTCAAGAGATTGTGGATTTCTTCCATGACCGATGAAGCCATCAAGCAGGGCTTCCAGGAACTGAAAGACCAGGGGGAATATCAGTCACTCTATCTTGCCGGACTTTCCCGTGCCATCGGCGACTGGATTCTCGGCATGAACGCTACCCGACTTTACACATTGAAATATGGACAGAATCGACAGGTGCTCAGCATCGGCCGGGTGCAGACCCCTACCCTTGCCCTCATCGTAAACCGCCAGAAGGAAATCGACAACTTCGTTTCCGAACCTTACTGGGTACTCGCCACCATCTATCGCGACACCCAGTTTACGGCAACCAGCGGCAAGTTTACCAGCAAGGAGGAAGGCGAGAAGGCTTTCAGCACCATCGCCGGCAAACCCTTCACCGTTACCGATGTAAGCAAGAAGAAGGGAAACGAGGCGCCACCTCATCTCTACGACCTCACCTCACTGCAGGTGGATTGCAACAAGAAGTTCGCCTACTCTGCCGATATTACGCTGAAGCTCATCCAGAGTCTCTACGAGAAGAAGTACACCACTTATCCTCGTGTAGACACCCAGTTCCTGACCGACGATATCTATCCGAAATGTCCGCAGATTCTGAACGGTGTGAGCCAGGCAAAGATAGCCAGTCAGCAGAAATACCTCCCACTCATCCAGCAACTCGCAGCCACCGGCAAGAAGTTGCCGAAGAGCAAGAAGGTATTCGATAACAGCAAGGTAACCGATCACCACGCCATCATCCCAACCGGAGTTCCGCCAACCGGACTCACCGATATGGAGGCGAATGTCTATGATCTCATCGCCAAGCGATTCATCAGCGTGTTCTATCCGGACTGTAAATTCTCTACCACCACCGTATTGGGCGAAGTCATCAACGAAGACGGACCAAAACCGGAGAAGATAGAGTTCAAGGTAAGCGGTAAGGAGATTCTCGAACCGGGCTGGCGAGTAGTCTATGCCAAGGATACGAAGAATGCCGATGACGACGATGCAGATAACGCCAACGGAAACGCAGACTCAGGAAACGGCGCCAAGAAGGAAGTGGTAGAAGAAAGAACCCTCCCATCCTTCACAAAAGGCGAATCGGGAGAGCATCAGCCTACCCTGACGGAGAAATGGACCACGCCACCTAAGTATTATACCGAGGCAACCCTGCTCCGTGCGATGGAGACAGCCGGCAAATTCGTAGAAGACGAAGAACTTCGTGCTGCATTGAAGGAGAACGGAATCGGCCGACCATCCTCCCGTGCCGGCATCATCGAGACCCTCTTCAAGCGCCACTACATCCGTCGCCAGCGCAAGAATCTGATGGCAACCCCGACAGGCATCGAACTCATTGACACCATCCATGAGGAACTGCTGAAGAGTTGCGAGCTGACCGGTATCTGGGAGAAGAAGCTCCGCGACATTGAGCACAAGACCTACGATCCTGCCGACTTCATCAACGGACTGAAAGAACAGATCAACAAGATAGTCATCGATGTATTGTCAGACAACAGCAACCGGAGAGTGACCATCATGACAGAGGAAGACCTCAAGAAGAAACCGGCTGCCAAGAAACCGGCTGCCCGAAAGGCTCCAGCCAAGAAAGCCGATAAGGCAGCAGCACAGAATGCAGATTCTCAGAATGCTCCTGCTCAGCCGGCTCCAGCTGCCGATCCAATGGTTGGCAAACCATGTCCGCTCTGCGGCAAGGGCGTCATCATCAAGGGCAAGACCGCCTATGGCTGCAGCAACTGGAAGGCAGGCTGCCAATATCGTCAGCCATTCTCGCAGATGTAAATCAATATGAAACAAATAAGATTTTATCAAATCATAACAGCAATCAGCTGCCTCTTTCTGATAAGTTGCGGCATTGAACAGAACCTGAAGAAAGCAGACAAGCATCTTTCTTTAGGCGAATACTACGATGCGGCAACCCAATATAAAAAGGTGTACACCAAGACACCTACCAAAGAGCGGGCTGCCCGGGGCAAGGTGGCTCTGAAGATGGCACGCTGCTATGATAAAATCAACAGTACGCCGAAGGCACTGGCAGCCTACAGCAATGCCATCCGATACAAGCAGGCAGACCTCCACGACCGCCTGGCTTACGCACGGCTTCTCCTGAAGAACGGAAGTTACAGACAGGCTGCCAAGGAATTCGAATTCCTGCTCGATTCCATGCCCGACAACGTGCTGGTAAAGAACGGACTCGAATCGGCACAGAAAGCCCCAGTCTGGAAGAAGGAAGGAAGCCGGTACAAGGTAAAGCGGATGGATGTTTTCAACTCCCGAAGAGACGACTATTCGCCGATGTTCCTCAGCGATGACTACAGCCAGCTCTATTTCACCTCAACCCGCAACGAAGCCCAGGGCAGCGACCTGAACGGAGTGACGGGAACGAAATCTGCCGACATTTTCTTCTCTGAAAAGAACGACAAAGGCAAATGGAGCAAGCCGGAAGCCATCGGAACCGGTCTCAACACCGACTACGAAGAGGGCGCATGCTGCTTTACCCCAGACGGCAAGCAGATGTACCTCACCCAGTGTGCCACCGATCCCACTTCGCCCCGCTTAGCCCAGATAGTAACCTCCAACCGCTCAGATGCAGCCTGGAGCAAGCCTACGAATCTGGAAATCAGCAAAGATACACTCAGCTGTTTTGCCCATCCAGCCATCTCCCCTGATGGCGAATGGCTCTATTTCGTATCAGACATGCCGGGCGGAAAGGGCGGTCTCGACATCTGGCGAGTGCGCATCACTCCTGCCGGACTGGGCGGCGTAGAGAACCTGGGCGAACCTATCAACACACCAGGCGATGAGATGTTCCCTACCTTCCGTCCTAACGGCGACTTTTACTTCAGCAGCAACGGTCATGTGGGAATGGGCGGACTCGACATCTATATCGCCAAAGTAAATTCCATCACCCGGAAATATGAACTCACCCACCCCGGCTATCCGCTGAATACAGAAGCCGATGACTTCGGAATGACTTTCGAGGGTCTTCACAATCAGGGTTTCTTCTGCTCTAACAGAAAAGACGGAAGAGGCTACGATCATATCTACTCCTTCGAGAATCCGGAGATTGTTACCACGATGAAGGGGTGGGTTTACGAGAAAGACGGTTATGAACTGCCTGCCGCAGAGGTCAGAATCGTAGGCAACGACGGAACGAACAGGAACTATCCGTCAAGGGCGACGGTTCGTTTGTCCTCCCTATCAATCCGCATGTCGACTACCTGGTGATGGCATCCTGCAAAGGCTACCTCAACCACAAGGAAGAACTTCGGGTTGATTCGGCTAAAGAGAGTAAGGAATACGTGCTCCAGTTCCCGCTGGCTTCCATCACAGCCCCTGTACTCATCGACAACATCTTCTACGATTTCGACAAGGCAACCCTTACCGAGCCAGTACAACAGCCCTCGACCAGCTGGTAACGCTGCTGAAAGAGAACCCGCACGTTACCATCGAACTCAGCGCCCATTGCGACTACAAGGGAAACAGCGAATATAACAAGCATCTGTCTCTGCGCCGCGCCCAATCGGTAGTAGACTATCTGATAAAACACGGCATAGAGAAAGAGCGCCTCACCCCTGTGGGCTACGGCAAGGAGAAGCCGAAGAATGTGCGCAAGAAACTTACCGTGAAGTATCCTTGGCTCAAGGAAGGCGATGTGCTCAACGAAGAATTTATCCTGAAGCAGAGCAAGGAGCATCAGGAAATCTGCAACCAGCTGAACCGCCGAACCGAGTTCAAAGTGCTACGCACTACCTATAAATTGTTTTAGAAACCAATATCATAAGCATAGGTGCTCTACTGAAAAAGTAGCAGCACCTATTTGTTTTTCTATATTCAGCAATATTAAATCTTCGTTCATCGACGCTGAATGTCCGTTCAGCGACGTTGAATGCCCGTTCAGCGACGTTGAATGTCCGTTCAGCGTCGATGAACGGAGATTTCAAGAGCATAAAGATGATATTTATAGTAATAAAAAACTCTTTCTATTAGCACTAAAAACTATTCTGCTAATAGAAAGAGTTGATCATTCATACAATTGATATCAGGGAAGAAGCCTACTGACGTGCATCAGCCAGTTCATTATATCCCCAAACCATGATGAGGACAACGAAGCCAGCCAGCACCATCAGGAGATTCTGAGAGTGGGCGATGGAATCTGCCACATGCGTAAGAACACGCGAACCGGAAAGGAGGAAATCTATCTTCATAGAGAAAAGCCATCCCTGAATCTGCTCCCATCCCTGACAGACTACTGCTATGATGATGCCTGCTGCCACACAGGCTGCCGTCCATAAATGTTCCAGACGCTGGCGCTTAACCAGCGACATCGCTGTACCAGTTTCGGGTAAAGCCGGCAAGGCCTGCATCACCCTGTCGGAGAATCCGTCATCAGGAATCTCTGACATCTGGCAATCGGAAAAGAACATCTGTAAGAGTTCTTCATCCTGAGGGGCCAACGGTTCCCCTTTCATGCTCTCCAACTTCTTATCATTTATCTTATCGGTCATAACCATTCTTTTTTAAGTAACTTGCAAGTTTCTGTTTTCCACGAGAGAGATGCGACTTAATGGTGCCTTGCGCCATTCCCGTCACTTCTGCAATCTTATCTATAGAGAGACCATCCATCAGCTGCAGCGTGATGCATGTACGTTCGTTCTCGCTCAATATCCGCAGGGCATTGAGTAAATCCATCTTCAGTCCGGTATTCACTCCCTGCGCATTCTGTCGGGCAACCGCCGGCGTATCGATATCCTGCGTTTCCTTATAACTGCGGGTATAATCATACCACACATTATAGGCGATACGATAAAGCCAAGTGGAAAAGCTGGCTGTACCCCTGAAACCCGACAGATGGGTATAAGCCTTCACAAAGGTATCCTGCGCCAAGTCGTCACTCAGCTGCGCATCCCCCAGCGTCTGCCGTAGGAAGAACCCACGAATGGGTGACTGATACTTCCTGACCAGCAAGTCGAACGACTTGCGGTCATGAAGCATCACCACCTTCGTGACGAGAGAAATATCGGATAACTTTTCCACTATATATTAACTAATAATTGTTGTTTGATTTTTATACCGGAGTTCCATTATAACCTGTGCCCTGATCGCCATGACGTTTCTTCCACCAGCCTTGATGGCAGGAAGCGAACCGATAACAGTCTGACCGATGCCATAGAAGAAGACCAGGGCTCCGATGCCAGCCAGGAAATCAGCATCCCACCAGGCAAACATGGCGCACAAACCGGCTCCCAGGAAGGCATTTCTCAATCCACGCTTTACCAGATACTCATCGCTCTGCTTGTCTATCGGCCGGTCGCTTTCCGGAACATTGATGCCCTTCTCCATCGCCATCTCCGCCAGTTTCATCCGGTCGTTGTGGCGGCGAATCAGATATCTGATAACCAGAAATACGATGATCAGCGGAGCAAAGACAAACAGCAGACCGAAGATGATACAGAAGATGATCATAACAGCCAGCGCTCCGCCACCAAATACCGAACCGATGAAATCGAACGGATCATCATAGTTGTCTAAACTGTATCTAGAATGAACAGACTTATTATCATTCTCATCATAATCATCATAGTTGGCCGAATCTGTACTGGTTGTATCAGAATAAGCCTCCAACGCCTCGTCGTCTTTATCCTTCGAAGCAGATGGCTGTGCGGCAGATGCAGGAGCAGCCTTTGAATCTACCTGTTGGGTAGTTGGATGATAACGATGTTTTGGAGCAGAAGACGCCAAAGACACTTGGGTGGCTCCGATGCTCATAACGAGCGCTAATGCCAATATTGCTTTCTTCATATCATTATTTTTTATTGTTTTACCTTGTTATTTGAAAAATTTCTGCTTCTTAGACGCATCTCTTCGCGATTTAGTTGCAAAGAAACGAAAAATTTCTTATTTTTGCAAACAAATTAAAGAAAAAGAAACAGAATGAAGACATTACCTGAAGATTTCAGAACATATACGCAGGCACTGATGGGCGAAAAGCTGTATCAGCGTCTGGAGCATGCTATCCTTGAAGAGGAGGCACCAACCAGTATCCGCATCAATCCTTTTAAATGCAAGGATGCTGATGGCGAACCGATTCCCTGGTGTCCGGAAACCGGACGTTATCTCTCTACGCGTCCCGGATTCACCTTCGATCCGCTGCTGCATGCCGGTTTATATTATGTACAGGAAGCCTCATCTATGTTTGTAGATATGGCTATCCGACAGTACGTAAAAGAACCGGTGATGATGCTGGATCTCTGTGCTGCCCCTGGCGGAAAGTCGACAGCCGTAAGAGCTGCCTTGCCGGAAGGGAGTCTGCTCTTCAGCAACGAACCGATGCGCACCCGCTCACAGATTCTTGCCGAAAACGTACAGAAGTTCGGTCATCCGGATATGATTGTTACCAACAACTATCCCCGCGATTACAAGAAATCTAAGTTGCAGTTTGATGTGATTCTTACCGATGTTCCCTGCTCCGGCGAAGGAATGTTCCGCAAAGATGAAGGGGCTATCGGCGAATGGAGTACCCAGAATGTGAACAACTGCTGGCAGCTGCAGCGCGAAATCGTATCGGATATATGGAACTGTCTGAAGCCAGGCGGTATCCTGATTTACTCTACCTGCACCTTCAATGCGCACGAAGATGAGGAGAACGTGGACTGGATATGCGAAGAACTTGGCGCTGAAGTGATGGCACTGGAGGGTGTAGAAGATGCATGGAACATCACCCGCAACCTCACGGGCACCGACTTCCCTGTTTACCGATTTATTCCTGGCGTTTCGCGAGGCGAAGGTCTGTTTATGGCGATTCTGAAGAAAGAGGCCGAATGGGAAGCCGGCTCACCAGCCAAGGAGAACAGGAAGGATAAGAAGAAAGACAAGAAGGTGGCTAAAGGAAAGGGACCGGAGATTCCGGACGGCTGGCTGAAGGCTGATACGGAATGGATGCCTGGAGAGAGCAACGAGACGGTTTACGCCATTCCGGGCAGATGGAAAGACATCTACAACCAGGCTGAAAAGAACCTGAAGGTGCTGCATGCAGGTGTGAAACTGGGAACAGACAAGGGAAAGGGTCTCATTCCCGACCAGGCTCTCGCTCTCTCTACGATGCTCAACAAAGATCACTTCCCACAGGTGGAATTATCCTACGATGATGCCATCCGCTACCTTCGCAAGGAGGCTGTGAATCTGCCTGCCGATACGCCTAAGGGGTATGTTCTGATAACCTACAGACAGGTTCCGATAGGCTGGGAAAAGAACATTGGCAACCGTGCCAACAACCTCTATCCGCAGGAGTGGAAGATCAAGAGCAGCCACGGGACGGGAGAGCTGTTTATAGTTAACAGTTTACAGCAAGAATGAATAATTCAACATTTAACACTTAACATTCTAAATAAAAAATGCTCAGCATCATCGCCTGTATATCCAAAGTGCATAGAGCTATCGGGTACAAGAACCGGTTGCTCTACGCCATCCCATCGGACATGACCCGATTTCGTATGCTCACAATCGGACATACGATCATCATGGGCAGGAAGACATTTGAGTCGCTGCCTAACGGAGCCTTGCCCAACCGCCGTAATATTGTTATCTCGAAGACAAGAGAGCAGATAACAGGGTGCGAAGTATACACCTCTCTGGAAGAAGCGCTGGCAGCAAGAAAAGAAGAGGTTGGAAACAAAGAAGAGGTTGGAAGCAAAGAAGCTTCAGATGAATGTTTCATCATCGGAGGAGCCAGCATATATGAACAGGCTTTGCCTTTTGCAGACAAGCTTTATCTCACAATCGTAGAAAAGGAACCTGAACATGCCGATACCTTCTTTCCGGAAATCAATCCGGCAGAATGGGAAGTGACAGAAAAAGAAATGAGGAATGAAAACGGCTTACCGTTCACATTCCTCACCCTTTATAGAAGGCAGTAATCCCGCAGGGAGCTACTGCTTTTTTCTTTTTATATCTTATTTCTCTGCTGCAGCCTCCTCATCAGTTTCCTCTTCATCATCGTTGAAACTCTTGAGATCCTGCATAGAAAGCTGGCGGTTGATAGATGCATTGAAAGAGATGATGGTCTCGCTGCGAGACAATCCCAGTGGCTGCAACTTATCATGGATGATTTCCAGGAGATGGTGGTTGTTCAGCGCGTAAATCTTGATAAACATATCAAAGCCGCCTGTAGTATAGTGGCACTCCACAACCTCAGGAATCTTCTTCAACTCCTCTACAACCTGGTCAAACTTCTCAGGCTCCTTCAGATAGAGTCCCATATAAGCACAAGTTTCGTAACCTATCTTTTCTGGGTCAATGATGAATTGTGAACCCTTGATGATACCAAGATTTGTAAGTTTAGCAACACGCTGATGAATGGCAGCACCGCTCACATTGCAAGCGCGTGCCACTTCCAAAAATGGAATACGGGCATCCTGAGAAATCAGCTTCAGAATCTGCCTATCTAATGAATCTAAAATTTGTTTTGACATAATACTAATAATTTGCTTGCAAAGATAATACAAAAAATTAATAAAAGCAATTTTTTAAGAGAAAAACATGATAAATTAATATTATTTTCCTTTTTCTGTGGCAGAATAACTGATTTTTAGTGCTTTTGCCTGGCGCAAAGCCTGCTTTACGTCGGTTATCACACCCATCTTTGTTTCTTGGTCTGCTTTGATTGATACGGTCATCAGCTTCTGGTCTTCCGGTGACATACGCTTCTTTTCTGCCGAAATGTAATCCATCACTTCGGGAGCCGAAGCAAACTTGTCATTCAACTGAATCTGGGTACCGGTACCATACTTTGCCTGCATCTCTTTGGTTGGCTTACCTATATAGATATGGCTCACCGCCGATTTCTTGGTCAGGCGGGTGAGTTCCTTGCCTTGTGGCAAACGGCAGTCTACCTTCAAGGTAACCTGGCGCATGTGGGTAACAATCATAAAGAAGAACAGTACGGAGAAAATGAGGTCTGGCAGAGAAGATGTATTCAACCCTGGCACTTCATGCGATTTCTTATGAAAATTCATCATTGTTTACCTCCTTTCTGCTGTTCAGTAGCTGTTTCTGCCGAATTTTCTTCCCCTTGCTTTTCTTCAGCATTGGCATCAACACGCTGGTCGGTTTGAGTCATTGCGTTGGCATACGACTCTGTGATGCGCTGCGGACAGATGTTGCGCACCTGTTCTTTCTGGTCATTGTTCAAGAGGGCATAATCCCTGTGATATTTCTTCTGGGCTGTTTCGTTGCGTAGCTGGCTATATGCTTCCATCAGCTGATTCTGCATCTGGAAATAGAGATTATAGTCGGCATCGCGGTCACTCTCAATAGAGATGAGATGTTTCTTGCCCAGGCGGTGTACAAAGCGGATGGTTTCTTCCTTGAGCTGGCTCACCTGCATCGGCTTATCGTTGACCAAAAGCGTATCGCCAGCCGTCAGGCGCAGCGCCATGAGGTTAGCCTTGTCTACCACCGACTGCTGTTCCTTCTTCTGCGGTTCAGGTGAAGGGAGTTGGCGCAACAGTCCCTTATCCACATCCATCGATGTGGTGACAAGGAAGAATATCAACAGCATGAACGAGATGTCGGCTGTAGATGTGGTATTCAGTCCCGGGGTTTCGTGTTGCTTCCTTCTAATCAGCATATTTAATCCTTATTTATAGAATAGAGAGCCCAAAGCACTCTCTTTAGTTTTTCTTCCGAATATAACGTGTGGCACCGAAACAGACGGCACCGATTCCTGCCACCAGCATCAGGAGCGATGTGATGACAAACATATCTGAAAGCTTGAGCCAGAGCCAGTCGGCATAATTCTCGCCATTGATGAGCATCGGAGCAGAACCGCCCAAAAAGAAGGTAAGCAGCAAAACTGCCAAAGTTCCGATCCATGTGATGCGGAAGATGCGACGCACGGGAATGCCATTCACTACAGCCTCCGACTTGCTGCTGCGATAATCTCTGATCATCGAAAAGACTGCCAGACCTGTACCTCCTATCAGGAAGAGCCACATCAGCAGGATGAGCACATCGGTAAAGAGAGGCGCATTAAAGTCGGGGTTCTCTTCGAAAGGCAAATCGTAGCCTACCAAAAAGAACAGACCGAAAACCAACACCGCCAGTCCTATCATGATATAGAACACCTGCTGCGATATCTTTTCGGCCGACTTCGTCTTCTGCTTTGAAAATTGAAATTTAACCATTTCGCTCTTCGTTTATTTATTCTTGGCAATAATATCCATTAAAGTAACCGCCGACTCCTCCATCTGGCTTGTCAGGTGCTCCACCTTAGAAAGGATGTAGTTATAGAAAACCTGAAGGATGAGGCTACGATGATACCGAAGATGGTAGTGATGAGCGCCACTTTCATACCCGAAGCCACGATAGTAGGACTGATATCGCCCGCCTGCTGAATCTGGTCGAACGACATGACCATACCGATCACGGTTCCGAGGAATCCGAGCGATGGCGCCATAGCGATAAAGAGTTTGATCCAGGAACAGCCCTTCTCCAGGTTAGCCGCCTGAACGGTACCATATCCGCTTACCGAGCGCTCGATGTCATCAAGACTCTCGCTGATATGCATCAAACCCTGATAGCAGATAGAAGCCACCGGTCCGCGGGTATTCCGGCAGAGCGTCTTAGCCCCTTCCACATCTCCCGCCGCCACCTTCTGGTCGATATCCTGCATCAACTTCTTGGCGTTGATTTCAGAGAGACTCAGATAGATGATGCGCTCGATACAGAAAGCCATACCCACGATGAGGGCGATGGCAACGAGAGACATAAATCCCGCATTACCCTCTATAAACTTTGTCTTAAGAGCTTGATGAAATCCCATGTTCTCTTCTTGAGCCATCATAGGCAGAGAACACATCCATGTGAAAACCAATATTGCAAAACGTGCAATAGCTGTATTTTTCTTCATATACTTTATTATATATATAAAAGCGGAAAGAGGGGGATTCGAACCCCCGATTCCCTTTAGGGGAATACACGCTTTCCAGGCGTGCCTCTTCAGCCACTCGAGCACCTTTCCTGTTTCGAAGTACAAAATTATCACTTTTTTATTCGAAAATCCACATATTCGTTTGCTTTTTACATTTCTTTAACTAGAGATGACATAAAACAAGCGCCCTGAAAGGACAAAAGCATCTATTTTAAAGCTTTTGCCCTTTCAGGGCGCCTTGTTGGTTGCATATTTAACCCAGGGTGTTGCCCTTGGCTAGGAGCTTCTGCCCTTTCAGGGCGTATGGCGTCTCCAAGAGTACAAGCTCGCTAGGCGTCCCGACAGATTTACAATCTGGCGAGACACCTAGCGGACTTCCCCGCTTGCGAAAGTTCAGTCCTTTACTTCTCAGGAATAATCTCGAAGATTTCTGCAGAGCCTTCTATCTGAAGCTTGGCAGCCTTCTTCACCAATTCCACCTTGCAGAATGAACTGTCGATGGTGGTAGTGGCAAGAACCTTGCCCTTGGCGTTCAGCTGGCGACATACCAATGATTTGCCTGGAGCCAACTTCAACAGCAGGGTGTAACTCTTTACATCCTTCTCAATACCCATGGTAAGGGTGCCCTTGTTGGTGAATGAGGTGCATGGATTCTCATCGAAACCATACATCGCTGCCTCCAGATTGTCAGCCTCTACTGGGAAGTTCAAACGCTCTGGAGTGGTTGGATTCACCTCGAAGGTGCGGACAGCTGCCCAGTTGCGCTTGTCTGACTTCAACTTCTTGATACGGATATAACGGGCCTCAACAGGAGAATCGGTCTTCCAGTTGATGATATACTGCTTCTTCAACTCGCCTGTCAGCGCCTTCCATTCCTTTCTGTCTACAGAATATTCCAATACGGTGTTGTCGAAGTAATCTACATCATCCACAGAGTTACGGCCCTGGAGGATTCTTACCTCTGATACCTGACGAACGCAGCCCAGGTCAGCACCAATCCAGTCGCCTGTATTCTGACCGTTACCCGATGTATAATAGGTGGTAGAATCGTTGTCGAACATTGCCTTGCTCTGGGTGGTTTTCAAAGTGGCATAGGTACCGATACCCTTATAGAAGGCAGGAACCTTACCGGTCAACTTCTTGAAGAAGCCAGATGCCATATCGTCCATAGACTGCTCGTAGAATGGCTGCAATACCATGGTTCCAGACTTATGCTTCTCGTAGGCAGCCACGTCTTCCTTGCTCATGCGGTTGTTTACGTAGCCCTCCCAGAATGCCTGGTCGTTACCAGCCTTATATTCCTTGATAAGACTCATGGTCTTCAAGCCACGCTCACCCAACTTGCCAAACTCTGTCAACCATGGGCGGAGTTCCTTCATCAGCAGGGCATTCTTGCAGTTTGCCTCCATCTGGGCTGGTGCATTCTTTACTCTTACAAACTCATTCTGCAGAGCATTGAACTGAGCATCGGTGAAGTTGTCGATGCGGAAGCTCTTGGTCTCCCATGACTCGATGCGGCGATAACCGGTCTCGGTATCGCAAGAGTGCATGGCGAAGGTGCGATATGCCTCGTGTGCCTCAGGAGTGAGATCTACCAGGCCACGCTCCCAGTTGTCCAACGGATTATAGTTGGCGATGTTCCATGCATAATCAGCCACACCATAGAGAGCCAGCTTAGAAGCCTCTCCGTGCTCCATAGGGTTGCTTACGAAGCCGCAGAGATCCTTGTTGGTCAGGTCGGTCTGCAAACCATAGGTAGGACCCTGCATGATGATATGGCGTGCATAATCGGTTACAGGGAAGTTCCACCAGTAATAAGCAGGGCGCTTGATGCGGGAGTTCACCCAGTCGAGGGTCTCGCGGGTCAAGTCACTACATACCACATCACCCGTCCAGAATACATTGATAGATGGATCGAGGGTATTACCGAAGATAGCCAGAGAACCGGTTGGTTTTGGATTCGCCCAGAGACGGGTATAATCGGTAGGACACATCACGAGCGGTGTAACATCGCCCTTAGCCTTCACAAATTCCTTTGCCAGGCGGTTCAGGAGTTCCGACTGCTTCACTGGGTTGGCACCCTCGCCCGAAATATCATCAAAGAAGATGGCGAAAGAGCGCACACCGAGGTCGTACATCAGATCGAGCTTGTGAACCAGGTTCTGATAGTCTTCCTCGTTCCACTTGATATCCTGTCCTGGATGGATAGCCCACACGAAATCTACACGGTTGCGGCGGCAAGCCTGAACGAGTTCGCTGATGTTCTTAGCCTCTTTCTCTGGATAAGGCAGGCGCCAGTTAGGACAGCTGTGATAAGGGTCGTCCTTAGGGCCATAGAGATAGGTGTTCATCTTGTTCTTTCCATAATAGTCGATGAGGGAAAGACGCACCTGATGAGACCAAGCTCGCCATAGAAGCCTTCTACCACACCACGGTTTGGAAGATCAGGGTAGTCGTTGCAAGTGGTATAAGGCATCTGGCCCTTTGCCATCTCGCTGTTTACAATCTGGCGCAAGGTCTGCAAGCCATAGAATGCACCACGCTCGTCGTATCCCACAATCTGGATACCCTTGGCATCAGCCTTCAGGCTGTAAGCACCCGATACCGGCTTCACACCAGCCTTAGCTGCAAGTTTTTCACCGAAATCGATGGTCAGGCGAATGCCCTTGGCGTTAGCGGTCAGGAACTTCACATCATCCGCAAACTTACCTTTCTTGTCAATCACCTTGACACCCTTCTGCAGGTCGAGTCGGTTAGCAGCATCCACATTCAGGAGATGTGGTGTAGGGCTCACGATGAGTCCGTGATGATCCAGTTTCTTACCCGGAATCATGTTTACGTCCTGCTTTTCAGAACGCTGGCCGCTCAGGTCTTGTGCCTGAGTGCCTTGTGCAAATGCAGCCATCAGGAGGGCTGCCATCAACATTTTTCTAGTCATAATGAATAGTTGGTTTAGGATTTATTTTTATTAAATTTTATATATTTACAAAGCTTTTGCCCTTACAGGGCGCTTTGCTGATTGCCATTATAACCCAGGGTGTTGCCCTGGGCTAGGAGCTTCTGCCCTTTCAGGGCGTGCTGCTTCTAGAGCTTTGAGTCTTCAGGGCGTGTGGGGCATTTCCCTAGAAGTGAAAGACACTTTCTACATTTTTATTCGTCTGTTCTGCAAACTTTTCTTCGCTCACGTTGTAGCTTTTGCCAAGGTTTTAAGTACTTCTACCACGAAGGCGCTCTCATTGCGCTTTCCGCGATATGGAACGGGAGCCATGTATGGAGAGTCGGTTTCCAAAACAATGCGGTTCATCGGAACCACGGCAGGGAGGTCTTCACGCAGATGACTGCTCTTGAAGGTAGAAACTCCACCGATGCCCAGCACGAAGTTATCGAACGAGAGGAGTTCCTCTGCCTCCTTCTGATTGCCGGTAAAGCAATGGAACACGCCGCCCGGCAGGTCTTTCTGATACTGTCTGAGCAGATGCACCATCTCGTTCTGTGCCTTGCGGCAATGAATCATCAATGGCAAGCGGGTCTCTATCGCCCACTTCACCTGTTCCTCAAAAGCCTCCAGCTGCTCATGCTCGAACTCACGGCTCCAGTAATAATCCAGTCCTACCTCGCCCACAGCGATAAAGTCAGAAATCAGTGGAGAATCAGCCGTCTGCCCAGCATTTCCCGTCATGCGATGCTCCTCCAGTATCTTCCGGAGTTCAGCCAGCTGCTCCTTCCAGTCTTCCTTCACCTCTTCAGGATGCAAGCCAATCATAGGATAGGCGTAGCCCGGATATTCCCGGCTCAGAGCCAGCACAGCGTGCGTAGTCTTCACATCGATGGCAGGCAGGAACACCTTACCTACCCCCGCTTCTTTAGCTCGGGCGAAAGCCTCCGCCCTATCCTCATCAAATTCTTCCGCATCAAAATGCGTATGTGTATCTATTACTTTGAACATTGAACTTTGAAATTAGTACTGTCGCTTCATCATTTTCTGAGCATACTTTGCCAATTCCTCCTTACGCTCAGCAGGCACATTCACGGCATCCAGATACTTCTTGCTCTGCTCGAAATAATAAGCTATCTTATCCTGCGCCATTTTGTCGATACCAATCTCGTTGTAGAGACGGGTAACGGCAGCCACCTTCTCCTTGCGGTCGAACTCCTCGGCATCCACCCACTTCTGCAGTTCTGCACGCTGAGCGTCGTTGGCATGGTTGAAAGCATTGATGAGCATATACGTCTTCTTGTTGGATGTGATATCGCCACCAATCTCCTTACCGAACACCTTGGTATCGCCGTAAACATCGAGGTAATCATCCTGCAACTGGAACGCCAATCCGATCTGCTCGCCAAACTTATACAGGTTCTCTGCATCCTCATCAGAAGCATCGGCAAGGATAGCACCCATCTTCAAGGCACAAGCCAGGAGTACGCTGGTCTTGAGGCGGATCATCTCGATATATTCCTCCTCCTTCACATCATTACGGTTTTCAAACTCCATATCAAACTGCTGACCTTCACCAATTTCCAGGGCAGTGGAAGTAAAGAGTTTCAACACCTTGGCAAGATGCTTTTCATCACATTGAGCCATACGCTCATAAGCCAGAACGAGCATGCTGTCGCCCGAAAGGATTGCCGTATTGGCATCCCATTTCTTATGAACCGTTTCATGACCGCGACGCAAATCAGCATTGTCCATCAGGTCATCATGCAGCAAAGTATAGTTATGATAAGTTTCCAGGGCAACGGCATTCATCAGAATCTTCTCAGGATTGTCCTTGAAAAGATTGTAGCCCAGAAGCATGAGCGTAGGACGAATACGCTTGCCACCCATAGAAAGAACGTATCTGATAGGCTCATAAAGAGACTTTGGCTTTCTTTCGTAAGGCAAATTAGCCAGAAACTCATTTACCATGCTTAAAATTTCATCTGCTGTCTTCATAATAATGTATAATTTATAATGTATAATTTACAATGAACAATTTATAATTTATAGCTGGAACACTACCGGGATGGCAATCATCGTGCGACAGACCTTGCCTTTATCGATGCCCGGTTTCCACTTCGGCATCATCTTCATCACCCTCAAAGCCTCGTTGTCGAGCAATGGATCTACCGAAGTGCTTACCTTGATATTGGCAACACTTCCATCCTTGTTTACGATAAAGGATACCACTACGGTTCCCTGAATCTTACTCTTCTGAGCAGCTACAGGGTACTTCAGGTTCTTGGTAAGCCACTGCATGAAGGCAGACCAGCCACCAGGAAACTGCGGTATCTTCTGCACGACGGTCAGTTTGATAGGAGCCTCAGCTCCCGGATTCTCAATGGGAGTTTCAGGAACCGCTTCCTTCACCTCAGATCCATCCACTACACCCGAGCCGTCGCCGATAACCAGTTCGCTGGTTGTAGAACTGATTTTCTGCGGTGCCTTCTGAGTCTGTTGCTCGGCAGCCTTCACTTCCTGGGTAATTGACTTAGAAGCAGGAGCCGAAACAGCCTCTGCACTCACCATATCTTTCTGGTCGGGACGAGCTGACATTTCCAGATCCTGTGAGAGATCTTCCATCGATTCCGACAAGTCATCATCTCCCTGCTGACCTCTCTGATATTGGAGTCCTACGAAGATGAAAGTAAAAGCCAGCAGCAACCCCAGCAGAAAAAATGTAACCCGCTTATCTTCCAGTTGTGCGCTATTTGATTTCTTAATTTCCACAATAAAAACCGTTTAAAATCGTTATTTCCTACGAAAACATTGCAAAATTACTTCTTATTATTGAAAAAAGCAGTATCTTTGCCAAAGAATTAGAAAATTTAAATGAAAAAATATGTAATTTCCGCAATATTGACGCTTTTTGCGACAATTATTGATGCTCAAGAGAGCCAAACGGGGTATAATTTCCTTCGCTTGCCGGTGAGTGCCCATGCAGCTGCTCTGGGTGGCGACAACATCACCTTGATAGAAGATGATGAGGCACTCATATTCCATAATCCGGCTCTCCTGTCATCAGTAAACGACAAGACGGTCAATCTCAATTATATGAACTATATGTCGGGGGTGAACACTGCCTCGGCTAGTTTCAACCGTATTGTCAACGACAAGGCTTCGTGGGCTGTTTCGGCTCAGCTTGTTGACTACGGCAAGATGAAAGAGACGGATGAGAACAACATCCAGATGGGTGAGTTCTCGGCAAAGGACATTGCCGTTGCGGGTTACTTCTCTTATATGCTCGGTGAAAAGTTTGCGGGTGGTATTGCCGCCAAATTCATCACTTCGTATATTGGCGATTACAATTCTATCGCTGTGGGAGTGGATCTGGGCATCAACTATTACGACCCGGAAACGGAATGGTCGGTTTCATGTGCGGCAAAGAATCTGGGTGGACAGCTGAAAGCTTACGACAATGAATATGAGAAGATGCCGATCGACCTGCAGTTGGGTGTGACGAAACGCTTCGCCAACGCACCGTTCAGGGTATCAGCCACACTGGTCAACCTGAACCATTGGGACAGCAGTCTTCGTGATCATGCCGTAGTAGGTGCCGACATTCTGCTTTCGGAGAGCCTGTGGATAGGTGCCGGCTACAACTTCCGGAGAGCCAACGAGATGAAAATCAGCACCTCAGAAGATGAGGAAAGCAGTCATGGAGCCGGTTTCTCTGTGGGTGGCGGTATCAACCTGGAGCGCTTCCATCTGAACGTTGCCTACGGCAAATATCACGTCAGTAGCAACAGTCTCATGCTGAACGTAAGTTACAGATTATAAATTATACATTAAAGTTAGTTCGAAATTATGAAGAAAATAACAATAGCAATAGACGGATACTCTTCTTGCGGTAAGAGTACGATGGCAAAGGATCTTGCCAAGGAAATAGGTTATGTTTATGTAGATACGGGCGCCATGTACCGCTCGGTAACCCTCTATGCGCTGCGTCATCAGCTCTTCGAAGCAGATGGAGCCGTAAAGACTGAAGAACTGCAGAAGGAGATGAAGAACATCAGCATCTCATTCAAGTTTAATGCAACAACCGGTCGCCCAGACTGCTATCTGAACGGCGAACTGGTAGAAAAGGAAATCCGTTCGTTAGAGGTTTCCAACCACGTTAGTCCGATTGCCGCCGTTCCTTTCGTCAGAGAGGCGCTGGTAGAACTGCAGCAGAAGATGGGCGAAGACAAGGGTATCGTGATGGATGGTCGCGATATAGGTACACCGTGTTCCCTAATGCCGAACTGAAGATTTTCGTAACAGCCAGTTCGCAGGTGAGAGCACAGCGCCGTTTCGATGAACTGAAGGAGAAAGGAATGCCAGCCGACTTCGATGCGATTCTGAAGAATGTAGAGGAGCGCGACTATATCGATAGCCACCGCAAGACTTCCCCACTCAGAAAAGCAGATGATGCCATCACGCTCGACAACAGCAACATGACCATTTCTGAACAGAAGGCATGGCTGATGGAACAATATCAAAAAGCAATAGCAGAATAAGCTACAGAGAAGAGACTGCCGGGTTATTAATGCAAAAATACGTTAAATATACTACTTTTGCCGATAAATTTATTTTATTCGATGAAAAAGATTTGAAAAAAAAACTTCAATTTAGTATCTTTGCAACCATATTAACAAGGTAGTAATGATATAGATTATAAATTTTGAGTTAATTACTGTTTTGTGAAGGTGATAGGTCTTCGGGAGAAGATTTATCACCTGTTTTATTTTCAGACAGTTTATAAAAGATAAACCCACTTGACGTCGTGAAACACGACACCAAATGGGTTAACTGATTAATAACCAATATATTAAGTTTTTCAACCAACGATAAAACTATCCTCTACCCATATACGGTGAAACACCGTACCAAGTATATCAAGTAGCTGATAATCAATATTTTAACTCTTATTACAAAAGAGCAGAGTTTTCCTTGATAATCTTATCCTTGCACTCTTCCATCAGCCACTTCGGCGTACTGGTAGCACCACAGATACCTACCGTTTCCACATCCTTGAACCAGTTCATATCTATTTCGTCAGCACTTTCTATCTGGTAGCTGTTGGCATTCACGCTCTTGCATTCCTTGAAAAGCACCTTGCCGTTCGAACTCTTTCTGCCACTCACAAAGAGGATGACATCATGCTTGCTGGCAAAGGCAGCGATGTTAGGCATGCGGTTAGCCACCTGACGGCAGATGGTATCGAAACTCTTGAAGACAGCGCCCTCAACAATATGCTCCTGGCAATATTCGATGATGCGGTGGAACTCATCGAGACTCTTGGTAGTCTGGGAGTAAAGATAGATATCTTTAGAGAAATCCAGCTGACCGGTTTCCTTCAGCTGCTTCACATCCTCAAACTTCTCTACCACGATGGCATGACTCTCCGTCTGCCCCACCAGTCCGAGCACCTCAGCATGCCCGTTCTTGCCGAAAATCACGATCTGTGCCTCCGGATTGTTGACATACTGCTTCTTGATGCGGCGCTGCAACTGGAGCACCACAGGACAGGTAGCATCGATGATTTCAATGTTGTTTCGCTCAGCAAGGGCATAAGTTTCAGGCGGTTCACCATGAGCACGGAGCAAGACCTTTACGCCCTGCAGTTCCTCCATCTGCTCATGGTCTATCGTGATGAGTCCCGCTTCATGCAGGCGCTCCACCTCCATACCGTTATGCACAATATCGCCCAGGCAGTAAAGTTTACCGCCCTTAGCCAACTCCTCTTCAGCTTTCTTGATGGCAGTGGTTACGCCAAAGCAGAACCCACTGCCGTTATCTATTTCTATCTGCACGATATTCATTTTTTAATCATTGTACATAAATCTTCACCACCACCTTAGCATGGTCAGGGTCATTCGTAATTATGAGGATACGAGGGTGTCTGACACGCGATTTCTTCAAGTCGGCAGCCACAGCCGTCACCTTCATCTTAACGGTCTCTCCTGGCTGAATCTTACTCTTCTTCAGTTTCACCTGCAAGCCCATCGTAAACATCTGCATGCTGCGGATATCCAGTTCCGACTTACCCTTATTGGTAATCAGAATCTCACCCTTCAGCTTCTTCTTTCCATTGAAACTACCCAGATTGAGATCGGTGGCAGACATCTCTATCTTCGGAGCCAGTGCCTTCTTGGCTGGAGTCATGTTTTCGAAACCAGGAAGAAGAACGGCTGATACCACGATTTCCTTCTCAGGCGCAATCTTATCGCCAGGACGCTCACCGAGATAAACCGATGTCTGGTTCAAGCCCAGGTCGCGCAGTTTCTTGGAATCCAGCACGAAACTGATTTCGGCAGAATGACGCGGAGCCACCTTGGAAGGCGATACGAAAGCATGAAGATAGGATGGCAGATGCATCACTACCGGCTCCAGCACTTCGTCGGTAGGATTGAAGATATGAATGCGCTGAACCGGACGGTCGCCACGGTTCACGTCATCAAACTCCACCTCCTGGACATCACTCTTGATGACACCCAGCATCTCATCGTAAGAACCAGCGAAATCTACTACGCTGCCCACTACCCTTCCCCTCATAGAGAGGATGAACGGCTCTTCATCCGCATTGGTATAGAGGCAAACCTGCTTGGTGAAAGTACCCATCTGCTTGGCATCGTATACCGCCTTGATGACGAAACTTTCGCCGGCAGCTATGCTCGTCTTCGGATAATCTACCTCCGTACATCCGCAGCTTTTCAATACATTGTTGATAACCAACGGCTTGTGCCCGTCATTCTTCAGCACGAATTCGGCAGTTACAGGCTTGTGGAACACCACCTGTCCGCAGTCTACCACCTCGTGCTGGGTTGTAATCTTCTGTGCTGATGCAGGCAGCGCCAACAGCGCTGAGAGCATCCATATATTCATCCGTTTCATACTATTCTATTTTAAATTATCAATCTATAAACTTTTAACTATCAATTATTAACTTTCAATTCATAGGTCTCTGTGCGGCCACCAAATTCCGGACTGTAGGTACACTCAGCGATGCAAGTTCCGCTCTGATAGTCGCCCTTTCTATCCACGTAATACTCCATTTCTACGATGTGCTTACCTTTAGATAAACGATCGAAATAGAAATTTGTTGCATGGTCTCTTGGAGAAACATAGCAGCCTATGCTCCACTGATAACCGCTCAACTGGTTAACCGGCTCCAGGCATGCCGCACGCTTATCCGTAATCTGCACAAAGTCGTAGTCGCGGTCGGCGGTGATGATGAGCGTTACCTTCACCTTCTCGCCTACCTGCGCATTGCCCTTGCTCTCAGATTCGGCTGGAACGATGACACGGCGCACCTTGATGCCCGACTCCATGGAACCGATTTCGCTGATAGGCTGCTTAAACTCTGCATAGACAGCTCCCCAGCTGGTATAATCGCTCTTTTTGTCGATGCTCAGCTTAGATGCCTTGCCCGGTCTTTCGGTCTTCACATAGCCCAAAGTAGTGGAATCCTGCGGCATCGGCAGCAGCTTGCCGTCCAGTTTCAGAACGGCATTCTCAGCCTTCCTGTTCCAGTTGCTCTCATTGCCCTTCATAAAGGCGTAGACAGCATCCACGGTGTTCACTGGCGTATCCCAAACCTGGGTGCGTTTCGACATCAGGAGCCAGCGCTGCAGTTCCTCGATGGTCTGCTTGTCGTTCGGCTTCAGCATCTGCATCGCCTCTATCACGGATACCTGGGTAGGAATCTTATAGTTTCTCCAGCTGTAGAGTGCCTTGCGGGTATCGTAGTAGCGGCCCATCTCCTCGCGGTAAACGGCATATTCGTTCACGCTCTGCAGATATTCGCCTGCCTTCTCGCGGTAAGCAGCATTCTGCTGGCTGTTTCTGGCGAGAACCACGGCAGCACGCGCCTTGCCATAGATGGAGAAATCACCCGTCATCTTCGACATCTTTTCCAGGAGATAAGCCTTGTCAGCTTCCAGATTCTGCTTCATCTTTCTGCCATCCATCGAAAGGATGTAGAGATAATGCAGCGCCTGTTCGCTAGGATTCACCTTCTGCTTTTTCTCCTCCTGCTTCTTCATTTCTCTTACTTCCTGTGCTGTCTGCCAGGAGAGATAATCGATGGCGGAAGCCAGCATCCGGGCGGTTGATTTCTGCACACCTGCGATGGCATTCAATCGAACCATCATTTCGGCTACCGATGTAGTCATATACCGGCTGCCCTTCATTCCCTTCCACCAGGAGAAGGAACCGTCAGGGTTCTGCAACTTCTTCAGCTTCTCCACCTGATTCTGCAGGCGGATGCTCTCCTGAGTGAGATTTTCCAGCGAGAGATGCTTCTGTACATGGTTTGTGATAGTATTGGCATAGATGGCAGACATCAGCGAGATGGCGTCCTCCTCATCCGGATTACTGATGGCTGGCAGCGCCTTCACCATCAGCCAACTTGGGTTATTGGTGTACTCGATGGTTACCTTTGCCTCTTCAGCACCCTTCGCCTGCTTGCCCTCCTTGTTCAGAAAGAGTTTGCTCAGGTCGAAGTTCTGCTCACCCTTCTGATGCAGGGTGATAGGCAGGGTGTTCACCACGAGTTCACGGTTGCTCAAAACCGGCAGATAGTGCTGTTCACCATCGCTGTAGCCATTACCGGCAGCCACCACCTTATTAATATATACGCCTTCTTTCAGTCCCTGGACATCAAAGGAGATGGTAGCAGAGCCCTCGGCATCAATGCAGTAGTTCTGCGTCTTCTGCCAAACCACCTTGTTGGTCTCCGGGTCGAGAATCTGCATACGGGTGTTGCCGCTCACCTTCTTGTCGGAAGTATTGAAGAGTTTCACCACGATGGTGCTCTTATCGCCCTCACGCAGGAAGCGAGGCATGTTAGGCTGCACCATCACGGTCTTCTGAGCCACAGCCTCATCCACCAGCAAACCGTTGCGCATCTCCTTGTCATGAGCCAAGCCCATGAACTTCCAGGTAGTCACGCTCTCCGGCAGGGTAAACCTGATGGCTACGTTGCCATTGTTCTCGCTCTCCAAGGCAGGATAGAAGAAGGCAGTCTCGTTCAGGTTCTCGCGCACCTGCACCTGGTCGAGGAACAGTTCTGCATCTGAGCCAGAACCACCGGCAAACTGCGGCATCTCCTCTACTACATCAAAAACCTTGTTGGCAGATGGAGCAGCCGCTCCGACACGGGTCATTTTAGAGCTGCGAATCCAGATGCCTTTCGCTTCTTCTCGAACCACCTCGTCTTTTTGTATACGAACAGACTCAACGGTTCCGCCAGAAGAACGTTCCAACTTGCTCAGCTCCACCGCTTGCATATAAGCATAATAGCTAAAGTATTTGCCATCAAACTTATCTACATCCAGTTGTTTCTGGTCAAAATATTTAGTAGGATAAACACCCAATAAATCCATCTTATAATACCACAGATTACTCGTCCAGTAGCAGCTTGGCAACCATTGGCTGAATCCGAGCGACATTTTCCAGGAATGCGGGGCTATCTGGTCGAGCGACTTGTCATAGAGTACGCTCATCAGCTGCGCCTTGGCTGGCTTGCCGTCAGGGGTGGTAATCTTCAGCGTCCACTCCTCCTTCTGTCCAGGGGTCAGACGGTTGCGGAAGGTCTTCCAGGCGATATCCAGTTTCTTCTCAGGCAAAGGACGGGCGATGCTCATCATTCGGGTATAGCACTTACCTTGCTTCACGAAACTATAGTTCAGTACGATGCCCGACGCATATTCCTCCTTGTAGGTGAAAGGCAGGGTCACGATGCTATCGCCCAACTCCCAGGCGCCCTTCTCCAGCAGTTTGTTGCCAGCGATGATGGAATATACGATGTGCGCTCCGTTCTCCGAAGAGCCCACCTGAATATAGACCGGCTTACCATCACGAGGGAAAGTCTTCGCCGTCTGATAATACCATTCGGTAGTTGGCTCCACCGGATGGGTATCCTTCATGCTGAAGAGCGTGAACTTCTGCTGCAGGGTATCCTGTCCGCAGATTGCCTCCAACTGATGAACGCCAGATTTCCAAACGAGGGAAGAAGAGGCAGAGGAAGAAGCATATTCCTTGATAGAAACCGGTGCATTCGCCTCGGCATCCTTCCATTCGCCCTTATCAATGCGATATTTCAACCTACTAGAAATCGGCATACCACTGGCATTGCGGTAAGCGAAGGTCACCGTCTTCAGACTGTCTGTTTCGATACGCTTAGGAAGATTCACCGTGAGGATGGTTGGCTTGGTGCCCAGAGGCAGACTCATCACGCCCTCGTGGCTCTCGCCGCTGATGTCGGTAACGATGGCTGAGACCTCGAAGTTGAAGAAACGGGCGATGCGCATGAACTCGCTCATATCAGCCTCGTCTTTTCCTGACAAGGAAGCCTCCAGCGGAATTTCCACATCGAAGGTTCCGTCCTCACGAGTCACGCAACTGTCTGTCTTTACCAGCTGTCCGGCAGAGCCTGCGCCCCACCACCAAAGCTGGTTTCTGCGAGTCACCTGATACTCCACCTTGGCACCCTGCACAGGCACACCAGAGTAGGTCTTGGCTGTAGCCTTCACCACTACAGTATCGCCCCAGTTATATTTCTCATTCACCTTCGGGAAGGTAATCTCGAAGGTTGGACGCTTGTATTCCTCCACTCTTACATATTTTGTTACCGTTCCATTCACGGAGATGAAATACAGTCCCGTCTGTCCCTCCTTCGGCAATTCGAAATCTACGGAAGCCGTACCGTATTCATCGGTAGTAGCCTTCTGCTCAGCCACCTGCTTCCCGTTAGCATCTCGCAGGATAAAATTCAGTTCCATGCTCTTGCCAGGCACACTGGCATCCAAGCCCTTCTTCACGATGTAGGAAATGGCTGAGGCATGCACGGTCTGACCCGGGCGATAGATGCTGCGGTCGGTAAACAGCTGATGTTTAATCTTGTCATCCTTCTGTTCGTAATAGCGGGTGCGAGAAAGATAGATATCCTTGGCAGGCGTAAACTTGTCATTGCTGGTGGAAATCAAGACGTTTCCATCCACATTCTTGAAGTAAGCCTCGCCGTTCTCATCGGTAGTCAAGCGGGCATGAACCAGTCTCTTCCACTTGCCCGTCTTCACATCATAATCCCTGTCATAGAGCATGATTTTCGCACCCGGTACAGGCTGTCCATCGGTAGCATTCACCACTACATAGCGATGTTTGTCATCAGGCAACTGCTGGATCATCACCGCCAGATTGCTGACATAGAAGAGTTCTCGCTGCGGAGCGATGCCGGTATTATCCGAAGTCACCTCCATCAGATAGGCACCCAGTGGCAGATTGCCACCGATTTCGATGGAATCCTTCACCGTTTCATAATCCGGCCGACCGTAGTAGTCGCGGCTAAAATCCTTCTGATGCAGCTTCGTAGTCTTCTTCAGGAGCATCTTATAGGTAGCCTCATCCTGCGCATTATAATCGTTATCTGCCGTAATATTGAGGCGGGAGATGCTGATTTTCAGGTTCTGGAGATTACGCACATCCAGCTGCACCCAAACCTTCTCCCCAGGTCGCAATACCTGCGGCATATCCTTCACCCGGAACATCGGTTCGGTAAGTCGCTTCTGTGCATTTCTAAGCACATTCATTCTCGACCATCCACCCCAGTGGCTCAAAGCATAGTTGATATAGTTGAGTTTATCCTGTGCTTTGGCATCTGTAGAACGCTCCATGAAACGGAAATGTTCCACAGCAAGTTCACCAGCCTCCGGAATATCCTGATAAACCTGGATGAGCGAGTCGATGGTTCTGAGATACTTCGATTTCTTCACCTCTCTTACATCATCCTGACGGTATTTCTCGATAAGTTTGTAGGCACAGAGACAAGCCGCACCCCTATTTTCCACCTTATTATAATAGGTGTACAGCTGCAGATACGCCTTCTTGCTGTCTGCCTCGAATCCGATGAGATGCAGCAAATCATTCTTGAAGGAACTTCCGTCCACCCCTTTTAGAGTCAGCGGCACATACTCAGTAGAAGCATGCTTGGCAAGAAGCTCTGGGTGCGCCATCGCTTTTTTGAAGAACTCCTGGCTCTTCTTCAGGTTTACCTTTCGCTGACTTTGATAATAAGAAGCATCCTCCTTTGTTCCAAAGAAGCCTCATCCACTTCTATTCCATACGGATTATCATGATATACCTTGCCGAGCACAGCATATCTCACCGCTTTCAGCATCGGGTCATTTGTCTTCAAAGCTTCAGCCTCCATCCGCTTCACGTTAGGCGTCAGCGAGTCAGCCGAAATCTCTTTCCAGAGTGTCATCTGTCTTATCTCAGCCGCCAGCAGCTGCCCGTAATCTTTGGCAGCCGAAGCCTTGGCGATGATTTTCTTCATCACCGCGATTTCGCTCTTAGGCTGGGCCTTCTGAGCATTGATTTCAGCTTGCTTCCACAAGTTGTCGTATGTCTGAGCCGCTACCTGCATCGTAGCAAAGAGGGCTATCAGAAGTGATAAAATGTTTCTTTTCATAAGCCAATTGTATTAAATGTTTATAGAATGATGATAATCATCAAACTTTTCATTGCAAAAATACAAAA
>ENA-OPYQ01000005-OPYQ01000005.1-human-gut-metagenome-genome-assembly--contig:-NODE-5-length-59370-cov-2.573789_pt1 | contig 59370 bp, 57 predicted proteins | sample MGYA00242471_ERZ504479 | MGnify/ENA primary metagenome ERZ504479 (study PRJEB26092, sample SAMD00036225) | human gut metagenome | host: Homo sapiens | study: EMG produced TPA metagenomics assembly of the... | reverse complement strand
TATATATATTTTTTAATGTTAGTTTATTATCCTCTCAGGATGATGTTTTTCATCCATTACCCCTACATATACAGTAGGTATCCAAGGGTATACCCCTTGCTTTGTTTGGGTTTATCGATTTAAATAATTAGGTTTGCGGCACCAGCCACCAGGATATGAGAGAGCCAAAGGATAGCAAGTCCGATGACGCCACCCATCAAAGCTTTCCAGCCAATATTGCGGAAATACCATCCCATGTGCATACGTTCCATCTTCATCAGGGCAAGACCGCTGATTGTACCGATACCAAGAACGTTACCACCAGCCATTACGCAATATGCAATCATCTGCCAGTAGATACCATTGGTATGATAATCAGTAAGCATACTGAATGAAGGATCATTCACATTTGCCAGATCATGAAGGGAGAAAAAGTTCATGGCTGTAGCAAAGTTGTCAAGTACAGTACTGATGATACCAGCCAAGACGCCATGCAACAGCACGCCAGAACGCTTATCATCCAAGTTGAGAAGAGTAGCAAAATCGTCAAAAGCGCCGGTCTCCTTCACCACTCCGATGGCAAGCATGATACCCATCACGAAGAGAATCATCTGGACGACTCCGTATTGGAACACTCTAGGAGTACGACGGTCAGCCATCGCATCCATATTCATGAGTTTACGGTTGAATATCTCGTTCACAATCCAGAGTACGCCCAATACGCAGAGCGCACCGAGGAAAGGACTTAATTTCGTAATATTATGGAAGGTAGGGATAAACCACAATCCACCGATGCCCACAAAGAGCATCAGCAAGCGCTGCCATACATTGAGACGGGTATCATCCCCGCGGTATGGCATAGCAATCCATTCTGTCTCTACTCTTTCAGGCAGCATGCGCTGCATCATCAACAACGGAATGAGCCAGGCTGCAAGACATGGCAGCAGAAGCGACAGGAAATAATGAGTAGCCGTTACAGCACCCATATTCCACATCACCAGTCCTTCCGGATTTCCGATAACGGTAAGAGCTCCGCCACAGTTGGCAGAAAGAAGAATGGCACCTCCATACACCATGCGCTGACGACGGTTTGGAATCACTCCATGCATCATCGTAAGCATCATCACTGTTGTAGTAAGATTATCGAGATTTGCCGAGATAACAAAGGTCACGGCAGCGAGAATCCATAGCATTTTTTGGCGCTTCGGGTACGTAACAACTGGCGTATGAAATCGAAGCAACCATTGTTATTGAGAATTTCAACTATCGTCATAGTGGCTAGCAGGAAGAGTACGATTTCTGCTGCTCTACCCACATAAGGAAGGAAGATGTTACGGGCAATAAAATACTTCACCGTTGTACTGGTTGATTCTATCTCGTTCCACATTCCGAGATTCAGATAGCGTGAATAATCAGAAGAGTGTTCACTGGTCACGAAGTCCATACCGAAACAAATATAGAGAACCCATCCTACCGTTCCAGCAAAGATGGCTACGGCAGCACGGTTCACCTTGGTAATATTCTCGGTTGCAATGAGAATATATGCCAGTATCAGTATGGCAAGGATGACTAGTGTCATATCATTTGTTTTATTATATTCATTACATTTTGAACGCAAAGGTAACAATTATTTTGTTATCGCCAACATTTCGGTATCTTTTTTTAATGAATTTAACTCATTTTCATACAAATGAAAATTTCGCCCTGTTTTTTCTTTCGCCATTATTTTTCTTCCCTCTTCATTTTCAGCATAGAATCAGATGAAAACTCGGATAACAGAGAAGAACATCACAGGAAGAAATATCGAGGAGGAAGTTATCAGAATATTAAAAGGTTATGTTCATATATATTTATGTATTTCCCCGAAGGAACCCACCAAAAACAGCGATTTTAGTTAAATATTACTAACAAAAAGAAGAAAATCAAGAGTAAATGCCTGTAACTCAAAGAAAATGAGTAATTTTGCGCCCGATTTATACAATTCACATAAAGTCAAACTTTATTAATTTTAATTTTTTAATTATTTTTTATGTCAGATTTAAAGAACGTAAAGCCATTGGACGACTTCAATTGGGATGAGTTTGAGAATGGCACAAGCGCAAACGTCAGCAAAACAGACCTCGAGAAGGCCTATGACGAAACTCTTAACAAGGTAACAGAACACCAGGTTGTAGAGGGAACAGTAATCTCTGTAGACAAGAAAGAGGTTATCGTAAACATCGGTTACAAGAGCGATGGTATTATCCCAGCTTCTGAATTCCGTTACAACCCAGACCTCAAGGTAGGCGACAAGGTTGAGGTTTATGTAGAGAACCAGGAGGACGTAAAGGGCCAGTTGGTACTCTCTCACAAGAAGGCTCGCCTCAGCAAGTCTTGGGAGCGTGTGAATGCAGCTCTCGAGAACGAGGAAGTTATCCAGGGTTACATCAAGTGCCGCACTAAGGGCGGTATGATCGTTGACGTTTTCGGTATCGAAGCTTTCTTGCCAGGAAGCCAGATCGACGTTCACCCTATACGCGACTACGACGTATTCGTAGGCAAGACAATGGAGTTCAAGGTTGTAAAGATCAATCAGGAGTTCCGCAATGTCGTTGTATCTCACAAGGCTCTCATCGAGCAGGAGCTCGAGCAGCAGCGTAAGGAGATCATCGGCAAGCTCGAGAAGGGTCAGATCCTCGAGGGTACCGTTAAGAACATCACTACTTACGGTGTATTCGTTGACCTCGGCGGTGTTGACGGTTTGATCCACATCACAGACCTCTCTTGGGGCCGCGTAAGCGATCCACACGAGGTTGTATCTCTCGACCAGAAGATCAACGTTGTTATCCTCGACTTCGATGAGGAGAAGAAGCGTATCGCTCTCGGTTTGAAGCAGCTCACTCCACATCCATGGGATGCCCTCGACGAGAACCTCAAGGTAGGTGATCACGTGAAGGGTAAGGTAGTGGTTATGGCTGACTATGGTGCATTCGTTGAGATTGCTCCAGGTGTAGAGGGCTTGATCCACGTATCTGAGATGTCTTGGAGCCAGCACTTGCGTTCTGCTCAGGACTTCATGAAGGTAGGTGACGAGGTAGAGGCAGTTATCCTGACTCTCGACCGCGCTGAGCGCAAGATGAGCCTTGGTATCAAGCAGCTCAAGGAAGATCCATGGGAGGCTATCGAGACTAAGTATCCTGTTGGTAGCAAGCACACAGCTAAGGTTCGCAACTTCACTAACTTCGGTATCTTCGTAGAGCTTGAGGAAGGTGTTGATGGTTTGATCCACATCTCTGACCTCTCTTGGACTAAGAAGGTTAAGCACCCATCTGAGTTCACTTCTGTAGGCGCTTCTATCGACGTAGTAGTTCTCGAAATCGATAAGGAGAACCGTCGCTTGAGCCTCGGCCACAAGCAGTTGGAGAAGAACCCATGGGATGAGTATGAGGCAATCTACACTCCAGGTTCTGTTCACCAGGGTACTATCACTGAGTTGATGGACAAGGGTGCTGTTGTAGCTCTCGCTGAGGGTGGTGAAGGTTTCGCTACTCCTAAGCACCTCACTAAGGAGGACGGCACAGTGGCTAAGAAGGGCGAAACTCTCGACTTCAAGGTTATCGAGTTCGTTAAGGAGACAAAACGCATCATCCTCTCTCACTCTCGTACATTCGAGGAGGGTAACGAGCCAGTTGCTAAACCAGCTCACAAGCGTGCAAACGGCGGTCGCAAGAGCAACAACGAGACAGCTATGATCAACAACGTTGCTGCTAGCACATCACTCGGTGATATCGATGCACTCGCTAAGTTGAAGGCTCAGATGGAGGGCAAGGCTTAATCTTAAACAGATTAGGCATTTGCTATTCATTAGCTAAATAACATTCAGGGGACTGAAAATTTCAGTAATGAGATTTCAGTCCCCTTTTTTATTATGTGTATTTAAAAAAAATAAACTATCGGACACTATCTGCCATCTTCGGTAAACTCATCTCGACTAATTCATGTCCTAAAACCACTAATTCATGGTATTTTTCTATCAAAACATGTCGAAAATCATAAAAACCTTTGGCGGTTTCGAGTTTTCTGTTTATCTTTGCAACCGATAAAGCAATAATTTATATGAGCTAGAGAAATCATTCTCTCAAGAATTATCTGAAAAGAAAGAGAAGCGATTCTCCAGATTACAAAAGGAAAAGAAAGTTTAAGATATGAAACAGTCAAGATTTATAGTAGCCGCTCTATCAATGAGTTGCATCACTACCCTCTCCTCCTGCTTCAAGGAAGAACCGCTCAATGCCGAATGCGACATCGAGCAGGCCTTCATCCCCAACAGCGGCAACTGGGAAGAATGCTTCCTCAAAGCCACAGATACCCTACAGAACGTGATGCCTACAGAAAATGAAATCTGCTTCCTCGTAAAAAAGGGAACCGATCTCTCGCACTTCGCACCGAAATTCCAGATTACCCCAGGTGCTACCCTATCGCCTGCCAACGGTTCGGTGCAGGATTTCACCAACGGGCAAGTAACCTACACCGTTACTTCCGAGGATGGCAACTGGAAACGGCAGTACAGAGTGGGATTCATCTTCCCGCCCGTGGTTTACGAAGTGATGAAGTACGACTTCGAAAACTATTTCCTCAACGAAAACAAGCCTGTTCATAAATATTATGTCTGGAGCGACAAGAACGACGACGGTACGCTTGCCAACAACTGGGCTACGGGAAATCCGGGCTTCTTCATGAGCCGATCCTCTGCCAAGCCAGACCAATATCCAACGGTGCCTGTGGAGCAAGGCTACGACGGTGCCTGCGTGAAGCTCACCACCAGCGATACCGGCCAGTTTGGCGCAACGGCCAAGATGCCTATCGCTGCAGGCAACCTCTTCATCGGAAAGTTCGACGCCGGTCAGGCACTGAAGGATGCTATGAAGACCACCCAGTTTGGCGTACCCGTAAGTTTCAAGCCTACCAAATTCAGCGGCTACTACCGATACAAGCGTGGCGATGTGTTCACAGACCGCCAGAAGAAGGTGGTGGAAGGCAAGAAAGACTACGGCACCATCTATGCCGTGTTCTACGACAACCACGACACCGATGGCAACAGCATCGTACTCTATGGCGACAACGTGCAGACCAGCCCTCAGGTGGTGGCACTCGCCAAGGTGCCAGACATCGACGACACGCCCGAGTGGACCCATTTCGACCTCGACTTCGTTTATAAGAAGGAGGTGGATGCCCAGAAACTCAGAAACATGGGCTACAGCATGGCCATCGTCTGCTCATCGAGCGTAGAAGGCGCCTCGTTCATGGGAGCCATCGGAAGTACATTGTGGGTGGATCAGTTCCGCATAACCTGCGAAAAGGAATAAATGATTCTGCCAAAGAAGATTCAATGAGAAGATTCTTACAAAGAAGATTCATTAAGAAGAGATTGAGAAGATTTAGAAAAAAGAAGACAAGACAATGAAAAAGCCATTCATCATATCAGCCGCAATCCTATGCCTCTGCTCTGCTGAGGCATGGGGACAGAATCTGGGAGAACTGCTCCACAAATTCACCTACCAGGCACGCATCGGCTACAACCTGGGTGGCACTGCCCCTATCGGCATGCCTGCCACCATCCGCACCCTCCACAGCTACACGCTGCAGCCTAACCTGCAGCTCGGCATCGACGCCCACTATCCCCTGAACAACAAGTGGGGACTGATGTTCGGCCTGCACTTCGAAGGCAAGGGCATGAAGATTGATGCGGGCGTAAAGAACTACCACATGACCATGGTGAAAGGTGGTGAGCAGCTGGATGGCGTGTTCACGGGCAACGTTATAACAAAGGTTGACCAGAACCTCGCAACTATCCCAGTGCAAGCCACTTACGACGTTACAGAGAAGATTCGTCTGAAGCTGGGTCCTTACTTCTCCTACGTCACCTCGCATAAGTTTGAAGGCAGTGCCTACGACGGTTATCTGCGCCAGGGCGACCCTACGGGGCCCAAGGTAGAACTGGGACATGAGGACGGAGAGCGTGGCGAATACGACTTCTCGGACGATATGCGCAACTGGCAGTTTGGCATCGACGTAGGTGCCGACTGGAATTTCTCGAAGCGCTGGGGCGGCTACGTGGGCTTAACCTGGGGCTTATCAGAAGTGTTCAAGAAAGACTTCCACGTGATAGAGCAGTCGATGTATCCCATCTACGGCACCATCGGACTGAGCTATCAGCTGAAATAGGAAATCTGCTCCAGAATATCTTATATATAATAATGTATAGGAGAGAAAAATCAATTATATCATAATAAAAGAAAGGAAAACTTATGAAGAAAATTTTTACTTTAGTAGCAGCAGCGCTCTGCTCTATGTCGATGATGGCAAAGGACTACACCTGCCCTCTCGTGGTTAACTTGATGGGAAATGACATGCCTGTGGGCGACATCAAGGTGAACGTGGATGAGCAGAAAGACGGCAAATACACCATGAGCCTGCTCAACTTCGACATGAACGGTATCATGCCAGTAGGCAATATCGTTATCAAGGATGTTGAGGCTACCAAGTGTGGCAACGTCATCATGCTCAATGCAGCAAAGGATATCCAGATAACCAAGGGTGACGATGAGAACGTAGAATGGATGGGACCAGGTCTCGGCAACGTGAACATCCTCCTGAAGGGTGAACTGAAGGGCGACAATTTCAACGCCTACCTCAATATTCCATTGGCTGGCAACATGATTGTAGGCGTAAAACTCGGCAAGAATTGCAACGAAATGGGTCAGTTGCCAAACGCCGGTTTCGAGAATTTCCACGAGGCATCCTATAGCAGTGCCAAGAGCCAGGAGCCTAACGGATGGCACTCTTTCATGAGCTCTACGGGCAGCATGGCAAGCATGGTTTCAGCAGCTATACATACCTATGCATCTTCTGAGGTGCGCGAGAACGCAGCAGAAGACAACAAGCAGTGTGTAAAGATTGTTTCTACTCCAGTGAAGGTGGGTTCAATTGTTGCAGCTTCTGCCAACGGTACCATCACCACCGGTCGTCTGAAGGCTGGCAGCATGACTGCATCAAGCAAGGACAACTGCTCATTCCTGGATTTCAGCTCTGCAGATGTGGATGCCAACGGCGATCCATTCTATGCTGTGCTCAACAACAAGCCTGATGCCATGAAGGTTTGGGTGAAGTTCAAGGCTGGCGACGGCAACAAGAATCCTAAGGCTACCATCAGTGCCCTCTTGACCAACGGCAACATGGTTCAGGACCCGGAGGACGACAAGTATGCAGCCAACATCATCGCCCGTGCCAACAACTCTTCTATCGAGAGCAAGGACGAGTGGCAGGAGATTACTATCCCATTTACATACGACAATGCTGAGGAAATGCCTAAGGCAGCCCTGGTTACCATGTCAACCTGCGCTGTGCCTAGCGGCGGCAGCAAGAGCGAGACCAATCCAGACGTTTTGTATGTAGACGATGTAGAGATGGTTTACAATGCTGATGTGAAGAAGGTTACCATGGATGGTGAGGACATTACAAATAAGTTTGATGAAGCCGGAGAATTGGAGATTGAAGGCTACAATAAGAATTTGGATATCAACAACTTCCAGTTGGAGGCTATCGGTGCCGGTGCCTATGTTACGAAGAAGATTACAACCTATGGTTTTGATACCTACGTAAGCTTTACTGTTACATCCAACGACTTGAAGAACTGCGTAACCCGCACCATCACCCTGAAAAACTATACCACTGGCATCAAGAACGTTGAGACCCTCACCCTGCCAAACGGCGTGAAGGCTATCTACAACATGGCTGGTCAGCAGGTTACAGACATGCAAAGTGGCCAAGTTTACATCGTAAAGTATACCAATGGTGAAACCAAGAAGATGATTAAGAAGTAATAGTTTTTTAAAACAGCAATAAAAAGACATGCGCCCCCCAGGACGCATGTTTTTTATATATGCGAGATGAAATATGCAAGAATGGGATATGCAAGAATGAAAGTTGGAGAAAACAAAATACAGGAAGTGGAGAAAACAAAAATCCCCAGCCATCAAATGAATGATAGCTGGGGATTCAATCTTTTCAAAATCTAGAGGCTAAACTCCCTATGTGTTATCACTAACACTATAAAAAATTTAGCGTCGGATTTACTTCACCTTTGCAACGATAGCCTTGAAAGCCTCAGGGTTGTTTACAGCGAGGTCAGCGAGAACCTTACGGTTAATCTCGATACCAGCCTTGTGAAGAGCACCCATCAACTGGCTGTAGCTCATACCATCGAGGCGAGCAGCAGCGTTGATACGCTGGATCCACAATGCGCGGAATGTGCGCTTCTTGTTACGACGATCGCGATAAGCGTAGGTAAGACCCTTCTCCCAAGTGTTCTTAGCTACTGTCCATACATTCTTGCGAGCTCCATAGTAACCCTTAGTGAGCTTCAAGATTCTTGTTCTTTTTGCTTTTGATGCAACGTGATTTACTGATCTTGGCATAATTTTTTTTCTTTAAAAGTTCGACTAAAAAGTTAATAATTAACGGAGGCAGAGCAAGTCGCGAACCTGCTTCAAGTTTGAACGGTCTACGAGAGTCTCACCAAGGAGATTTCTCTTCTGCTTCTTTGTCTTCTTAGTCAAGATGTGACTGTGAAAAGCGTGATGACGCTTAATCTTACCTGTACCGGTGAAACGGAATCTCTTCTTTGCGCCGGAATTAGTCTTTACTTTTGGCATTTTTACTTTTAATTTTAAATTGTTATTTATTATAGCGATGGCAACGCATATACCAGGGCGTTACGCATCTTTTTTTTCTTAATCCTCTGTTCCTTCTGCAAGTTTCTTCAGAGCATCGCCGCCTTTAGCATTGGCGAGCAAGCCATTCTTCTCAGCATTAGCAGCGCGCTCAGCATCTGCAGCAGCCTTAGCTTCAGCCTCTCGCTTCTCACGGTCCATCTTCTGCTGGCTCTTCTTTGCAGTACCAGCCTTCTTAGGACTCATGTAGAGGAACATCTTCTTACCTTCAAGCTTTGGCATCTGCTCCACCTTTCCGTACTCTTCCAAATCATTGGCGAAACGGAGAAGAAGAACCTCACCCTGCTCCTTGAAGAGAATAGAGCGACCACGGAAGAAAACGTATGCACGAACCTTGTTACCCTCGTTGAGGAACTCCTTAGCGTGCTTGAGCTTGAACTGATAGTCGTGCTCATCGGTCTGAGGTCCGAAACGGATTTCCTTGGTCTCCACCTTTACCTGCTTCTGCTTCATTTCCTTTGCATGCTTCTTCTGCTGGTAAAGGAATTTAGAATAGTCAACTATACGGCAAACTGGTGGTTGCGCATTAGGAGATATCTCGACTAAGTCAAGCTCTTGCTGACGTGCCAACTCCAACGCCTTACGTGCTGGCATCACTTCTGCTCCACCATCACTCACTACTCTCACGTCGCGTGCACGAATCTGTTCGTTTACGCGGTACTGATTTTTCATTTTGTCATTTTTCATTAACTATTCGATATATTCTTTTTTGTCTTTTTGATTAAACGGCTGCAAAGTTACGATTATTTTGTGAAACCACCAAATTTTCAGTGGGTTATTTTCATTTTTGCCCGCAGATTCTTTGTTTTTCTAATGGATTTAATGTTTCAAACCCACAGATTGATATATTTAATCCCGCAAATTGATATATTTTAGTCCCACAGATTTCACAGATTAACACAGATCTTTATGATAAAGAAACTAAATCTGTAAAAATCTGTGAAATCTGTGGGACTTAAGAAAACAATAAATCAGTGGGGACTAAGAAAAGCTTTCAATCCATGGGAGTATATCCATTGACTTTACGGAAGATTGATTTTCGTATATCTGTGGTGGAAAAATTGACCAATATTCCAAGATGCTTCTTCGCCACACGCAAATACGTAAGCAATTGCTTATGAAAGACATCTTTCATTTCTGTCACAGACTTCAGTTCGACTATGACTTTATCTTCTACAAGAATATCCAGACGGAAATCTACAGGCAAAACCTTACCATCATACATGACATCCAACTTTACCTGATTCTCTACCCTAAGTCCATCTTTGCGCAACTGATAGCACAGAGCTGCTTCATAAACCGACTCAAGTAAACCTGGTCCCAATTCATTATAAACCTTATAAATAGCTCCAATGATCTTATAAGATATCTCATTTTCTGTCATAACCAAACGATTTTAAAATCCTCCTTAACAAAAAAATCTCCCACAGACGTCACAGTTGTTACAGATATTCAACAGAACACACAAAAATCTGTGTAAATCTGTGAAATCTGTGGGACTAAACCCTCAACACAAAAAATCTGTGGGACAGAGCCCTCAACAGAAAAAATCTGTGTAAATCTGTGAAATCTGCGGGAGATTAGAAAATATCAATCTGCGGGATTACTCCTCAGCTCCTTCAGCTGCTCTGCAACCTCGGCATTGATGCGCTGAGCGAACTCTTCCATGCTCATGGTAGCCTGTTCGCCACCACCCTGCTTACGCATAGATACCAAGCCCTCGGCACTCTCCTTCTCACCAACGATGACCATGTAAGGAACACGCTTCAACTCGTTGTCGCGAATCTTGCGGCCAATCTTCTCGTTACGGTCATCAACCAAAGCACGAACGCCCTGCTTGTCAAGATACTGACGTACCTTCTGAGCATAATCGTTAAACTTCTCAGAGATAGGAAGAATTGCAACCTGGTCTGGAGTCAACCACAATGGGAAGTGACCGGCGGTATGCTCGATGAGAACGGCTGTGAATCGCTCCAGTGAACCGAATGGTGCACGGTGAATCATCACAGGAGTCTTCTTTGAGTTATCCTCGGCTGTATACTCCAACTTGAAACGCTCAGGCAAGTTGTAATCCACCTGGATGGTACCCAACTGCCAACGACGACCGATGGCATCCTTTACCATGAAGTCGAGTTTAGGACCATAGAAGGCAGCCTCGCCAACCTCCTCGCGTGTCTCAAGGCCCTTCTCCTTGCAAGCCTCGCGGATAGCGTTCTCGCTCTCTTCCCAAATCTCATCAGAACCGATATACTTCTCTGTATCCTTAGGATCGCGGAGAGATATCTGTGCCTCGTAGTTCTCAAAACCGAAGATCTTGAATACCTTCAGGATTACGTCGATTACATTCTCGAACTCAGCCTTTACCTGCTCTGGACGAACGAAAATGTGGGCATCATCCTGTGTAAATGTACGAACACGAGTCAAACCGTGGAGCTCACCGCTCTTCTCATAGCGGAATACGGTACCGAACTCAGCAATACGCAAAGGAAGATCCTTGTAAGAACGAGGCTTGCGAGCGTAGACCTCGCAGTGGTGAGGACAGTTCATTGGCTTGAGCATATACTCCTCATCCTCCTCCGGTGTCTGGATAGCTGGAATGCATCCTTGCCATAGTGAGCATAGTGACCAGATGTTACATAGAGACTCTTGCCACCGATACCTGGGCAGATAACCTCCTGGTAGTTGTAAGGCTTCAGGAGAGAACGAAGCAACTCCTGCAGACGCAGGCGGAGCTGTGTACCCTTTGGCAACCAGATAGGAAGACCCTTACCTACACGCTCTGAGAACATGAAGAGTTCCATCTCCTTACCGATCTTACGGTGGTCACGCTTCTTAGCCTCTTCGAGAATTACCAAGTACTCATCGAGCATCTTCTTCTTAGGGAAGCTGATACCGTAGATACGGGTCATCTGCTCGCGCTTGGCATCACCGCGCCAGAATGCACCAGCCACACTTGTAATCTTCACAGCCTTGATAAGGCCAGTGTTCATCAAGTGAGGACCACGACAGAGGTCGGTGAAATTGCCCTGGGTATATGTGGTGATGGTACCATCCTCCAAGTCCTGCTCAATATGCTCGCACTTGTAAGTCTGACCGTCAGCCTTGAACTCAGCGAGAGCATCAGCCTTAGCCACCTCCTTGCGAACCACAGGTTCGTTCTTTTTGGCAAGTTCCATCATCTTAGCCTCAATCTTGGCGAAATCATTCTCTGAGATCACCTGACCCTCGGCTGGCATCACGTCGTAGAAGAAACCACTCTCTACGGCTGGACCGAAACCGAACTGGATGCCTGGGTAAAGCTCCTGAAGAGCCTCAGCCAACAAGTGGGCAGATGTATGCCAGAATGTGTGCTTACCCTGCTCATCCTCAAACTTGTAGAGTTCTACATTTGCATCCTCATTGATAGGACGGTTCAACTCTACTGTCTCACCATTAACACCGCAAGATACAACGTTGCGAGCGAGAGCCGGTGAGATGCTCTCGGCGATTTGTAAGCCAGTTACGCCCTGTTCATACTCACGAACAGATCCGTCTGGGAATGTGATTTTTACCATAACAACTTAGTATTTTTATTAAATCGTCTGCAAAAGTACGATTTCTTTTTGTAACAAGCGAATAAAAATGCATTTATTTTGCTAAACTTTGCTAATACCTCTTTATATTAAGGGCTTTTAAGACCGAAAATGCTGAGATATTGAAGTTTTCATCTGCTTTTCTACCAATATTTCGTAACACTTTGTAAAATTCAGATACATTTTTAGCCAATAAGTTTTGGAGAAACAAATATTTTCATTATCTTTGCATCCGATAACGTGACAAAATGTAAAGAAACATAGAAAATGGCAAAACCAAAGATTCTCATCATCTATACCGGTGGTACCATCGGTATGGGAAAGGACCCGATGACAGGTGTACTGGAACCTCTTGATTTCAATCACCTCGTTTCTTCCATGCCCGAATTCAAGCTCATTCAGGCAGAAATCGATGTGCGAAAATTCGACCCACCTATCGATTCCAGCGACATGGATCCAATGCGCTGGGCAGAAATCGTAAGCATGATATCCAACAACTACAACGACTATGACGGATTCGTAATCCTTCATGGCACTGATACTATGGCTTACACTTCGTCTGCCCTATCTTTCATGCTTGAGAATCTGACCAAGCCTGTAATATTGACAGGTAGCCAGCTGCCTATCGGTGAATTGCGAACCGACGGCAAGGAGAATCTGATGACAGCCATAGAGATTGCTTCTGCCAAGAATGCTGAAGGACGCCCTATGGTGCCCGAGGTATGCATCTTTTTCAACGGCAAGCTGATTCGCGGTAACCGTGCCATCAAGATCAATGCCGAGGGATTTCATGCCTTCGAATCATTCAACTACCCTCACCTCTGCGATGTAGGAATCAATTTCCAATATCACGACCATCACATTCTTACGCCGGATTACAGAAAGCCAATGGTTCCACACCTGAAGCTCGATCCGAACGTCATCGTGTTCAGTCTCTTCCCGGGTATCCAGGATAACATTGTGCGCCACGTGATGGAATCACCAGACCTCCGCGGCATCGTGATGCGTACTTTCGGTTCAGGCAATGCTCCTCACACGCCATGGATCATGCGTCTTCTGGATCAGGCTGCCCATCGCGGAATAAACATCGTGAATATCAGCCAATGTCTTACGGGCAGTGTAGAGATGGAACGCTACGGAGCCGGCTTCCAGTTGAAAGCAGCTCATGTGATAAGCGGATACGATTCTACGGTAGAGGCTATGGTCACCAAGATGATGTATCTGCAGGGAAGATATGCAGATAACAAAAAGGTAAGAGAAAAACTGACCGAATCCCTGGCGGGCGAAATCTCTATATAGTATAAGGTGAAATCTTCATCCATATAATGAAGCAATGAAGTAAATGACAGTCTCCCGATAGTGTATACGATTAAACTACAGATTGGCAAACTGTCATTTACTTGCTCATTATGAGTCATTTAGCGAAACAAAGAAAATTACCCTACAAAACCGAATAGTATTACAGGAAATATGCAGAAAACATTTAACGAAGGTTAAATATTGACAGTTTTTTGCCAAAAAACTTGTTGCATATCATTTTTTGTGTAACTTTGCAGCGTAGAAAAAAAGTAAAAGATCAGTATCCTTATTAGATACCAATCCGTAATATAAATTAATAAATCAACAAAACCAACAAATTATGAACATTAACAAGGTAAAGGAGTATGGTGAGTTCGTAGAAATTGCGGCTCCTGTAGAAAGAGCAACAGCTGAAGAGTATCCAACAGTATTAGGCGGAGAAATTTGGTACAACTAAGAACTTCCTGCTAAGGATTTCTATCCTTTGTAACCGATAGTTTTTCCTTTAGCAGACTTGAAACAAGAGGCTATTTTTATTTGATTCAGAACATCTTATAATTTTTAGCAGACACATTATTAGCTCAATGATAAAGGCTCAATCCTCGAATAAAATCGGGAACTGAGCCTTTATTGTGTTTATATCTTACCATCAAGATATACGGAATCGGATATTAGTGCTTACCACAGCAGCCGCCCTCTCCGTGTTCGTGATGATGCTCGTGCTTGATACCACCCTCTACAGCCTGATGCTGGTCGCGGAGCAGATCGTTCACGGTCTTCACTGGGTTGAATGTACCGAGAGGAACCTCTACAAATACTGTATTCCAGTCACTCATCGCACCATTCCAGAGACCTGGCAACTCGAGTGCCTTCAAATCCTTACCATTCTTACTCTTGCTGGAGATGAAACCGGTAGATGGATCAACGAACTTAGGAAGATCGAAGGCATTGCCCTGGTAATCCTTGGTCGCGCAGACGAGATCTACCGGGTTGAAGTGAGTACCCTCGGTGAACATCTTCATATACTCCTCGTTATTCTTGTCAATCTGAGAGCTCTCCAAAATCTGAAGGCTTACCGTGCCATCCTGATTATAGGTAAGGAATGGACCACCACCAGGCTCGCCCACGTTCTTAACGACACCGCAGACACGCATAGGACGGTTCAACTTCTTACGCAGATAGATAACCAGTTCGGCATCCTCCAGCTCCTTGATATCAGCCTTACGGCAGCAGAGGTCGCGCTGAACGAAGCGGATAATCTCCTCCAGCTTCTCATGGTTGTACTGACCAGAATCCAAAACCTCAGATAATCGAAAGCCTGCTTCTGCAAAGTAACCAATACACCTGCAATCACCTGCTTCCAGGTAACAGTCTCAGCCTTCAGGCGATCAGGAACCACATTGTCAATATTCTTGATGAATACCACATCAGCATCAATCTCGTTGAGGTTCTCGATGAGTGCACCATGACCGCCCGGACGGAACAGCAAAGAGCCATCCTCGTTGCGGAAAGGAGTATTGTCTGGATTGGCAGCGATGGTATCGGTGCTAGGCTTCTGCTCTGAGAATGAGATGTTGTACTTGATGCCGTAGCGCTGTGCATACTTATCTACCTTCTCGGCTACCATCTGCTTGAAGAGTTCCAGGTGGTCGTGAGAAACGGTAAAGTGAACATTTGCCTCGCCGTTGCTGCTAGCATAGAGCGCAGCCTCAACCAGGTGCTCCTCCATTGGGGTGCGAACCTCGTCCTCATACTCGTGGAACTGGAGCAATCCCTTAGGCAACTGTCCGTAGTTCAATCCCTCTGGCTTGAGGAGATTAGCCACGATAGCCTTGTAATCGCCCTTCTTGATAAGGCACATAATGCCCTTCTCGTTGTTTACATGGCACTTATCGCAGAGTGCCTTGCGGAAAGCAAACTTCTTGATATTCTCGAAGAATTGTTTTTCGAAGTCAGTAGTAGGAACATCGTATGGAGCATCCAGGAACGCGAACATGTTCTTGAACATACGGCTAGCCGCACCTGAAGCAGGTACGAACTTCACAATCTTGTGCCCCTCAGCCTTGTAGTCGTTCCACGCCTTCTCGTAGTTCTCTACTTCCTGAGCTGTAGGAGCCATGATACCCTTACCGATAGCAGCCGCACCCTCGAGCTTGAGGAATGGGAAGCCATTCTTGATTTGTTCCAACTGGTGTTCAATCTGCTGCTCGGAGATACCGCGAGCAGAGATTTGGTTTAGATCTTGCTGATTCATAATACCATATTTATGTTAAATTTACACTATATGTGCTACAAAGATAATAGTTTTTTCTGATAATCAGAAATATTTCCGCTTTTTTTTGTACCTTTGCATTGAAAATTTAACGAAGTAGGCGTTTTTTAACGCCGAATCGCCATTGTTTGTCAAATTTAAAATAGAATATTGCAACATGGTTAGTAAATTATCAAAAGAGCACGACAGAAGGTCGGGGCTATCACATTACCTCTATGGGGTATCTAACTTGTTCATCAGCGGAACCGGTATAGGCGGATTATCTCCAATGATTACCGGTGACGAGATGGGGGTAAATAATATACTCTGCCTTGTACTTGGAGCAATAGCAGCTTTTGTATTTGCGTATAGTGCAAACAGAGTTATGAAGTATAACGATAAATAAGAAACAATATGGAACTATATACTATATTTATGGGGCTAGGAGCCTTGATAGGTGCCAGCTTCGCCATCTGGCTTAACACTAAGTCTGGTCAGAAGTGGATAGACGAGTTATAACAACTCAATAATATATAATCAACGGGAGGGAACGACAATGAATGAAACTACTTTTAAATTCACATCCGAAGAAAAGGAGCAGACACTCCAGATACTAGAGCGCCTGAGAACCGCCGTGGGCGATACATTCAAGCCGGGCGATGAGCAGCATCTGCGTGAAGACATCCAACATGCCTTCATCAACCATCAGATTAAGCGCAATGTCTTCGGAATGAATCCAATACTTGCTGCCCTGCAAACCGCAGAAATCGCAGTAAACGAAATCGGTCTGAAACGAGATGGCATCATCGCCATCCTGATGCAGACCAGCGTCATCGATGGCTATCAGACCATCGAAGAGATACAGAAGAAATACGGAGATAGCGTAGCCCACATTATCAGTGGTCTGCTTCGCATCCACGATTTATATAAGCGCAACCCTATCATCGAGAGTGAGAACTTCAGAAATCTGCTTATCTCATTCTCTGAGGATATGCGCGTCATCCTCATCATGATTGCCGACCGCGTGAACGTGATGCGACAGATTCGCGATACCGAACAGAAAGAGGCAAAGCATGAAGTAAGCGAAGAGGCAAGCTACCTCTATGCCCCACTCGCCCACAAACTGGGACTCTACAAACTGAAGAGCGAACTGGAAGACCTTAGTCTGAAGTATCTCGAGCACGACGCCTACTATATGATAAAGGACAAACTGAACGCCACCAAGGCTTCGCGCGATGCCTATATCGCCCGCTTCATCCAGCCAATCCAGGAAAAGCTCGATGCTGCCGGTCTGAAATATCACATGAAGGGCCGCACCAAGAGTATCCACTCTATCTGGCAGAAGATGAAGAAGCAGAAGTGCGCCTTTGAGGGTGTATACGATCTCTTTGCCATCCGTATTATCCTCGATGCACCAAGAGAGAAAGAGTATATGCAGTGCTGGCAGGCCTTTGCCTCATCACCGACATGTATCAGCCAAACCCAAAGCGTATGCGCGACTGGCTCAGCGTGCCTAAGAGCAACGGTTATGAAAGTCTGCATACCACTGTACTGGGTCCTGAAAACAAATGGGTAGAGGTACAGATCAGAACCGAGCGCATGGACGATATTGCAGAGCACGGACTCGCTGCCCACTGGCGCTACAAGGGTATTAAGCAGGGAGAAGGCGGTATCGACGAATGGCTTGCCAATATCCGTGCTGCCCTCGAAAACAACGATGATCTGCAGCTGATGGACCAGTTTACCACCGACCTGAAGGAAGACGAAGTATACGTGTTCACTCCAAAGGGCGACCTGCTGAACTTCCAGAAGGGAGCTACGGTACTCGACTTTGCCTACTATATCCACTCCCGCATCGGCAATACCTGTGTGGGCGGAAAGATTAACGGAAGAGCCGTCACCTTCCGACAGGAACTCCATTCGGGAGATCAGGTAGAAATCCTCACACAGAGCAACCAGAAGCCACGCCGCGAATGGCTCAACATCGTGCAGACATCCAAGGCTAAAGCCAAGATTCGTCTAGCGCTGAAGGAAACCCAGAAGAAGGACGGTCTCTATGCCAAGGAACTTCTGGAGCGCCGATTCAAGAACAGGAAACTGGAAATTGATGAGAGCATCATGGCGCGCATCATCAAGAAAATGGGATATAAGGAGAACTCAGACTTCTATAAGGATGTAGCCGAAGAGAAAATCGACGTGAACAGCATCATCGAGAGATACATAGAGGAGCGCGACCACGACCTGAACCTCGCCAATACCAACAAGCCTGCAGAAAGTGCAGAGAATTTTGAGTTTGAGAATCCTACCGAGGAACTGATGAAACAGAGCGACGATGTGCTGGTTATCGATGAGCACCTCAAGGGCATCGATTTCGAACTGGCTCATTGCTGCCACCCTATCTACGGCGACCCAATCTTCGGATTCGTTACCATCAGCAAGGGTATCAAGGTACATCGCATGGATTGTCCTAACGCCAAGGAACTGCGCCGCCGTTTCGGTTACCGCATCGTGAAGGCGAAATGGAGCGGCAAGGGAACATCCAAGTATGCCATCACGCTCCGCATCATCGGAAACGACGATATCGGTATCGTAAGCAACATCACCAACATCATTTCCAAGGAAGACAAACTCATCATGCGAGGCATCAACATCTCTTCCAAGGATGGTCTCTTCTCTGGCAATGTTACCGTAATGATTGATGATGCCGGCAAAACTGATGCACTCATCAAGAAACTGAGCGCCGTGAAGGGCGTTAAGCAGGTAACGAGAATATAAAACCGGAATACATAAAAAAATCCCGCAGAGAAAATCTGCGGGATTTTTTATTTCGACTTATTCAAGCGCTTGATCACAGAATAGGCATCATACAAACCAAGTTCTCCTGCCTTTGAAAGATCCTGGATGGCAGTCTGCTTATTGCCACTCTTGGCTCGTGCTATACCTCTATTATAATAAGCCTCTGCAAGGCGGTTATCAATCTCAAGGCAATGGTATAATCATCTATTGCCTTTGAAAGTTCGTTTCTGCCTGCATGAAGATTACCTCTATTATAATAGATGTAAGCATTGTTACTGTTCTGGCGGATGGCATCACTGAAATCAGCCTCGGCAGAATGGATGTTCAGAACACCCTTGCCCTCAGCCTTGCTAAATTCATCCATCTCAGCCTGGCAGACAGCACGCTGCCAGTAAGCCAAAGAATTCTTGTCATCGAGCGAGATATAATAGGTGAAATCACTGATGGCAGCCTCAAAATCACGAAGTACACTATGAGCGATGGCCCTGCGCATCAGGAGACGTTTTTTGGTTTCATTATCGCTCGCCACACTCAACTCTGCCGAAAGTTTATCAATCATCGAGAATATCTTCATAGAACCATTCTCATCGAGTTGCTCCTTACTGCAAACGATATAAACCTTGTCTGCCTTGGTATGCTGATTGAGCGCATCAACCTCCTTGTCATAAGCCTGAACTCCATTTACATTCTGATTGTTTGGGAAATAAGAGAGCTGATACATCGGCAGGAAGACGGTTTCTACCTGACGGTTCTGAACCTTACCACGATACTCGCTCTTATAGTTGTGTTCATACTTCGGTTCGTCATCTACTACCAGCGAGGCAAACTTATTCGGGTCAACCTCAGAGCGCTTACGCATCTCCTTCTTGGTCTTTGCGCTCCATCTCGGCTGGATTCCGATATGCTTGTTCATCTGCGCCTTGAAGATACGGAATTCATCCATCTCTGCCTTGGCTGTCATGCCCAGGCGCCGGTAACAGCTGGCACGGTTAGACAAACCGGTCCAGAAGTTAGGGAACTGGTTGATAACCATAGTATAATCCTTGATGGCTGCTCTCAGATTACCGGTCTTGTCATGCAATAGAGCTCGGTTGAAGATAGCCATGAAGTTCTGGGGTTCCATCTTGATAATGAAGTCGAAATCGGTGATAGCACGGTTATCATCCCCCAACTGTACACGCATCAGTCCTCTATTATAATGAGCCAGGAAATTGTTCGGATCCAGATCAAGGGCATTGTCATAATCGCTCATCGCCCCTCTGAGGTTATTCAGATTGATACGCGCCAAAGCACGGTTAATGTAACTGTTGACATTGTTAGGTTTGAAATGCAGACTCTTGGTCAGCGCCTCATCAGCCGTTTTCCATTCCTTTCTAGCCAGCGCCATATAGGCACGCGTAGTCCAGGCATCCCCATCATACGGATTGAGCTGCAGACTCTTGTCTAGCCATTTCTCAGCCTGCACGGTATCTTTCTGATGCAGATACACTTCAGCCTTGAGCGAATAAGCATTCGACCAGTCTTTCCATTTTTCCACGATGGTATCCAGTTCCTGCTGCGCCGCCTCATACTTTTTGTTTTCCATCTGGCAGATAGCCCGGTTGAACCAGTAATTTCGGTTGCGCGGTTCAAGTCTGATAGCCTCATTATAGTCAGCTATCGCATCATCAAACCTGTTTTGTCTGATGCGACAGATGGCTCTCAAGTCATAAATATCATTGATATAGGGATTGAGATGCAACGCCTCGGTGGCATCACTTTCGGCACCCGTAAAGTCATCCAGATTAAATTTTGCCACACTGCGGTAATACCAAGGCTCATACAGATAAGGCTTGGCACCGATAGCCAGATTAAAATACTTGATTGAAAGGACGAAATCCTCATAATACAATGCACTCCGACCGGCCGTAACAAGTCGGTCTACACGATATTGGGCAGAAGTCGACATGGTGCCCATTACCATAAAAAGAACCAAGAGAATCTTCTTCATCTGTTCGTAACTCTCTGAAATAAAACCTATTGAATGTAGAATAAAAAATATAGTAAGCCCAATCGTCACGATTACCATGAAGCTTACTATATTTTCGGAAGAACTATCGACGTATCTTAGTACGATAGGCAGCACGGAAATTGCCCTTGATGATACTCTTGAGCTTACCTGCTATCATGTTCTTGCGAAGAGGAGACACACGGTCAACAAACATTGTACCCTCCAAATGGTCGAATTCATGCTGCATCACGCGAGCCAGATATCCCCCTATCCATTCATCATGTTCATTAAAATCCTCATCCATATACTTTACATGGATGCGTGTAGGACGAACCACCTTCTCATTGATACCAGGAATAGAAAGACATCCCTCTTCAGAAGAGTCGGTATTTTCCTCATCGAGCTCTAGGATATGGGCATTGATGAAAGCATGACGGAATCCTTTATACTCAGGGAAATCCTCGCTGAGCACATCCAGGTCGATAACAACGAGGCGGATAGGCAAGCCAATCTGGGGTGCAGCCAGTCCAATGCCGTTGCTGGAATCAAGGGTTTCATACATATTATTAATCAACACCTTGAGATCTGGATAATCAGGTGTAATATCTTCAGCCACTTTTCTCAGCACTGGCTGACCATAAATATAAATCGGTAAAATCATTATCTTCTTGATTGCAAATAATCCTGTAATATGATGGTAGCACTTATCTCGTCTACCAATCCTTTATTTTCTTTTCTCACCTTCTTCTTTACACCTCCATCTATCATGGCTCTATGTGCCAGAACTGATGTAAATCTCTCGTCATAATATTCAATTGGAATTTCAGGATGAGCCTTTCGCCAACGGTTGTAGAAGTTTTCTACTCTTGCCAGGTTTTCACTTGGCTGCCCGTTAGGTTGCATCGGTTTTCCGATAACAATGCGCTCCACCTGTTCTTTCTGAATATAAGTTTCGATATAAGTGAAAAGTTCATGTGTAGAAACTGTGACCAACCCATTGGCAATAATCTGCAATGGGTCGGTCACAGCCAGTCCGGTACGTTTTTTACCGTAATCTATAGATAAAATTCGCATTAATCTACGGATATCTTATCCTTATATAATATCAGATTACTTCTTAAGGAGTAACCAAGCATCAGGATACTCACCAGCGCGAAGCTGATTGCGGCTCTTGACAGCAGCAGCCTTATCAGCAAATGTAGAAGCTACCACGCGATACATGTTACGCTCTGTGTTCAGGGCGATCTGAGCATCGTAGCCAGCGCTCTTCAATGTACTAGCCAATCCCTCAGCGTTAGCCTTGAGAGAGAAAGAACCAACTACTACGCTATAGCTTGACAAGCCAGAACCTGAGATGAGAGAAACATCCTCAGAACGAACAGTAGCATTATCAACCTCAGTCTGCTCATCAGAAGGAGCCTGAGTCTCGAGAGGAGCTACAACTGGTTCCTGAGCAACAGGAGCCTGAGCTGCCTGCTGTTCCTGCTGCTGAGCCTTCTCATATGCCTTCTTGTATGCACTTTCCTTAGATGTACCACAACTTGCGAGCGCCAAAACTGCGCACATTCCCATGCTTAATACTGTAATTTTCTTCATAATTCTTATTCGTTTTATTGTTTATTATTGTTGTTCATTCAATATAAATTTCGCATTATGCGTTTTTTACTCTGCGAAAATACAAAAAAATGCCCGAAAAACGAAGAATATACCGCCTAAAGTTTGTTAAATAAGGCTATTAAAACATTTTTTAATGAAAAATTAAGGCTAAAAGGCTTGTTTTTTAAAGAGAATTTAGTATATTTGCATTGTCAAATGAAAATGACAAGAATATAATCGTTTAACGTTTAAAATTTATAGCATATGAAACATTAGGTTACATTGGTGCTTTCCTCGGCGGTGCTATCGCTGGTACAGCACTCGGTTTGATTTTCGCTCCTGAGAAGGGTGAGGATACACGTAGTAAGATTGCAGGTGCAGTAGACAATTTCTGCAAGAAGCACGACATCAAGTTGAGCCGTAAGGACGTTGATGATCTGGTTGACGATATCAAGGACGCAGCTCCTGAGGTTTAATCATCACCTATCATGATGTTCTCTAACGATAAAAATGTAGAAACTATCGGGCAGCTCATTGAGGTGCTTAAACATTACATCGGGCTTCAGAGCGAATTTCTGAAGCTCGATGTTGTGGATAAGGTGGTACGCCTGCTTACAGTCATCACCATGACGGTGGTACTTCTGGGATTACTTACGCTTACCCTCATTTACCTATCCTTTGGCGCTGCTTTTGCATTGGCAGACTTAATAGGTAGTCTGACTTTCGGATTCTGCATTGTTGCTGCAGTATACCTATTTATATTAATATTATTTGTAATTTTCCGCCATAAGTGGATCGAGAGACCATTGGTCAGATTTCTGGCCAGCCTCTTAATGGAAAAATAATCTCCTTTTCGCAACATGACAAATCATTCAGAAACCACAGAATATAATTCCTTAAACGATATCCGACTCAAAAAAGAGGCGATACGCAAGGAAATTGATGCCGATGATGCCAAGATTCAGACTTTATGGAACTCGCTTTTCACAAAACCTGAAATCCTGTCACGCAATGCGAGTCCTAGCAAGCGACTGCAGAGTTTGCTGCAGGTGGGAGCAGGAGCATTCGACGGTGCACTGTTGGCTTGGAAACTTTACCGGAGATTCAAACCTCGGAAGAGATGAATCATATACCGTTTTGGGGAAAGGAAAGATGCCTTGGAAAAAGGCATTTTTTAGTCATCCCAAAGGGGATAAAAACAAAAAAGGGTCGCCGCTGCGACCCCAATACCTTGTTAACCTTAAATCTAATACTATGAAAAACACACATGCAAATATAGAAATAATCTATGATACTCGCAAATTTTTCTTAGTAAAAGACTTACCAGTTCAATTTAATTAACTTTTACCAACCTATTTTTAAACCTTTTTCAATAAAAATTCATCTATTTCCTACATATACCTCCATTCCATCGAAGCCAAATTCAAAGCCTTCGGACAGCCTTTTATTCGCCTCATCGTGAAAACCTATCTGATGAGTCACATGGATAAAATAAGTATGTTTTGCTCCTATCCTGCGCGACACCTCAATAGCATCAGATACAAGCTGATGACTGTGATGTGTTTTCTCAAATCTGAGTGCGTTAATTACGAGTGTTTCCACACCTTCCAAATAAGCATATTCTTCATCACCCATAGATTTCATATCAGTAATATAGGCAAACTTACCAAACCGATAGCCGAGAATAGGCATCTTATCGTGCATCACACGGATAGGAAGAAACTCAATGTCACCTATCTGATAATGCTCATGCGGATGAATGGTATGCAATTTGAGTTTAGGAGCTCCCGGATAGAGTTTTTCTGCATTCTTCGGAAAGCAGTAAGGCATCGTATGAGGCAGCCCCGCAGTAACGATTTCATCGCCATAGATATTAATATCACCAAAGATACAGAAAGGGCGCAAATCATCTATACCACCAACATGGTCGTAATGGATATGCGTAATCAGGACGCCATCTATCTTTCTGAAAGGCACACGCAACAACTGCTGTCGGATATCAGGTCCGGCATCTATCAGAATACGGGTATTCTCCGTTTCTATCATTGCTGCACTGCGCAATCTTTTATCATGCGGATCCGTACTTCGGCACACTTCACAGTTACATCCCAACGAAGGAACACCGCCCGATGTGCCTGTACCTAACAAAGTTACCTTCATTAATTATCAAATATTTTTCTGAAAACAACCGAATTCTTCACTTAACATTCACTTCCGGATGAATCTCTATGCCAAACTTCTGCTTCACATCCTCCTGGATGGTCTTACAGAGTTTTACGATTTCCTCGCCCGTAGCGCCGCCACGATTCACTAGCACCAGTGCCTGCTTATCATGCACACCGGCCCGTCCCAGACTCTTTCCCTTCCAGCCACACTGATCAATCATCCAACCAGCCGGAATCTTTTCATGAGAATCATCGATTGTATAATGAGGCATACCCGGATAAAGAGCAGCCAGTTCTTCGTACTTAGCCTTCTCTACAATAGGATTCATAAAGAAACTGCCTGCATTACCCAACACCTTAGGATCAGGCAATTTTGCCTCTCTAATTTCTATGATGACATCACGAAGTTGCTGGGCTGTAGGCTCAGCAATACGTTTAGCCTCGAGCGCAGAACGGATATTACCATAATCCAGATCCGGACGGAAGGTTTTCTGCAAACGGTAAATCACATGCGTCACCAGATACTTATCCTTCCACTCATGCTTAAATTTACTCTGACGGTAACTATACTCGCAGTCAGCATTATCAAACACCACTCCCCTGCCCGTAGCTATCTCAACCGCTTCCACCTTATATATAATATCCTTGGCTTCCACACCATAGGCACCAATATTCTGAACCGCACTGGCACCTACTTCACCCGGAATAATACTCAGATTTTCAGCTCCATGATAGCCATGCTCTACGGCATAAGCTACCACATCATCAAACACCTCACCACTACCACAGGAAAGGAATACCCAATCCGGATTGCACAAAGCATCATCCCCCTCTGCAGCTGCCAAAGTCTTGTTGTCAAGAACCTCAATACCCATAATAGCCGAATGGAGCACTGTACCTGCATAATCACCGGTCAGCAAGAGATTGCTACCACCGCCCAAAATGAGCAGTGGCTGATCTGCCTCTGTCAGCAAGCCCACTATCTGTCGGGCTTCCTCTACCGATTCATACTCCAGAAATCTGCTGCATTTAGCATCAATCCCGAATGTATTGTGAGCCAAAAGGCCATAGTTACGAATATCCTTCATATCTGGTTAAACTATTACTACCAACTAAAAAGCTACATATTCAGTTTGATCAGTTCCCATTTTCCTCCATTTTTTTTGAAAGTAAGAGAGGTTTCCATACCATTGGCGATACCACGAATCACGAAGATTTTCCGGTTGCTCTCGGTATATTTCTGACCATAGATTATATTGTAAATCATGCCGTGAGGCAGTTGAGGCGCAAAGGCAGGCCATGTTTCCGGGTCTATATCGCCTGTCATCGTACTGAAATCATCATCAGGATCAGGACCGGTAAACTTCACCGGATTATGGATATGGCGAGCCTGGAAAGCGGTATCAGTAGCAAAATGTCCGTAAAACTTCAGGAAACTGGCATTATTATTCTGATACATAGGCACGTAGCAGATGCTAGTCATCATCCACTGACCATTGATGCGATTAAACACAAACTGCTGAACTGTCTTTCTACTATAGAACACCTTTTCTATTACTACATGATCGATAGTAGTATCCTTCATCAGTTTCATCTGTTTCTGATTATCAAAAATCAGCGTGTAATAATCCTGGCGCATGAAGAAATGCTCCATCTTCCAATGATTTTTTTCTATCTTCTTGGTCAGTTTCTTACCGTGATATACCGGCAGCGGGAAGACAATACGACTTTTCTGCAACTTTCTGTTAGCTGCAAAATTAAACACGAAATCATCAAAAAGCTCGTCAGCCGCCTTTGGCACCGGAGTCTCCTCTATCAGCTGTTCTGTAGAGTCCATCGCTTGGGTGTCGGCAATCACCGAGTCGGATGAAGCCGAATCAATGGCAGGCGCAGGCTTCTTGTCTGTACATCCCACAGACGTGAAACAAACGATGGTAAGCACCGCCATTAACACCGTTAATAAACAGAGTTTTTTCATAAACCTATTAAATTTCTCAAATTTTCCATGCAAAAGTACAACTTTCTTTTGAATTATTTCATCTTTTAACCAAAAAATGTTATCTTTGCAGTCAAAAAAGATAAAAATATAGATATGTTATTAGAAAAAATAGACGAACTCTTGAAAGAAGTGAGCACTTTGACTGCCCAAAACGCAGAAGAAGTAGAGCAGCTTCGAATCAAGTATCTGAGCAAAAAGGGCGAGATTAACGCCCTTATGGCCGACTTCCGCACAGTGCCAGCCGACCAGAAAAAAGAGGTTGGAGTAAAAATCAACGAACTGAAGAACGCAGCCCTTGAGAAGATCAACGGACTGAAGGAGCAGATGGAAGAAGCAGAGGCATCAAGCGATGATATCGACTTGACCCGTACCGCCTACCCTGTAGCACTCGGTACCCGCCATCCACTCACCGTAGTGAAGAATCAGATTATCGACATTTTCGCTCGCATGGGCTTTACCCTTTTCCAGGGTCCTGAGGTAGATGACGACAAGCACGTATTTACGATGCTCAACTTTGCTGCCGACCACCCAGCCCGCGATATGCAGGACACCTTCTTTATAGAGAAGACCAACTCTGACGATGTTACCAAGAATGTGCTCCTCCGCAGCCATACTTCAGGCGACGAGGCTCACTATATGGAAACCCATGAGCCACCTATCCGTGTGCTCTGCCCAGGCCGCGTTTACCGTAACGAAGCTATCAGCGCCCGCGCTCACTGTTTCTTCCATCAGGTAGAAGGTCTCTATGTAGATAAGAACGTAAGTTTCACCGACCTCAAGCAGGTGCTCCTTACCTTTGCCCGTGAGATGTTTGGTGCAGATACCAAGATTCGTCTCCGTCCTAGCTACTTCCCATTCACAGAGCCCAGTGCCGAGATGGATATCTCCTGCAACATCTGTGGCGGTAAGGGTTGCAACTTCTGCAAGCATACCGGATGGGTTGAGATTTTAGGTTGCGGTATGGTTGACCCTCATGATCTTGAGGCTTGCGGTATCGACAGCAATGTCTATACGGGTTATGCCTTCGGTATGGGTGTTGAGCGTATCACCAACTTGAAATATCGCGTGAGCGACCTTCGTCTCTTCTCTGAGAACGATACTCGTTTCTTGCGCGAGTTTGAGTCTGCGAAGTAAAAGATACTCAACATATAAATTAATTTATGACTATGAAGAAAAATTTAACTAAACCTGTCATCGCAGTCCTGTTGGGCGCCTTGACATTCAGTTCTTGCATCGGCTCATTTGGTCTGACAAATTCCGTACTTGACTGGAACAAGAGAGCAACAGACAACAAGTTCGTAAACGAGATTATCTTCGTGCTTATCTCTCCAGCTTACGCAGTATGTTCAGTTGCAGACCTTCTCGTTCTCAACTCTATCGAGTTCTGGACAGGCAACAAGGTGATTGGCCAGGTAGGAACTACTAAGGACGTAATGGGTAAGGATGGTCGCATGTATGCCATCAAGACATTGAAGAATGGCTACGAGATTACCGACCCAGATGGTGAGAAATCATACTTTGTGTTCGACAAGAAGCACAAGAGTTGGTCATACAGCAAGGATGGCGATATCCGTGAGCTTTTCAGCTTCAACGAGGATGGCAGCATCCAGGCTTGCTTGCCAAGTGGCGAGAAGATCAACGTCCCAGCAGATGCCAATGGTTTATACCAGGTCCGCATGGCTATGAATGATGGTTTGTTCTATGCATTTAACAAGTAAATAATCATAACAATTCCAGCCCGATAAAAGTGACTTTTATCGGGCTTTTTTTATAATCTCCTTTCTCTTTTCCTAAACAAGTTCATATTTCTCCTTTCCCAACCAAACTCTCCTTAGAATGCCCAAATGCAAAAAAGTGTTTAAAGAAAGCAAAGAAGTGCCTTCACCACCCTTCACCCGTAACTCTCTGATCATCAAAAGAATCGCCAAAAAGGTGAAGGGTGAAGGTTTGAAAACTCTTTTTTATATATACGCGTGAAGGATTAGGGTAAAAACCGAAAAAGACCCTAGGGTCAAAAATCGGAAAAACCCTAAAAAAAAGAATATAATATAAAGATTAAAAATACACCCTTCACCTTCACCTCCCAAAAATCACATCCAAAATTCTGTTCTGCATGCAACAGAAAATCATCTGCAGCAATCTGTGCCGGGATATATAATCAGGAGACAATTCTCTTTCGGAGATATCATTTTATCCTTCGGAGATATTTTCCTATTTATCGGAGATATTATTTTATCCTTCGGAGATAATTTTCCATTCTTCGGAAATATTTCTTCGAATTTTAAGATAAGGCATAAAAATATAATTTTTGCCAACTTTATTTCCCGAATCCACACAATTGTCACAAATCGCATAGCTATGAAACAGAAAAGAATGTATCTTTGCTGCATCAATCATAAAGGTTGATGTAGTTATGGTCTCGTCATGACTGCCAAATCTGGCTGACGCAAATGCATTACAACCAGTGACATTCATCAAAACTTGCAACCATCTACAATATTTTTCAGTTTTTCTCGTTAATAAAAGTATGAAAAATAGATTATTGATACTCACAATATGCCTCATCGCAACTATAAAGATGATGGCGCAAGAGTTTACCCTTCACGGCAAAGTGGTAGACGAGAACAACCAGCCACTGGAGTTTGCCATCGTTTCGGTGGCTAGCCAGGGAAAGACTGCCGTTACTTCGCTCAAGGGAGACTATAGCCTCAAACTGCATTCTGCAGACAGCGTGGTAGTCAAATTCTCATATATCGGTTTCAAGACAAAAACAAAAGTGCTGAGAAGACCGCGAGGAAAACAAACCCTGCAGGTGGTACTTCGCGAAGCATCCACCACCCTCGATGAGGTGAATATCAAGGGAGAGAAAATACAGTCGGACCAGATACAGGAGCTGAAGACTAAGGACATGAAGATGACGCCATCTGCCAACGGAAATGGGGTGGAAAGTCTGGTTCAGCAACAGGCTGGCGTGAGTACCCACAACGAACTCTCTTCGCAATACAATGTGCGTGGCGGAGCCTTCGATGAGAACTCAGTATACATCAACAACGTAGAAGTATTCCGCCCATTCCTGGTTCGCAGCGGACAGCAGGAAGGCCTCTCCGTCATCAACCCTTATATGGTAGATAAAATCGGTTTCTCAACCGGAGGATATGCTGCCAAATACGGAGACAAGATGAGTTCGGCTCTCGACATCACCTACAAAACCCTGAAAGCAAAAAGCAAGAAGCCGGTGGTTGAAGGCAGTCTGGCTGCCAGTCTGCTGGGTGCTGACGCATACATCGGTCTGGGAACCCAGAAACTTTCATGGCTCAACAGCGTGCGCTACAAAACTACCTCTTACCTGCTCGGTTCGATGGAAACCAAAGGCGAATACAAGCCAAACTATCTGGACTATCAGACCTATCTGAGTTACCAGCCCAACAAACGCTGGAAGCTTGACTTCATAGGCTACATCTCTGATAATCACTACAACTTCGAACCAGAAGACCGAGAAACGAAGTTCGGAACAATGGAAAACGTAAAGAGCTTCAGAGTATATTTTGACGGTCAGGAGAAAGACCGTTTCCTCACCTACTTCGGTACACTCGGCATTACCCGCCAGTTTACAGCCAACACCAGTCTCTCGCTTCTGGGCAGTGCTTTCTATACCAAGGAACAGGAGAAATATGACATTCAGGGACAATACTGGCTCGACGAAACCGAGACTTCAGAAAACCTGGGTGTAGGTACCTATTTCGAACATGCCCGAAACTATCTCACAGCCCGCGTGATGAGTGCCAAACTGATGCTCAAGCACAAGGTGAAGAAACATCAGATGGAGGCCGCAGTAAGTCTGAAGCGTGAACATATCGAGGAGAATTCTGTAGAATATGAGATGCGCGATTCCGCAGGATACAGCATTCCTCACAATGGCAAAGACCTCTATATGGTTTATTCACTGAAGGCTCGCAACGAACTGAATGCCAACCGAATGGAAGCTTACATCCAGGACACCTACCGTTTTTCGGGAGGAAGAGCCGACAGTACCGGGAACAGACAGACACATTACACCCTGAACTATGGTATCAGAATGAGTCATTGGAATTTCAACAGAGAAACCATCGTGAGTCCTCGTCTGTCGCTCGCCATCATACCAGCCAACCATGAGAATACAACTCTCCGTTTTGCGGCAGGTCTGTATTATCAGGCTCCATTCTTCAAGGAATTGAGAGATACATCTACGGTGAACGGCATAACCATCGCATCGCTGAACAAGAAAATCAAGAGCCAGCGAAGCATCCACTTCATCGCCGGCTACGACTATAGGTTCAAGCTAGGAGACCAACGCTATAAATTCTCCGCCGAAGCCTATTATAAGGCTTTGGGCAATCTGGTTCCTTATTCGGTTAGTAACGTGAAAGTAGTTTATTACGGACAGAACGAATGCAGCGGTCATGCAGCAGGACTCGACTTCAAACTCTACGGAGAATTTGTTCCGGGTACCGATTCCTGGCTCAGTCTTTCGCTCATGGATACAAAGATGAAACTGGGTGGCAAGAGCATCCCTTTGCCTACCGACCAGCGCTATGCCGTAAACCTCTTCTTCACCGATTATTTCCCGGGCAGCAAGAAGTGGCGCATGTCTTTGAAACTCGCCTTTGCCGATGGTCTTCCTTTTGCAGCACCCCACAGAGAGCTGGAGACCAACAGTTTCCGTGCCACTGCCTATCGCCGTGCAGATATCGGTATGAGCTATCAGTTGCTCGACAACAGCCACCGGGAGAAGAAGACCTTCCTGAAGAATGTGATGCTGGGGGTAGATTGCCTCAACCTCTTCGGCATAGACAACGTAAACAGCTATTACTGGGTGACAGATGTAACCGGTCAGCAATACGCCGTACCTAATTATCTTACCGGCAGACAGCTCAATGCCCGCATTCTTTTGGAATTTTAGGACCAAATAATTGTGATTTTTCACATTATTCTAAATATTTAACCGTAGATAGTGCGCTATCTGCGGTTTTTTTCGTATCTTTGCGCCCGAATTATACGATGTCGGTTCGTCCGCTCATCCCATGGATTCAGGAAACCATTCTATAAAGAATAAAGAAATAATACATAATAATCAATTATGAGCAAACAAGTAGAAAAGATTAAGGAGCTGATCGCTAAGCGCGAACAGGCTCGTCTTGGCGGTGGCGAGAAGGCCATCGAGAAGCAGCATGCACGTGGCAAATATACCGCTCGTGAGCGTATCGAAATGCTGGTAGATGCCGGCAGTTTCGAGGAGTATGATATGTTCAAGTTGCATCGTTGCACTAACTTTGGCATGGAGAAGAAGCAGTACCTCGGTGATGGTGTTGTAGCTGGTAGCGCTACTATAGCCGGCCGTCTGGTTTACGTATATGCTCAGGACTTCACCGTAAATGGTGGTTCACTCTCTGAGACTATGGCACAGAAAATCTGCAAGGTAATGGATATGGCTATGACTATGGGTGCACCTGTTATCTGCATGAACGATTCTGGTGGTGCTCGTATTCAGGAAGGTATCTGCGCCCTCGCTGGTTACGGTGAGATTTTCGAGCGCAACATCCTCGCTTCTGGTGTCATCCCACAGATTTCTGCTATCATGGGCCCTTGCGCCGGTGGTGCCGTTTACTCTCCAGGTTTGACCGACTTCATCATCATGAAGGAGCAGACTTCTTATATGTTCCTGACTGGTCCTAAGGTTGTCAAGACCGTAACTGGTGAGGACATCGATGCAGAGCACCTCGGTGGTGCATCTGTTCACGCAACCAAGAGTGGTGTAACCCACTTCGCTGCTAAGACTGAGGAAGAGGCTATCGAGATGATTAAAAGCCTGCTCTCTTACATCCCTAGCAACAATACAGAAGAGGCTCCACGCGTAGAGTGCACAGACCCTATCGACCGCATGGAAGATACTCTGAACGAGATTATCCCAGACGATCCAAACCAGGCATACGATATGTATAAGGTGATTGGTGCTGTAACCGATAACGGAGAGTTCTTCGAAATTCAGCCTAAGTTCGCCAAGAACATCATCACTGGTTTCGCCCGCTTCAATGGTCAGAGCGTTGGTATCGTAGCCAACCAGCCAGCAGCTTACGCAGGTGTACTCGATGTAAACGCTAGCCGCAAGGCAGCCCGCTTTGTTCGTTTCTGCGATGCCTTCAATATTCCTATCGTATCTCTCGTAGACGTACCAGGATTCTTGCCAGGTACAGGTCAGGAGTACAACGCTGTCATTCTCCACGGTGCACAGTTGCTCTACGCTTACGGCGAGGCTACCGTGCCAAAGATTACTATCACATTGCGTAAGAGCTATGGTGGTAGCCACATCGTGATGGGTTGCAAGCAGTTGCGTGCCGACTTGAACTTCGCTTGGCCATCTTCAGAGATTGCTGTAATGGGTGCCAGCGGTGCCGTTGCCGTTCTCTGTGGTAAGGAAGCTAAGGCTAAGAAGGAAGCTGGCGAGGATGTTAAGGCATTCCTGGCTGAGAAGGAGCAGGAGTATACTGACAAGTTTGCTAATCCATATCAGGCAGCTCAGTATGGTTACATCGATGATGTCATCGAGCCACGTAACACCCGTTTCCGCATCTGCCGTGGTTTGGCTCAGCTCGCAACCAAGCGTCAGAGCTTGCCAGCTAAGAAGCATGGCTGTATGCCAATGTAATGATATAATTAAACATTAGAATAAATGGATAAGAATATTTATGCTGCAATTGCCATGGCACTCTATGAGTATCAGGGCAATAACGTACACGACAAGGAGCCTGGCATCATCACTATCAAGCCACGTCAGACGATGTGGAACGCCAAGTTCTTGAGTTTAACAGCTAAACCATAATGTAGTAGAAATGAAAGAGTTTAAATATACAATTGACGGAAAAGAATACAAGGTTCAGATTGACGCTGTTGAGGGTAACATCGCAAGCGTGAACGTGAATGGCGAAGCTTACAAGGTTGAGATGGAACAGGAGGCTGAGCCAGAGAAGAAGAAGGTAGTGCTTGGTCAGCCAGCTGCTGCATCTGATGATGCTGAGGCTACTCCAGCTGCCAACGTAAATACAGCCAACGCTGTAAAGGCTCCTCTCCCTGGTACTATCACCAGCATCGAGGTAGCTGTTGGTCAGGAGGTAAAGGCAGGTGATACTGTTGTCGTTCTCGAAGCTATGAAGATGCAGAACAACATCGAGGCTGAGAAGGATGGTAAGGTTACTGCTATCTGCGTTAAGCCTGGTCAGGCTGTGCTCGAAGAGGATGCACTCGTGGTTATCGAGTAAATCAAGAATTTGAGAATTAGAGAATTATACTTCCAGATTCGGGATTATAATTCGGGTTCTTATAAAGAATATCAAAGGTCGCAAGCTGTTAATTGTTTGCGACCTTTTTCTATACTGCTGTATGAGCATAAACTGCTATACAAAGTAATTTTTTACTAAAGAAAAAAGACATAAAGTACTATAAAATGATAGATTTAACAGAAGAACAGATAGAAAGATACAGCCGCCACATCCTCCTTCAGGATGTAGGTCTCGAGGGGCAGGAAAAGCTCCTCAATGCCAAGGTACTCATCATTGGTGCCGGAGGATTGGGTTCCCCAGTTGCCCTCTACCTCGCTGCGGCTGGCGTGGGACATATCGGTATCGTGGATGCCGATGTGGTTGACCTCAGCAACCTGCAACGACAGGTCATCCACCAGACCAAGGACTTGAACACCCCTAAGGTGGAAAGCGCCAAGGAGAAGATGATTGCCATCAATCCTGATGTGGAGGTAACAACCTACCATACCTTCCTCGCCTCAGACAATGCCGAGGAAATCATCAAGCCATGGGATTTCGTCATTGATTGCACCGACAACTTCCCGGTGAAGTTTCTCATCAATGATGCCTGTGTGCGACTGGGCAAGGCATTCTCGCATGGCGGCATCCTGAGATTCCAGGGGCAGACCTTCACCCATCTTCCAGGCACGGCTTGTTACCGTTGTTTCTTCAAGGAGCCACCTCCAGCAGGCACTGTTCCTACCAGTAGCCAGGCAGGAGTCCTTGGTGCCATCGCTGGTATGCTCGGAACCATCCAGGCTGCCGAGGCGTTGAAGTACTTCCTCGGTGTGGGCGAACTGCTCACCGACCGATTGCTCACCTTCGATGCCAAGACGATGAACTTCCGCACCATCAAGGTAAAGAAGCGTGCATCCTGCGAAATCTGCGGCGACCACCCTACCATCGATCATCTCATCGACTATGAGCAGGCTGCGTGTGATTTGAAACACCACTAAGATTTAGTGATTATTTTCGAATAAACACATATAACAAAAAGCAAAGTCACAATACCCAGCTCTTCAGCTAGGTATTGTGACTTTTTTTTTCAGAACCGTCCCCAAGCCCAACAAAGAACAAAAACCTTGATTATAAGATACTTTATAAAACATTTCTCCCATTTTTCTTGCATGATTCAGATAATAATCGTAAATTTGCAGCAGATAAAATACGCAAGCTTATGAAAGAGAAAAGATATACATTGCCAGAAGAGCAGAAAGATGCAGCTTTCGCAGCAGAGCCTGCACCAGCCTATCACGGAAATGCCGCCATAGCACTTCCCGAGGATGAATGTGCAGAAGAAGATATTGACTGGAACAAGATTCCTGTTGGCTGGCATCCGGCTAATGAAGAAGAAGCCGTGGCTAGGATAGAAGCTATTGAGGCGGAGTATGAGAATGGGCAATATATTGATGCTGAAGATTTTGAAAGAGAACTTAAATCAGAAGGATTATGGCTCATATAAATTATCTATCGCTACGACGAAGCCAACGACCTCGTCATTTTCGTAGATTTATGGGATATGAGAAGAAGCCCTAGATATCTGATTAGACAATTCAAAAGAAAACTATAAAGGAAAGAGCTTATGAAGGAGAAAAGATATCCTATTGGCTGGCATCCGGCTAATGAAGAAGAAGCCGTGGCTAGGATTGAAGCTATTGAAGCGGAATATGAAAGGACAGGCAAGGCTACAGATTTTGAAGAATTTATAGAAGAATTAAAGGCAGAAGGATTATGGCTTATCCAATAAAAGCAATACCAAAATTATTCTCGCTATCATGCTATGCGCACAATACTTGAAAGGTCTAGCATAAAATAGAACATTGCAGGTGGCTCAAGAACGGGCTGAAAGCCCAAAAGCTCTTAGCCCAGGGCAACGCCCTGGGTATGCTAGCAATCAGCAATACGCCCTGTAAGGGCAAAAGCTTTAAAAAGAGTTCCACCTATAATATATTCCCCAGCTCTGACACTCGGAATAGGATTCTAGCGCCCCCGCATTTCACGGGGTCGCTAGAACTAAAATACTGAATATCAATTTCATAATAAGCTAATCTCACTTCCAAATTCCGTCTTTATTCCTCTTTATATGCCTCATACTCCTCACGAGAGATTGGAGTCTCTGGGTCAACAATCAACACTTCATCATAGGTCAAGCCATAGAGATGATAGACGAGGAAGTCGATTTGATTCTCCAAGGCAGAAGTATCCTTTCCCTGTTTTTTAGCAGAAATAATAGAATCCACTAATAATACAATAGATGCCATTTCGCGGTCTCCACACTTTTTAATAGGTATCTCAGACAAAGGAGTTGCCGTCAATTCCAACGTTTCTCCTTTACGCTTACCTTTAGAATAGAGCCACATAAAATACAACTTAGAATTTAATAATCCTAGTAAATATTTCAAATCGTACCCTTCCTTTGGATTCGTTAAGAAAAATACATCAGAAGCAGCATACCATTCACACTCATTATAACCAAATGTATTTGTTTTGCTTCGCTGCGGACAAACTATTTTGCACTTAGAAAACACTTCAGGATGCGAAGTACCTCTATTCAAAGTAAACCATTGTTCAGTCTTTTCATTCAGAGAAGCACGTTTATCAACAAGTATTTGCTTAAAAGCATAGATATGCTCTGCTATTATAGGATATAACTGTTTAAGCATCAACTCATTTTTTATATCTTTTCCTAAAAACAATATATGCTTCGTACTTTTTTCATTAGTTACATATTTACCTATGTCCGAATTCTTAAAAAACACTTTAAGTAGCGTTTTATCATTTGAACTCTTCAAAATAGAGTTTAACACGAACGCATCAGAAGGATGTAATTCATCAAGTACAAAAATACCATCACGTTTTTGAGAAGATATTGGATACTTGCTCAAATGTTTCTCCGAGACATAATCTGCACCACTAACGATACCTTGATTAATCGTACAAATTTCTCGAATTGTTTGATTGCCATTTTGGATTTTCATCAAGATATTATCTATACTGGTACTTTGACTATTTGCCAATCTAATATAGCACTCAGAACCATCAAATAACATATTCTGAGAAGAAACAGAGTAAACGGTTTCAGCGTCCTTGCCTGTTGTTATATCAGCAAATAAAACTTCATTTAAAGCACCTGTTCTATGGACATCTATTATACGACAACTATCCTTTTTATTATCTTCTTCTGTTTTTCTAAATAGAGTTATCATATTGTGCTGGCCTGGTGCATTTTCAAATAATCGCATTTCACCTAAATTTACTAATGAAAGCAAAGAAGAAGAAACTCGTAAATGTTTTCTTAACTTTACGGCTCCATCGGCTGTAACATAATAATTAGTTGTAATAAAAGAAGAAACTCCATTTATTTTCAACATTGTTAATGCCAAATGGAAAAAGAAATATAAATAGTCCATTTTTCCTATGAAATATTTTCCCAAATTACCCAAGCGAACCAGGTCGAACATTTCTCGATGTCCCTTAACACCAATATACGGCGGATTACCAATCACAATATCAAATCCGCCCTGCTCGAATACATCCGCAAAATATGTATGCCAAAGGAAGAACTGGTCATTTGGAATCTCCAATTCATCTACGGCATCCTGCACCTCATGGTTTCCCTCGGCACAAACCTTGATGTAATCCTTCACATACTTATCTATCTGCTGGCGACGCTGAGCACGCAAGGTATGGTCGGTGATACTAAAATATGATTTTACCAAATCCTGAATGATTTTCTGTACATCTGTTTCCTCAAAACCCAACGAGAGAACGCCACGAGTTTTCTTGGTATCTTTACCTGTCTTCAACTTCTTGGAAGTAACATCCAAGTCCACCCCTTTGTAACTCTCCAGCAACGAGTTGCCCTGCATAATCTTAAAGTCGAGATTAGGCAAAGGCATCGGCTCCTTTTCATCTATGATAAGAGCAAGCCAGAAACGGAGACGGGCGATATCTACCGCTCCCTTCTCAATATCAACACCATAAATGTTGTTCTGAATGATGTGGCGCTTGATGTCGGCAGCATTATCCTCCTCGAAGATTTCGATAGACTTGCGGCATGAATAAAGTTCACGGAGTAAGCCCATAGGGAAAGCTCCCGAACCGATGGCAGGGTCGCAAATCTTCACGTCTATCAACTTCTGGTCGATAGACATGGCAAGTTCTGAAGAAGCTCCACCCAGCTCCTCCACATCATTGGTTTTCACAAAGTTAGCAATATGTTCCTTAACCTCTGCATCATCTATGCCAGTTTGCAGATACGCCGTCAACGACTCCTGACACATGTAACGAACGATTTCCTTTGGGGTATAGAAGGCTCCCTTGTCCTTGTTATCCTCCAAAAGATTCTCGAAAATCTTGCCAAGCATCTCAGGGTCAACACCCACTTCGGCATCATTCGGATCGTTCTCATCAATCGTAAAGTTGTAACTATCAAAGAAATCGAAGAGCGACTGGAACATTCCGGCAGGGAAAACTGATTCTACTTCATCTATCTTCTCCTGCTGGAAAAGTCCACCATTAAGATAAGGAATTTCATCGGCATTCGGAATATACTTCACCCCTACTCCATTAACCAAAGGCGCACTACTCCGGTCCTCTGGCCTGGTATTGAGCAAGCCAAAGAACATCGGTTCAAGCACCTTATCCAGGAAATCTCCCTTTACTTCTTCAGAGGCATCATAGAATAAATCGTGCATATAATGCAGATTGCCAGCAAGCCATCCCTTACTCTGCAGGAAATAAAGGAACACGATGCGACCCATCATCTTCTTGATATAATCGCGCACCAGTTTATCATCCTTCTTAAAGGATATAAAATACTGGGCATCAGGCTCTCCTGTTTCCTGTTCCACCCATTTGTTTCCCTTCTTTACGTATTCCTTACCCGTAAGGAATTTCACGAATTCAGCATACTGTTTACGGTATTCATCAAAGAAATCATCAGAAAGAGCCTCTACAGAGAAGGCTTTCTTGATTTCAAGAAACTCATTGGCTTTTGTCCGTAAGCTTTCAAAACGAAGTATCGGAGTCTTATAATAAGCCTTCTCATCACCAAACACATAGGTGAACCGCTTGGTGCTGGTAGCATCTTCCTTCAAGTCGCAAATCAAAGACAGACGCCAGTTGGTTCCATCATTAAATACTGCCAAGGCAGCATCAAAGCCATAGCCCAGATAAGGTCGAATCAGATTGCGAAGCCCCACCTTTCGGCGCAGCACCGAACCATCCTCCATTTCATAATAGAAGAATCCTAACTCATAATTATCTTGCGTTGTCATGCTGCCCAGGAAATATCCCTTGCGGTCTTCGGCATCCTCGTCCAAAACCTCAGGACTCACACGCACCTTGTCGGCATGAAAGTAATCCTGCAGCAACATTTGCCACTTTGAAAGATTGAACTTCGACTGAAAGAGTCGCTTAAATGTTTCTTTATTATATGTTGCCATAACTATCTTTATTTTTTCTGTTCTTACACCGTAATTATATAGAGAGACTTAGATGAATGACTCAGATACCACAATCTGCGGTTCCAAGATTTCCTCGTTTCTTTCATCATCGGTATCCAGCGGAATGTTGTAGCGATCATAAAGTTCGTCTATCTTGTCTATGATTTGCGCTATGAGTTCTTCGCTGGATGGTTTCTGCTTCTTTACCTGGCGATTGAAACTGTTGATGCTTGAATTGAGACCGATGAAGACGCCCAGTTCCACTATCTGCTCCAGCTTCTTGATTTGCGCCACAGTCTTCTCCGCATCCACAGCATTCAAGGCTCGGTTCATAGTACGGAGAATGCTCAGCACGGCATTGGTCGATTTATCTTTCTTTCTGTTCTCCATGCTTTCGGCATCCACCACTTTTCTCACCACCTTCTGGTAGGATTCCAATGCCAGTTTTACCTGGTCGTAATGGAAATCCATCACCTTCGCAAAGTCACCCGGCTTCTCCTCCATCTCAGCCTTCATGATGTCCATCGCATCCAAGAATGGGATAGACAAAGCCTTGCCGTCAGCCTTAACCCAATAATACTCCACCTTCTGAGGCGAAGAAAGATAGACGATGGTGGAATGAGAATGTTTTCCGATTTCCCTTACCGTTCGGCTCTTCATCGGCAAAGCCTTGATATGATTGTAGAGCTTGCGATGGGTGCGATAAAGCTCACGGGCTTCTTCCAGGAACTTCAGGTTTCTATCCACAGCATCCTGAATATCAGGATTGAACATCTGGAACTCCTTCACAATTTCCTCTCTAGAGTAAATCTGCGCATCCTCGCCAAAGGCTGAATGGAAGCCCTGCAACTTGATGAGGGCGTTGCTATAGAGATGAATCTCCTGGTTGCCCTGCATCGACGGATAGAACATGTAGTTGTATATCTTGTCTGCCACCGAACCGATACGGTTTACACGACCGATGCGCTGCATCAATCGGGTAGCATTCCATGGCGAATCGTAGTTGATGATGACGTTGGCACGATGCAGATTGACACCTTCGGCAAGCACATCAGAAGTAATCACGATGTTGAATTCATCCGATTGCTCGGCATAGTTGGCATCAAAGCACTTGCGGAGAATATCCTGCCGATTGGTACGATTGCTGGCACAGACATCCAGAATGTCGTGACGATGCAGACGATTCTGCAGCTGCTCCGTCAGATAATTCACGGTATCTACGCTCTCTGAGAAGATGACCAGTTTGCCTGTAGGATTTATCTCCTTATCAAAGAATTCATGTTTCAGTTTATCGATAAACAGTTCCAGCTTTGGGTCTTCGCTTACCTCATCCCATTTTCTGCAAAGCTCCTTCAAATTCTCTGCATCTTCTTTCAGCATCTCCAGGAACCGTTCGCTGAAATCCTCGTCTTTAAAGACTGTATCTTCCTCTTTCAAGCCTTTTTCTACGGCATATTCTATGATGCGATCTAACTCCCATCCCTTGGCTTGCTTATCCTTCACGTTGATATCGGGAGCGATAATCACCTTATTCTGGTCAAACATCTTAATCATATCCTCGGTAATGCGGAGGAAGGTGTGGAGCGAACGGCGGAAGGCATAGAAACTGCTCTCCAATCGCTTGACCATGTGAACACGATAGATACCTGTCAGCATGGTGGAAATATGAAGGGCAGTAGGATACTTCTTGCGCGCCTCACCCTGCAAGAACTCCACGGCACGATAGCGGGCATAGTGCAAGCCCTTGCCTGTGGGATTATCTTCGGGATGAGGCGTATCGGTAAGAATCGCCATCGTACTATAGAAGAGATCGTTCAAACCGCCATTTAATTCATACATCAATTCGTTAGGAGGCAGAATATCCGGGAATACGATGTGCTGATCATCCAAGTCTTTCTTGTAGGCAGGCACATTCTTGATATTGTTTCGGGTTCTTCTAACCGTCACCTTATCAATCACTTGCGTTCTTATCTTCTCGTAGAGGTCATCGGTACGCTTGGCAAATTCTGCATTTCTTTCGTTATACTTGTCTAACTTACGCTCACGCATCAGCTTATCATATTCTTCTATCCATGGAGAGAAGGTTACAGGCAGATTCTGGATGCCTTCGATGGTGGAATAGCGGGCATTCTGGAAGAGAAGCAAGAGATTCAGAAGATCGGTTGGACGATTATTGAGCGGAGTAGCCGAAAGCAGCATCACCTTCTTGTGATGGCCTTTTACCAAACCTTCGTTTATGCGAGGAGTCTTGCAGATTAACTGCAAATCATCGTATCTGCCAGCGGTGGCTCCACGGAAGTTATGCGCCTCATCAACAATCACCAGGTCATACTCTCCCTTCTCACGGAAGTTGCCTTCGCTCTCTATGATTTTATTCAGACTACCATTGCTCACAAACTGGGCGTAGCGCTTGATATCGAAAAGCTTGAAAGTATCAGTCCAGTTCTTTTCCAAGGCTGGCGGATAAACCACCAGGATATTGGTGTATCTTCCATTTGCTTCAACAAATCGCTTGGCAATCATCGTGGCAACAATGGTTTTACCCAAACCCACCACATCGGCAAGGAAGAAGCCATTGTGCTGCATCAGCATCTGATAACCCTGAATCACGGCATCGTGCTGATAGCGGATATCCTTCACTCCCTCAGGCATTTCCATCGTAAAGTCATCCTCCACCTGCGAACCGAAAGTATCTATCAGCACCTTCATATAGAGTTCGTATGGTGTAGGCAACTGGGCAAGATGAGTCTTCGCCTTCATCTGCTCGATGTCTTGCAGATTCAGAGGAACGGCCTGCTCCCAAAGCTGCTCAAATTCCTGCTTGCAATATTCCACATCATCATAATCTTTCATCGCCACGTTCAACTCATATCGGTTGCTGGGCATGGTTCCCATACCGGAATCGGATAGATTAGAGGACCCCATGATAACCCAGCCATCAGAGTTTGGATTATGGTTTTCCGGGAGAAGAAGATAGAATTTGGCATGGAGGTTTTTGCTGCGATGGATACGCATCTCCAGTTTTTTGTCGATGATATCCTGGCAAAACTGGAGGATACCTCTCTCCGTCTGCTCATCATAGCCTGCATTCTTCACCTCCTCAACGAAATCGTGAGAATAGGCATCGATGACGGCTTGTTCATCAATCTGTCCGAAAAAGAGTTTGGATTGCTTACGGAATAGGTTGTCGATATTGATACCTACCAATATCTGTATCTTTTTGACCTGTTCAAATTCCTCACGAAGTTTGAAATAGCCCGAACTTCGGAAATATCCTACTACTGCCTGAAAGGTATGAAAATCAAGCATGTTGTGGGCTATTCCCTTGAACTTCTCGAACAAGGAATTATCTGGAGTATTATTGAAAAACTTAGTGCTCATCTGTTGTATCTCCTAGGGGTATTAGCACTTCCGCCATTCCCCTAAGCAGAAACATTCTTGTTAGTTTGTATAGTTGCTACCAAAACAGAAATGGCGTAGGGAATCTATCACTCGCATTACCCTTGCCTATTGAGGTCCTAGGAAAACCTTTGGCAACAAGAGCAAGAAGCAACAGAAACCTACGCCAAACTTGCATATATAATAGCACAGGATGTACCCTATCCAAACGAATGGAAAGGGCACACCTATGCCTGTGTACATACACACATAAAGCGAAGGCGCCTACCGCTGTCTTCATCTGAATGCCTCTTTTGAAATTTCCTAGGTTTCAATAGGTCAGAAGAAAACGTAGTACACGTCTTTCTTAATTATGATAGGCCAAGCCATGGATTTTTACCTAGCCGGCGACTCATCGCCAGCCATCCACAGCAAGACAACTGCAAAAGTACGAAAAAGAATTGGGATTTGCAAGAAACTTTTCAATTTTCTTGCAAATCCCAAAGATATTTATCATTTTAAAATAATTTTCTCGTTCGAAGGATGGCGTAACGAGAAACAACTTGCGTTATCTTTGTTTGTAAAGCAGAAATCACATAAACTAATAATGTCCATTCCTATTACAACATCATAATCTTCGCTCAACGTTAACATCGCTTCTACGTTTAACGCTGTTGTTCCTGTCGGTAAGCCTAAATGAACCAAAAACGTTTCACGTTTCTCTGTTGTTGTATTATCTGAGACCAAGCATACACCATAAGGCTTTAGCCCCAATCATCAACTATCTTTTGAGATATAAGCGTATTAGTCGCCCCTGTATCCCACATGCAATTAGAAGAGCGAAATATCTTGGGCACCACAATACTCTCATTCATTTCTACAGCCTCACAGACTGCTATTGGCGTCAGAATGGCATCTACCAATCCCTTGCTTTCAAAATTATATGCTGCCATTCAAAACCTCCAACAAATCGCCCTCATACACTTGTGGTCTAGTATGCTTCTTATCATCCATAAAACGAACCACACGTACATAGCCAGAGCGACAAACCTTCGACTTTTCCTTCTTGGAACAATCAAAAGTGTTCTTAAAATCTATAGTAATCTGCTCCATAATTATTTGGACTTTAAATTAAACATCTATTTTAATACTATCGTTGCATTTTTTCTGAATAAGGCGTTCTCATATGCTCATGCTTCCATTGCTCAATAGTTTCTTCATCTATCAAGCCCTCATCCCACAATGCATCTGCGGCATCAATCGCTTTTTGCGCAAAATATCGACTATCTGTCGTCATAACACTATCATTTTAAATATTTACCCATGTTTTACTTATGAGTAATCAACGCTTCCATATCTTTGATAAAATTCTCTACTTTCTCAAAATACGGCAAGACCTCTTCTTCTGTAGCATCAAAGGTATCATCATAATCACCAGACTGCCGAAGCTCATAAAGACGAGAGAACAACTTTCCATAAGTTCGATCCAACAAACCTGTTGCAATAAATTTCTCTCCAACTAAATGTATTACACCGGCATGAGTCTTTGCAGTAAAGCCCTTGTCAAGTAACAATGCAGAAGCCATATGGAATACAGTATAATACAAACGATTTCCCGTCAAATTCCAAAACTTCAATTTTGCCACACCTTTAGCCTCTTCAAAACTCTTATAAGCTTTTTCTATCCTGTAGCGTACAAGATCTCTACGTTGTTGACTCTCTAGCATAGCATCACCCCTTCCTCTTCCACGTTATTATAAAAAGGACTGCCTTTTTTGCTGTTCCAATCCTTCATCGAATACACTATCGGATGAATCATCTGATTAATTTGCCAACCCAATTCCCAAAGAGGATAGGTATAATTATCATGATCCTGCTCGTCTATCTTATCCTTATTCAGAAGCACAAGGATGTCCCAGTCGGAATCTGCCTTGGCATCCCTTCTGGCCCTTGACCCGAAAAGATAACCTTGGCATCTTTCGGCATAATCGACTCCGCTTTCTTCTGAATCGACTTGAGTACCTCATCTTCAAGATGTTCCCTTGTTACTGTTGTCATAACACTACCATTTAAATTACACCGCAAAAATACGAAAAAGAATTGAAACTAACAAATATTCTGAGAGATATTTGCATTTATTCCTTTCTCTTCACCCAAACCTTGTGGCTTCCGCTGCCCATCGAATCTATTGGCAAAGTTCGGTCGGCGGTGATTTCCTTCAGCTCCAGGGAGGCGGCGGTGCGGCTCAGGTTGTTGATGTAGGCATAATCAGAGAGGGTGATGAAACCATTGGCTTCTATCACCTCCAGGGCACGGGCGATGCGCTCTTCCCTGGAATAGAGCTGCTTGCGAATCACCTTTACACCACCCATATCACGCTCCAGGTCACGGTCGGTTTCACGCTTCACCTCCTTGATAAACTCTGGAGACGCCTTGAAGTTGATGTCCTTCACGCCCACCTTGCGGTACGTCATCTTATCATCTGGATTCAGAATTTCCCTAGGCTTCTCATCCTCGAAAGCGAGGGAGAGGGAGAAGGTGCCGAAACCTTCCAGATTCACGTTGTACCCCATGGAGAGCATATCTGTCAGCATATCAACCACATCGGTCAATACAGCCTCCGTGGTACTTTCCGAAATACCGCGATGGTAGTTCTGCATCATCTTGACGAACTCTTTTCGGGATAGTGTACGGTTGGTCACCATCTTGGGATAAACTCTGCGCTTGCCATCATAGCGCATATCCCCCATTTCCTGCAATTTGTACTTAGCCATATCAGTTTCCTTTCCTATTTTAGTTTATTAGTATTTCTTATTGCAACAGCCTTTACATCCGATAGTATTTATTGTTATACTTAAGAAGAAAAGACCACAAACCTAGGAAGAAAAGTATTTTATCCTAGGAGGAATCTCCGTTCATAGACACTGAACCGACATTCAAAGTCTATGAACCGCCGTTCAAAGACACTGAACGGACATTCAATGTTTATGAACGAAGATTTCTACCTTGCAAAGATACAACTTTATCAGATATAAAACAAGACTTTTCCTGAATATCTTTACTTTTCCGGCCATAATTCTTCGTTTTTTGAGCTTATTTCTTTGCGTATCCCAAATAATTGTGTTAACTTTGTAGTCAGATTGCAAACCAAAGGCTAAAGGATTGCAAGCAAAAGACTAAGCAAAAGACTAAGATTAGACATTCTTATGAGTATGAAGATATTAGCAACCAGCGACTGGCACCTGGGCAACCTGTTTCACGGCAACGACCGTCTGCCGGAACACAAGCATTTCCTGAAATGGCTCCTGGAACAGATAGCTGAACAAAAGCCCGATGCTCTCCTCATCGCAGGAGACATCTTTGATAACGGAAATCCATCGGCAGCGGCACAGACCGTTTATTACGAGTTTCTTGCCGATGCTACCCAACTGTGCCCGAACATGCAGGTCATCATTACCGCCGGCAACCACGATTCCGCCAGCCGACTGGAGGCTCCCCGTCCGTTGCTCACCCGATACCACGTGGAAATAAGAGGAAACGTAAGGAAAATCTGGAAGCAGGGAGAAAGCGAGGACGATGATAAAACCGGCGGACATTGGATCTATTCCTTCGATGACCTCATCATCCCCGTAACCAACGAGGAAAGAGAAGAAGTCATCATCCTCGCCGTACCTTTCCTAAGAAGCGATGTGGTGCAGAACGCCAGCTACTCGCAGGGTGTCAACGACTTTCTGAGAGAACTGACGGCTGAGGCTCGAAAGAAATACCCGGGCAGGAAGTGCATCATGATGGCACACATGTACGCCAAGGGTTCGGATATCGCCAAGAAGGATGCGAGCGAGAAAATCATCATCGGCGGACAGGAGGAAGTGGACCTGGAAGGATGGAACGACCATCCCGACTATATGACTTGCGGACACATCCACAAACGGCAACATATCTGGAACACCGACTGGGCAAGATACACGGGAAGTATCCTCCCGATGTCGTTTGCTGAGAAAGACTACACCCACGGCATCGACCTCATCACCATAGAACATGGAGAAGAGGAGGAAGGAAAGGAAACCGGCAAGAGCAAGGAATGGAAAGTAGATTTCTTGGAATACAAGCCTCAGCACGCCCTCCGCATACTGCCCGAAGATGAGGAAGAACTGACCTTCAAGAAATGGCAGAAGCTCATCAATTCTGAACTTTCAGAGAGAACAGACGGCGAACTGAGCGACCACTTCGACTACGTGATGCTGAAGGTGAAACAGGAGAAACAGAACAGTGATGACATCAAGGAACTGGAGAAACTCGTCAACGAAAAGGATGCCGTGCTCTGCAAAATCCAGCGCATCATCCCGCAACTGGACCTCTCCACCATTCAGGGTTCCCAGCACATCACCAGCATAGAAGACATCATCAACCGTCCTCCGCTCGACACGCTGAAAGAAGCCTTCGCCATCAGGCACAACGCTCCGATGAACGAAAGACAGGAGAAAATGTTATCCGATTTATTAACGACATCATCATTATGAAATTCCTACAACTCGAAATACTCAACCTCGCTTCGCTTGACAAACAGGGAGGCGAGGTCATCAACTTTGAAGAAGGTGCCTTAGGCGAGAGTACCATCTTCAGCATCGTAGGTCCGACGGGAAGTGGCAAGTCTACCCTACTCGATGCTATCTGCCTTGCCCTCTACAACCGCGCCCCTCGCTACCCCAGGAAGAAAGGCGACAAGAACCAGAGCATCGAGATTTTCGGAGCTACCGATGCCAGCGAAAGTAACCGTCTGGCACCTACCGACAGCAGAAATATCCTGACCCGGGGAAAGAAAGAGGGTTACAGCAAACTCACCTTCCTTGCCAACAACGGCAGCATCTACCGCGCAGAATGGCACGTCAGATTCCAGAGAGTTCGCTACGAGAACGCCAAGACTGCGCTCTATAAAATCACGAAAAACGGAGAAGAGATTACGGAGGAAACTGCCGACTGGAACGAGCTGCCGAACATCATCGGACTCGACTACGACCAGTTTCTCCGTACCGTACTCATCGCCCAAGGCTCGTTTGCCAACTTCCTGACGGCGAAGGAAAACGAGCGGTACGAACTCCTGGAAAAACTCATCGGATGCGAGGAAACTTATACGAACATTGCTACTGAAATCAAGAAGGCGAAAGACCAGGCGACGGATGCCTACAACCAGATGGCTGCATCGGTGGAAGCCGTAAAACAGAACCTGCTGAACGATGAAGAACTTGCACAACTGAAGGAGGAAATCGACCGTCTGGAAAAGGCTGAGAAGGAACTCGACAGCCAGCTGCAAGCCATCTCGAAAGACCTGCAATGGTTTGAGGAAAACGATAAGCAAATCAAGCAAATCGCTATCTACCAGACTGATATGGAGCAAGCAGCTGATGCCATTAAAGCGATGCGAGCCCAGATTCTCCGTCTGCAGTTGCACGATAAAGTACAGCCAGCCGTCAACCTGCTGCAGGAAGTAGAACGACAGACGCAAAGCATCCACGAGCAGGAAGAAAACATTCTGAAAGCGGAAGGAAACATCAAAAGTCAAGAGTCTGCCATCGACGAAAGCGAGAAAACTCTCACCAGTCTGAAGGAAGCAGTCGACAAGGCACAGGAACAGCTGGAAAAGGCGCTGCCGGTCATCGCAGAAGCAAGGGCGCTGAAAACAAAAATGGAAGCGGCTATACCGAATCTGAAAGAAAAGAAAGAGGCATTGGAGTTGGCGCAGAAAGAGAATCAAACTGCCCTGAAAGACGTGGAGGAAAACGCCCGAAACATCCAAAAATGGGAAGCTGAAACGGAGAAAGCGAACCTTGCCCTCAAAACGACAAAGGAAGAGATTGCCAAGCAGAAACAGGTTCTGCACGAAGCGACGCAAGCCGCAGAACAGGATTGGGAGACGGAAAGAAATAAAACTGCCGGACAGAATATAGAGGAACTGCAGAACAGCAAGACTGTAGCCGACAGGAAACTACAGGATGTCCAGCAAGCCATCAAGGTTGTGGCTCATCTCGATGCTGCCACAACAGAAAAGCAAAAGAATGAGGAGCGAATCCAGGTCTTGGGCAAGAGAAACGCAGAGATAGATGAAGCGCTGGGCAAGTTGACCATCGAGGCGCTGACCCAAGAGACCCTGACGCTGAGAAATGCCTATACCCTCATGGTGAGCGAGAAATGGGAGATTCATCGTGCCAACCTGACCGAAGGCAAACCTTGTCCGCTCTGCGGCAGCACGACCCATCCTTATCATACCGACAACAGACAGTTTGAGGAAGCCACTACAGAACTCTCTCAACTTCTGAAAGCCAAGGAGGATCTGCTGAAACTGCAGCAGAAAGAGGAGAAGGATCTTTCCGGCGAGAGAAAACAGAACGACGGCGAAGTACAGACGCTCCAGAAACAACAGGAAAAGCTCTTGGGAGAAATAGCAACTTACGAAGAGGATTGGAAGGCGCTCATAGCCAGTATCCAAAGATTCCGAAAGCAGAGGCAGAACTGAAATCGCTCTTGCCTATCTATGAAAACAAGGCGAAAGATGCGAGCAGCAAACTGAGCTCTTTAACAAGATTCAGAAAGAGATAGAACGGCTGACCCAACTCAAGGATAAGGCTGTAAAGGATGAAGCTGCGTACGAAAGCAAGGCTTCTACTATACAGAATAAAGCCCAAGAAAGCACTTCAACCTGCGCAACAAAACTAGCTGAGCAAAAAGCACTTACCACCAACCTCATCTCACAGCAAAAGAGCAAGGAGGAGGCTTACGGGAAAGCCCTTCTGGCATGGAATAGTACCAAGAAGGAAATGGAGGAATGGCAGGAGAAATACAAGCAGATTCTGAATGGCGAAGAACCAAATGCGGCTGAACAAAGACTGACTACAGCTAAGGATGAAGCAACGAAAGCAGCAGATACTCAGAACGAGAATATTAACAAACTGAAGGCGGAACTCGCCAACAGTAAAGGTTCGCATCAAACCATGCTGTCTCAGAACAAGACGATGAAAGAGAATCTGCAAACGAAGGAAAAGGAACTCGACCTTTGGATTGAGGAATATAACAAGCAGCTTGAAGAAAAGAGCATCGAAGGAAAAGACTCCGAAGAGGAAGGCATCGAGAAAAGAAGTATCGAACCAAGCCTAATCGACCGAAATACCATCCGAGAGATGCTTCACTCTACCGAAGACTGGAACACTATCCGACGGGAAAAGGACGAAAAGGAGAAAGCCGTGGCTTCAACAACTGCTCTTTACCAGAGTGCAGAAAAGGCGCATCAGCAGCACTTGGAACATCAGCCTGCCCAAACCCGTGATGCTCTCCTAGCCATTCAGCAGGAGCATCAGGAAAGAAGCCAGCGCAACGAACTGATTGCTGCCAACGTCAGGATGCAGAACCATCAGGAAGCCGTGAAGCAGTTGGGTGACAAGGCTGAGGCTCTGAATCTCGTAACACAGGAAAAGGATGACTGGACAGCCATTACGGATGCCATCGGAGCAGACGGAAAGACGCTGCGCAAGATAGCCCAATGCTATACGCTCAGTTTCCTGATAGCGCACGCCAACCAGGAAATCAGAAAGTTCAACAGCCGTTACGAACTGCAGCAGGTAAAGCATTCGCTGGGCATCCGAGTCATCGACCACGACCGTGCCGACGATATCCGAGACACCACCTCCCTATCAGGTGGCGAAACCTTCATCGTGAGTCTGGGTCTCGCCTTGGGCCTGTCGGCGTTATCCTCCCGCAACATCTCCTTCGAGAACCTGTTCATTGACGAAGGCTTCGGAACCCTCGACCCCGATACCTTAGCCACGGTCATCGACTCCCTCGCCATGCTGCAAAGTTCGCAAGGCAAGAAGGTGGGCGTCATCAGTCATACCGACACGATGAGCGAGCGCATCACCACCCAGATAAGGATTATCAAGAATGGCAACTCCGGCAGCAGTCATATCGAGATCTATCCTTAACCCATCGCAATTACACCTTAAATTATATAATAATTACACCTTATTTATCCCTATCAGCGCCAAGGATGGCGACAACGTGGTGAACAAGAGCGATGTGATTCGTCCTCACCATAACAAAAGAAAGGGTGTGCCATAAGTCCATGACACACCCTTTCTTTTGTTTCCATTGAATATTAAACCCTGTTTCCCTCTTTTGGGAATACTACGGTTGGCTTGAAGGTCTTAGCCTCCTCAAAGTCCATCAGGGCATAAGCGATGATGATGACGGTATCGCCCACCTGCACCTTGCGGGCTGCAGCACCGTTCAGGCAGATACAACCGCTGCCACGCTCACCCTTGATAATATAGGTCTCCAAGCGCTCACCATTGTTGTTGTCTACAATCTGAACCTTCTCGCCTGCTATCAGATTAGCAGCGTCCATCAAGTCCTCATCGATGGTGATGCTACCCATATAATTCAGGTTAGCCTCAGTTACGGTTACACAATGGAGCTTACTCTTCAATACTTCTATCTGCATTGTTCTGTTATTACTTGATCTGTTACGGATTAAACTTAATAAAGAAATCTATCGAGGAATTATCCCTTATACTTGATATGGTCGATGAGACGGATAGGAGTCTTACCGCAATAAACGGTGATGCAACCTACCACGTATGCACTATCCTCCCATGAAGAAACATCCTGCAGGCTGTCGCCATCCACAATCTGGAAATACTCTACCTCCAGACCCTCTACAGCATTGATGTCGGCAACCACCTTATCATGAGTTTCCTGTACAGTATGAGTCTTTGCATACTCCACACTCTCCTTCAGGGCCTTATAGATGTTTGGCGCAATGGCACGCTCATCAGGAGCCAGCAAAGTATTACGGCTGCTCTTAGCCAAACCATCCTCATCACGGACAATAGGACACTCCACAATCTGCACATCGCTGTTGATGTACTTCACGAGCTGCTTGATGACAGCAATCTGCTGCCAATCCTTCTCACCGAAATAAGCACGAGTTGGTCGAACGATATAGAAAAGACGGCTCACTACCTGACATACACCATTGAAATGACCCGGGCGCTTGGCACCCTCCATCACGGTAGAAACAGGTGGAAACTCAAAGTGGCGTGTATCTGGTGTAGGATACATCTCCTTCACCGATGGTGCAAACACATAGTCAGCACCACAAGCCTCCAAGAGCTTGCAGTCAGCATCGAGGGTACGAGGATAGCGATCCAAGTCACCCTGATCATTAAACTGTGTAGGATTCAGGAACACAGAAACCACAGTCACGCCATTTTCCTTCACACTGCGCTTAACAAGAGAGGCGTGACCCTCATGCAGCGCACCCATAGTTGGCACAAGGCCGATTTCCTTTCCCTCCTTACGACACATGAAGAGTTCGTTCTGGAGGTCAACAATCTTATTGAATACTTTCATCGTCATAATCTGTTTTCGGGTGCAAAATAACAACTTTTTTCTCAAATGAGAAAGAAAAAACCTAAAAATATGCGAATTATTGCCGAAAATAATGAATTTCGGAGAAAAAATGCCCTATTTGAAGTTTTTTTTGTACCTTTGCATGTAATTCGTAAGAATAAAATTTAAATTTATGGCAAAAAAAGTATTATTTATCAATCAGGAGATCGACCATATGTAGCCGAGTCTCACATGTCAATCATGGGACGCGAACTGCCTCAGAAGATGCAGGAAGCAGGTTTTGAGATCCGCACCTTCATGCCTAAGTGGGGCACCATCAACGAGCGTCGCGGACAATTGCACGAGGTCATTCGCCTGTCTGGTATGAACCTTATCATAGATGATACAGACCATCCGCTGATCATCAAGGTTGCATCTATACCAACAACACGACAGCAGATTTATTTCATCGATAATGACGACTATTTCAAGAGCCGCCAGATGGGCACCGATGAAAACGGAAAGGAATATGCCGACAACGGAGAAAGAGCTATCTTCTTCGCACGTGGCGTATTGGAAACCGTGAAGAAGCTCCGCTGGCAGCCTGATGTGATTGTCTGCCAGGGTTGGGCTAGCGCAGTAGTACCATTCTATGTAAAGACAGCCTACAGCGAAGAGCCTTCATTTGCAGAATCAAAGGTGATTACCGCTCTCTATACCAACGAACTCAAGGGTGAACTGGGTACCAACTTCAAACGTTGCGTTGCCTTCCGCGATGCCAAGTCTGAACTGCTCGACGGCTATCAGGACGACTTCAACTTCATTGAGCTCGGCAAACTCGCCATCGACTATAGCGACGGTGTAGTAGAAGGTGAAGAAGAAGCTAACCAGATTCTCTTTGATTATGCGAAGGAGAAGAACAAGCCTGTACTGGCTTATCCGGGAGAAGATATCCAGGAGCCATACGCAGACTTCATCAACAAGGTTTGTCCTGACGCAGAATAAAATTCCGACAACAGAGACACATACATACAAGGATAATGAAAATTTTAAGACTCTTAACAGTATTAGTAATAGCAGCGCTTACTTTCGCTGCATGTGATGACACCACCGAGGGAATCGGTGGTAGCATCACTAACGATATTGACAACATCAACATCACTAGCGCAGTATTTCCTGTAGCTACAAAGTCTATGGTTTCAGGTGCCGTATTGAGCCGCAACAACAGCGGTCTCATCGGTAAGATGAAAGACCCGGAAACCGGCAACTATGTAAAGGGTGACTACATGACCCAGTTGAGCGTATTGCCTACTTTCTCTATAGATACACTCGATTACATCAAGCAGGCAAACAATGGTTCTATCGAAGCAGACTCATGCTACCTCCTGGTTTCATACAATGCCAGCTACGGCGATACTATCGCCCCAATGAAGGTGACAGCCTATGAGATGACAAAGCCGATGGCAGAAGATAAGGAGTATTACTCTGATTATGATGTCTTCAAGGAAGGCTGGGTAAGCGAAAACAACCAGCATTGGAGCAGTAATTACAACTTGAGCAATACATCAGATGTCAAGAACTTCAAGATTTACTTGAATAAGAAGTATGAGAAAGATGGTAAGACATACAAGAACTATGGTTCTTACATCATGCAAACATACGCAGAACATCCTGAGTACTTCAAGACCAACTACAAGTTCCTGCACAACGTCTGCCCTGGCTTCTTCATCAAGAATGTAGGCGGTACGGGTAACATGGCTAAGATCTGGAATACAGAGCTTATCTTCTACTGGACCCGCCACAAGACCATCAAGGCAAAGGACGGCGTTACAGACAGTATAGCTGTAGGCATCGGATACAACCGTTTCGATGGTACAGAAGAGGTATTGCAGCTCAACAAGATTGAGAACGATACCACGAACTTGGAGGTGTTGGCAAGTCAGCAGAACTGTACTTACCTCAAGTCGCCAGCAGGTATCTTCACCGAGGTTACCCTCCCTATCGAAGACATCATGAAAGGTCATGAGAAGGATACGCTCAACACAGCTACCATCTCTTTCCCACGACTCAACAATGACAACGAAGACAACCCATACAACTTTGCTACACCAAGCACCATCCTGATGGTTCAGAAAGACAGTTTGCAGTCGTTCTTCGAAAAGAGCAAGTTGGCAGATAGCCGTACTTCTTATACCACAAGCTACAGCAGTACAGGTACTTATAAGAATGCCTATACATTCCAGAATATCGCCAACCTGGTTTCTGCCATGTATAAGAACAAGGGCAAGGGAGAAAACTGGAATAAAGTAGTACTGGTTCCTGTAAACGTTATCACAACCACACAGGGACATACTACCGTCATCTCCAAGATTAATCACGATATGTCACTCGCTTCTACCCGACTGAAAAGAGGTGTAATAACCACCGACAGCAACGGCAAGGAGACAAGTCCTATACAGATAAAGGTGATTTACAGTAAGTTTAAAGAAAAATAATAAGCATTCATAACGCAAAGTAAAAAAGGAAACGAAACATGGCAGATAATTTTTTGGAGCGTCATCGCGAAGAATACGAGATACGCAAGGCTGCATGGCTCAAGAAGAAGAAACTATTCATGAAGCCAGGCAAGAAACAGAAGCCCCAGACACAGATGCCACGTCCTGAAGACGAAGCGTTATAAACACGAAAAAATATTCAGAATCCTGAGAAAGAGGGTGTATCATAAAGCATTTGAATGTTTATGATACACCCTTTTTACTTTGCCGGTTAATCCTTAAAAAACGCCGTATAAGTACGATAAAAGCCATTTAACGCAAAATAAAGCAAAATTAATTTGGAGTTACCCATTTTTTTTATATCTTTGCATTGTAAATTAAAAGTATTTAATATTAAACAGACAAAAAGTAATAGAATAAAAATAATCAAGATATTAGTAGAGATACTGGTCTATGGGTTTAACTTTTCTAAGAACTTGCATTTAAGGATACAAGATATTTGCAGGATTCAAGTTACTTGCAATATATGAGATACTTGGTTTATGTTTATAGATAATGGAGAAATTACTCTCATAAAGAATTCGTTTTTAAGTTTAAACAAAAATGCTAAAGTTAGATGTTAGTAATTATAAGTCCCCGTAGTGACCGTGAGGCTACTGCGGGGACGCTTTTTCAATTTATAGTATATAGAAACAAAAAGGGCAAGACCAGAGATGACCTTGCCCAATCTATTTTTATAACTCTTTATCAATATTATAAGATTCTACCTGTAAGAGAGAACTTCAAAACAAGATAAACCTTTAAATATAAACATCAGACTACAGAACTTAATCTACTACCGTAAACTTGGCATATTTCAGCAGAAGCTGTTTGGTGCCAGAATGAACGAACTCAACCGTAGCCTTCGTATTCTCACCAGTACCTTCAATCTTCAACACCGTTCCCCGTCCAAAACGCTGATGTTCAATCTTCATTCCCTCCTGCAAACCACAAGAAGAACTGCCAGCAGATGAAGCTGCAGAAGAAGAAACTGATGCTGCAGAAGATCCTGTACTGCGAGAAGCAGGATGAGAAGAATGCGTCTCCATGTAACGTTTAGCTGCATTCAGCGCTCTAACAGACTTGAAATTACCTTCAGAGAGAGATGAGCGTCCGGAAACAGACGAGCGTCCGGAAGTACGTGAAGTCTCTGGTTCATCATCAAAGAGAGAAGGCTTAGGATCTGCTACAAACTGCGATGCTACCGGTTTGGAATTCTGATACCTGCTACTGTATCTAGGCTGCTCAGCATCCTCCCACGGTTTGCGAGGACATTGCGCTCTCGCCCACTCCGGCTGGTCAGACATCGAATCAGCTCTGGAGCCAAACAAGCTTCCACCAGCCTCATCCAGGCTATCAATCAACTTGCCGTCAATCTCATCGATAAACCGACTCGGATTATCAAACTCCATCTTGCCATATCGCCAGCGGTTCTTGGCGTTCGTCAGGATACAATGTTTCTCAGCTCGAGTAATGGCAACGTAAAGCAATCTTCGTTCCTCCTCCAGTTCTCTGAGCGAAGCAGCAGAAAGCGGACTTGGGAAGATATTCTCTTCCAAACCAACCACGAATACCGTAGGAAACTCCAGACCCTTGGCAGCATGAACCGTCATCAGAGAAACACGAGGTTCATCCTTATCACCATCGCTGTCAGCATCGGTAAGCAGAGCCACATCCTGCAGATAATCCTGCAGGAAGAGTTCATCAAACCTACCCTCTTCACGGCGTTCCTCCACAAAAGCCGACATACCGCTCAAGAATTCCTCCAGGTTCTCCTGACGTGCCAGATCATCGGCATCCTTGCCCGACATGATATCCTGACTGATGCCACTCTCCTTGATAATTGCATCACCCAATTCATAGACATCCGTAGTTTGAGCCCGTTCGATAAACGAAGAAATTAGCAATCTGAAAGTTTCCAGCTTGTTCATCGTACCCTTGGTAACCGCCAGTCCATACCGCTCAGGGGCACCGATTACCTCCCAGAAACTCACCTGGTTCTGATGGGCACAGTCAGCAATCTTCAGCACCGTAGTAGCACCGATTCCACGAGCCGGATAGTTGATGATACGCTTGATAGCCTCTTCATCATCCGGATTCGCCACCAGACGGAAATATGCAATAATATCCTTAATTTCCTTGCGCTGGTAGAAACTCAGTCCGCCATAAATGCGATAAGGAATACCCTGCTTTCTGAACTCCTCCTCGAAGCTACGACTCTGGGCATTGGTACGATAGAGAATGGCAAAATCACTATACTGGCAGCCATCCTCGCGCCGGATACGCTTCACGTCCTTCGCCACAATCGCCGCCTCTTCCTTGTCGCTGTAAGCAGGCTTATACTGAATCTTCTCACCCTTCGCATTCTCGCTGAACACATCCTTAGGAATCTGGTTGCGGTTATGCTTGATCAGACTGTTAGCCGCCTCAACGATGGTCTGGGTAGAGCGGTAGTTCTGTTCCAGTTTGAAGAGACGCGTGCCCTGAAACTGGCGCTGATAGTTGAGAATATTATCGATATTGGCACCACGGAAACTATAGATACTCTGCGAGTCATCACCCACGGCACAAACACGCTGCTTCTCCTGACAAAGTTGCATAACGATAGACATCTGAACGTGATTGGTATCCTGATACTCATCCACCAGGACATAATCGAAGCGGGCGGCATATTTGTGGCGAATATCCTCATGCTCCCTGAAGAGCTGATAGGTAAGCGTCAGCAAATCATCGAAATCCATGGCATTGGCCTGCTTGCAGCGCTGCACGTAAGCCACGAAAATCTTACCAACCTCAGGCATCTGCGCACGCTTGTTCTGCTCGAAGATAGCCGCATCGCTCTCATAAGCCGCAGCACTCATCAGGTTGTTCTTCGCCATCGAAATCTTGGCATGAACGGCAGCAGGCTTATACTTCTTATCATCCAGCCCCATCTCCTTCACTATCGCCTTGATCAGCGAGCGCGAGTCACTTTCGTCATAAATGGTAAAGTTGTTGTTGAAGCCGATATGCTCAGCCTCCGCTCTCAGGATTCGGGAGAAGATGCTGTGGAAGGTACCCATATAGAGATGCTGGGCGAGATCATTTCCCACCAGTTTTCCGATACGTTCCTTCATCTCCCTAGCTGCCTTGTTGGTAAAGGTGAGCGCATGATGCTCCAGGGTTTCATGCCCTGGCTCAGAAGATAAGCTATCTTATAAGTAAGCACACGCGTCTTACCCGAACCTGCACCGGCTATCACCAGCGAAGGTCCGTCAATATATTCTACCGCAGCACGCTGCGCTTCGTTCAAGTCTTTCAGTAAATCCATTAATCAATATTTACCAGATTTTTCACTCTTCATTCTTCACTTCACCCTATATCCTCCCACAGCCGTGCCCGGATCGAAATCTTCGCCCTCACGAGGGAAGGTAGGGATAAATCTCATCTGATGTTCTATCTGTCGCTGGCGCTTCTTCATATAAGCGCTAGGATGCAGCGAACTGAATTTGCGCGGATTAGGAAGTGTAGCTGCTATCAGCGCACACTCGCCACGAAACAGGTCTTTCGCTTTCTTGTCGAAATGATATTCTGCAACCGCATCCACACCATAGATACCCGGTCCCATCTCAATGCTGTTGAGATAAACCTCCATGATGCGCTGCTTGCTCCACATCATTTCGATGAGGAAGGTAAAGTAGACCTCAAATCCCTTGCGGGTCCATGAACGGCCAGGCCACAGGAAGACATTCTTAGCAGTCTGCTGACTGATGGTACTGGCTCCATGCACCTTTCCGCCACGTGCATTATTCTTCGCCGCACTCTCGATGGCATTGAAGTCGAAACCGTGATGCTTCAGGAATCTCGCATCTTCGCTCGCCATTACCGCCACTGGCATATGAGGCGAGATCTTATCCATCGAAATCCAATGATGATGCAGGGTAATACTCTCTCCATCAGCTACTTGCTGGAAGCATCGGATAAACATCAGAGGAGTGACATACACAGGAATGAACCTATATGCCACTACAGCAAGAATGGTGGTACTGAAAAACAGCACCACCACCCATTTACTATATTCTTGATTTTCTTCAAAATCATCTATTTAGTTTTTCCCTTCCGGGAGCATGAAAGTTATTACTTCAATGTACCGTTGTTGGCTGCGTTAACCATAGCCTGGCTAGCATACATGTAAACCTCTACACGACGGTTCTGGGCACAAGCAGCAGTAGTATTAACAACAGGGTTAGCAGAACCAAAACCCTGAACATTCTTTACCTGACGGCTTGTAACACCGCAAGAAGCGAGATAGTTGTAAACTGCCTCAGCACGCTTCTGGCTCAATGGCAAGTTGATACCATCATTACCTGTAGCATCGGTATAACCCTGGATAGAAACCTCGCAGTCGGTATTGTTCTTCAATACACCGGCAAACTGAGCCAAATCAGTCTTTGCGCTACTGCTGAGAGTAGAACCATTAGTTGGGAAGAGGATACCAGAAGCAAATGTTACCTTAACGGCAGACAAGCCATTGGCATCTGTTACAGTCTCAACCTGTGCATTCTTCACCTGTTCAGCCTCAGCCTTTACCTTATCCATGTGCTTTCCTATGAGGTTACCAGCACCGCCACCAACAGCTGCACCGATAGCAGCACCTACGAGAGCACCGGTACCACGATGGCTATTGTTAAGCAATCCACCTACGAGAGCACCCAGAGCTGCACCAGAACCGGCACCTACAGCTGTACCTGTCTTCTGATTGGTTCCACAACTTGAAAAAAGCAAGCACAAAGAGAGGCCTGCAACTGCAAAATTAGTCTTTTTCATTTTAAAATCTCCTATATTTATGTTATTTAATTGCAAAGATAACTCTTTTTTCTCCATAATTGGAGAGTTTTTCTAATA
>ENA-OPYQ01000004-OPYQ01000004.1-human-gut-metagenome-genome-assembly--contig:-NODE-4-length-59562-cov-2.901304_pt1 | contig 59562 bp, 52 predicted proteins | sample MGYA00242471_ERZ504479 | MGnify/ENA primary metagenome ERZ504479 (study PRJEB26092, sample SAMD00036225) | human gut metagenome | host: Homo sapiens | study: EMG produced TPA metagenomics assembly of the... | reverse complement strand
TTATTGAATTATAAATCATTCTCATTCATACACACCATTCTTATAGTCCTCTTGGAATTCTCTGCATGTCTTGCCCGTCTGCTGCTTGAAAAAACGCATCAGGTGGGGTGGTTCGGAGAAGTTGAAAGCATAGGCTATCTCACTTATAGATTTGTCGGTGAACAGAAGTTCGTTTTTGATTTCTGCCAACAGTCGCTGTTTCAGCAGATAGGTAGCCGATACTCCATACTGCGCCACCACGCTATGGTTCAGGGTGATGCGGCTAATCTTGAGCAGTGAGGCGTAGTCCTGCACACGTTGCAACTTCCGGATGTGGGTTTCCATCAATTCCACAAACTGAAAGGCATAATAATTCTTAGGAGCAGCCAGAGGCAATTGATACTCAAGGGTGTAATGGCGATTCATAATTGCCAGCAGATAGTAGAGTACGCTGACGATGATGTGGTAGCTGTCGGCTTGAGGCTGCCGAAGCTCTGCCCGTATTTTCTTGAGCAGCCGCTGATATTCTTCGCATTCATTTCCCGAACACATCAAATAGGGCGGTGTTTCGGTCTGCTGGCAGTATTGCAGACGATAGACAAAGAATTTGTCGGCAATGAAGGTTCGCATAAAATCTTCACGGAATATCAGAAATTCGTACTCGAGAGCCGCCTCATCAATGTGCCATTCCTGCTGCTGGTGTGGCTTCACAAAGAGCACCATACCATCTTTCAGGTTTATCTTCCTGTAGTCTATCAGAACGTATCCATTAGCTTTCTTGATGAAAAATATTTCGAAGAAGTCGGTCTTGAACACTTCATGCTCCGTAAGCACCAAGGCACTCGCCGCCATAAGCTGTGTTGATGTAGAAATCTACGCCGCAATCCGTCTTGTTGAACGGCACTTCTACCAGACGCTGTCTTTGCTTTGCCATAATCTTAATCTTTAATCTGAAGTTTCGCAAGTGAATAAATATCAACTTGCTTGTTTATAAATATACATATTACGTAGCGTATGGGCAACAGGAAATGATAGCCCATATCTTCTCCGTTACGGATAAGCAGAAACTTTGATATCTGCTCTTCTGCCTGCAAAATTACATATTAATTATGAACCCCGCAAGATTTATGGAAGAAATATCCCGATGGATGGATAAAAATCATGATAATAAGGTAGATGAAAAATGCGATGGTTCAGGTAAGGGCACAAAAAAAAGGCAGGTTCCAAATTGCTTTGGAATCTGCTCCATCATTTATGGGAGATGATTATTTGACTTCGATGTTCTTTGTAGTCTTAGCTTCCTCCTTAGGAGTAAGCTTTGGAATCTCGACCTCGAGTATACCATCAGCTACCTTTGCTGAAATCTTCTCACGATCAGCATCCTCAGGCAGCGTATAACACTGCTGGTAGTTGCTGTAAGAGAATTCGCGACGCAGATAGTGCTCGTGCTTGTCTTCATCCTTGTGTTCCATCTTGTTCTCGATGGCGATGTTCAGATTACCATCGTTATCGATGTTTACACGAACCCACTCTTTCTTCAAGCCAGGAGCTGCAACCTCCATGATGTAATTCTTATCTGTCTCCTTGATGTTAATGGCAGGAGCAGTAGCATTCATACGTGACATTACTTCGGTATTGAATAAAGTATCATCAAAGAAGTTACTCAACCAATCTGAATCATTATTTCTACGTGCTAACAACATAATTAAAACCTCCAAATTTTATTTTACTCGTCCTCTCGGTTCCTTACGGTTCCGTCGGGGATTTCTGTTTGTTAATATTCTTGTTATTTTTTTGCTTTCGCCTCGAACTCCGTTGTTCTTCCGAACTCCTTTATCTTTTAGCTTCAGCTTTCACTCTCTGTTTTTGCAACTTATGTGCCAGCGGACTGAAAGTGGTAATGTTGGCACGAAAGGATAAATATTTTAAACTTTTCTGCCAGATGATGCGGTTATCTCAACAAAAAAGTGTAACTTTGTCACCAACTTAAAAATCAAAGCATAAATCGAATAAAATAATATAAGATCAATGAAGAAACAACTATTTTTTATGGCGATGCTGATGGCGATGTCGCTTTCTGCCAGCGCACAGCAGCAGGTAACCATCAGTCTGCCTCGCCAGAGTTTCGAGGGTTGGGATTCCCAGACCAATACCATGCGTGTGGTTCCCGGCAAATATCAGATATTCGTAGGTGGTTCGAGTGCTGAGGCTGCGAAGAATGTGATAGAAGTGAAAGTGAAATAAAATGCTGATATAAAAAGAGAAAGCTCGCTAAGATTTTGAACGTCTTGGCGAGCTTTTCTTCTGTCTTAACTCTTAAGCCTGCGGTTTTTTTGAAGTTTTTTCAAAGAAATGGACTTTGAATCACTCTTTTTTATTATATTTGCAATCGAAAATCGATTTGAACCTTGACTAAACGATGAAATAGTTATGGAACAGAACTTAAAAACCATATTTTATGCGATGGGTGCGATGATTCTTGCACCCCAAACCCTCTGTGCTCAGTCTGTGAACATCGAAGGCCTAGACTCCTTGCGCTTATCAGGTTCGGTGAGTGTAGTGGAGCCTGAACTTCTGAAGAAGGGTGTGCTCAATAATGCCCTGGATGCCTTGAGCGGACAGACGGCAGGTGTTAACGTCACTACCAATGGTCTTGACCGTATTGCTATGTTGAACTCCGTCCGGGTTCGCGGTACAACTTCTATCATGGGCGGCAATGATCCTCTGGTGATTATTGATGGTGTTACTTCTGATGTGGCGACGCTTGCTACAATCTATCCCGCCGATATCGAGAGCTTTACAGTACTGAAGAATGCCAGCGAAACGGCACTCTATGGTTCCCGTGGTGCTTCGGGCGTTATCCAGGTAAAGACCAAGAAGGGTACGGGTAAGGGATTTCAGATTTCTTACGAGGGAAACTATGGTATAGAGGCGATGTACAAAAGTATGGAGATGCTCAATGCCGCCGAATACATAGCTGCTGCACAGAAGTATGGGCTGGAGTATAACAATAAGGGATATGATACCAATTTCCGCAAGGCGATTACCCGAACCGGAAATATCCAGAACCATTATCTGGCCTTCAGCGGTGGCACTCCGCAGAGCAACTATCGCGCTTCTTTTGGCTATATCGACCATAACACGATTATTCGGAGCAAGGGCTATCGTAATCTGGTGGCTAAGATTGATGTCACCCAGAAGGCATTTGGCGATAAACTGACGGGAGATTTCGGCGTGTTCGGTTCGTCTTTCAAGAACAATGATATCTTCGACAGTCAGATGCTTTTCTATTCTGCCGATGCCATGAATCCTACTTATCCTTATGATAAGCTGAACGGCAGTTGGGTGAAGAATGGGGCTGCATCTCAGGTGAATCCTCCCGGTGCCGTGCTCAAGGAGCGTGATGATACGAAGAATATGAACTTCAATGCTCATCTGAAGTTGAACTATGATATGACAAATTCTCTGAGTGTTTCTGCTTTCGGAGCATACAGTTATGCTTCCAACGAGAACAACCAGTTCTGTCCTACCTGGCTTTGGGCGCAGGGCAATCTCTATCGTGGGGAGTTCAAGAGCGAGGACTGGCTTGCCAATGTATCGTTTAACTATCAGCATTCGTGGGGAATCCACAATCTGAAGGCAATGGTGGGTGCAGAATATCAGAAGGATATTCGAACGGGATTCTGGACTTCTGCGAAGGGAATCACCAACAACGACATGTATTACCATAATATAGGTGCTGCTGCATCACGGCCTTTCGGTGGGACAGACAGCAAGTACGAAGATCCGACCCTGGCTTCTGTGATGGGCAATGTCGACTACACCTTATATAATAAGTATAGTCTTTCGGTTTCCATGCGTGGCGATGGTTCTTCGATGGTGGGCAATGACCATACCTGGGGTTTCTTCCCATCCGTCTCTCTTTCCTGGGATATGAAGCAGGAGAAATGGCTCCGTTCTCTCAAGGAAATTACCATGCTGAAACTGCGTACGGGCTATGGACGCTCAGGTAATCTTGGCGGAATATCTTCTTATACCACTTTGAATACAGTACGGCAGAATGGTATTGTTTCGGTGAACAGTTCTCCTACGGTTACGATGGGAATGATTAGCAATAACAATCCTGATCTGAAGTGGGAAACCCGCGCTACCTGGAATATCGGAGCTGATTTGGGATTGTGGAACAACCGGCTGGTTCTGACGGCAGAATATTACTATTCCAAGACCACCGACATGCTCTATGCCTATGATGTGCCGGTTCCGCCTTTTGCCTATGATAAACTGTTGGCAAACCTGGGTTCTATGAGCAACCAGGGTTTGGAGGTCGGCGTTTCCTTCACTCCTATCCAGAAGAAGGACATGGAACTGAATATCAATATGAATCTCTCCTGGCAGAAGAACAAACTTCTCTCGCTGAGTGGTGAATATGACGGAATGCAGATGTCGGCAGCCGATATTACTGCGATGGGTGCCTTGTCGGGTGCCGGTCAGCATGGTGGTTACAACAATGTGGTCTATCAGATAGTTGGTCAGCCTTTGGGGGTATTCTATCTTCCTCATTGCAAGGGAATTATAGAAGATGGAAATGGGCATTACCGCTATGATATCGAAGATTTGGACAAGAACGGAACCGTAGATTTGAGTGATGGCGGTGACAGATATATTGCCGGTCAGGCTACTCCTAAAGTAACGTTGGGTTCCAATATCAGTTTCCGTTATCGCGACTGGTATCTTTCATTGCAGATGAACGGAGCCTTCGGACATAAGATATTCAATGGTACGGGCTTAGCCTACACCAATATGTCGAGTTTCCCGGATTATAATGTGCTGAAGGGAGCTCCTGAGAAGAATATCGTTGACCAGAATGTTTCTGATTATTGGCTGGAGAAGGGCGATTATCTCAACTTAGAGAATCTCACGCTGGGCTATGATATCCCTATCCGAAAGGGCGTGGTGCAGTCGCTCAGAGTTTCGGCGAGTGTCAACAATCTTGCCACCATCAGCAGTTACAGCGGCTTGACTCCGATGATTAACAGCTACGTGGTGAACAGTACGATGGGTATTGATGATAAGCGGACTTATCCTGTTTACAGAACCTTCTCATTGGGTTTAAGTGTTCAATTCTAAAATCAGAAAGTTATGAAACGATATAGATTTTTATTTCTGCTGCTGGCGGCATTGTCTATGACATCCTGCCTGGACGAACATCCTAAGGATCAGTTGGACGAGGATGCCATCTATGGTTCTGCATCTGATATTTATATCAATGGCGTGGCTTCTCTCTATAATTATATAGGTGGAGCTAACGAGAGTGAGGGCATCCAGGGCACCTGCCGTGGCATTTACGATTATAATACGCTGACCACCGATGAGGCGATGATTCCGATTCGAGGCGGCGACTGGTATGATGGTGGCCTCTGGAATGCCATGTACCAGCATCGGTGGAGTGCCGATGACCAGTCTCTTTATGATACGTGGAAGTACCTTTATAAGGTTATCGTGCTGGCTAATAAGTCTTTGGATATTATCAGCAACAAGTCGGCCCTGCTTTCTGCCGCACAGCAGGAGGAATATCGGGCTGAGATAAGAGCCATCCGGGCTATGTTCTATTACTATGCTATGGACATGTTCGGTCGGGTCCCATTGGTCCTTTCCAGTGCAGAACAGCTCCATTCCAGCCTGTTCCAAGGTCAGACAGATCGCAGTTCTATCTTCCAGTTTGTCTTTCAGGAGTTGCAGCAGGTATTGCCTTCACTTCCCGACCAGCACAGCAATAAGGAAGGCAATTATTATGGTCGCATCACCCAGCCGGTAGTCAACTTTCTGTTGGCGAAATTGGCTTTGAATGCAGAAATCTATATGTATGATGACTGGACCCAGGGTTATGCGAGCCGTCCGAAGGGAAGTGACATTCATTTCTCTGTGCCGGCTTCTGATGCCTCTTTGCGTAATGGCGATAAGGTGGACTGCAGAAAGTTGAATGCTTGGGAAACCTGCATTTATTATTGTGATAAACTGGCAGAAGAAGGCTATGTCCTGGAGTCGGATGATTCATTCAATTTCTCTACGCATAATGAGACATCAAAGGAGAATATCTTCACGATTCCGATGGATAAGAATATCTATACCAACCAGTTCCATTATCTCTTCCGCTCTTACCATTATACGCATGGCGGTGTCTTGGGATGGGGAAGTGAGAATGGTACCTGTGCCACGATTTCTACGATGAAAGCCAATCATTATGGCGAGGCTGATGAAGATGCCCGTTGCAAGATGAACTTTGTGGCGGGAGTGGTAAAGGTAGATGGTCATGAACTGCTGATGGATAATGGAAAGCCGTTGGAGTATCAGCCTTTTGAAGTGGCTCAAAACCTGACCAACAGTAAGTTTGTCAAGACGGCTGGAGCGAGGATGGCGAAGTATGAGGTGGATAGAACCTCTTATATGGACGGCAAGTTGCAGAGTAACGACATAGTTCTTTTCCGCTATGCAGATGCTTTATTGATGAAGGCAGAGGCAAAGGTCCGAAACGGAGAGAATGGTGATGAGGAGTTGAATAGGATTCGTGCCCGTGTGGGAATGCCTTACCGTAAGGCTACGCTCGATAACATTCTGGAAGAGCGGTTGCTGGAGTTGGTATGGGAAGGATGGCGTCGTCAGGATCTCATCCGTTTCGGCAAATTCACCGGTGCCTACGATCTCCGTACGCCTCTTCAGGGTGAATCCTCCGGCTACACCTCCGTCTTCCCGATTCCTCAGAAATGCATTGATTTAAATTCTGAATTGATACAGAATAAGGGATATGTCAATATTTTGAAGTAAAGAAACTTGAATAGTGTATATGAAACGAGAAAAGCTCTTATCTGAAGCATCTGTTTTTGAAAGTTTTTCCCAAAAAGGTTTGTGGTTTCAGGAATAATGGCTAATTTTGCGGGCTGAAAGGGGAATCGCTTGATAGGCGATGATTCTTGGAATGATATATTATAAATAGGATATGGATAGGAAAAATGATGGCCTCAGACAGATGGATGGGGCTGGATATAAGAAGATAATAATTGCTTGCGACTCTTATAAGGGCTGCCTTTCGAGCAGAGAGGTAAATGAGGCGATTGCTTCGGGAGTGAAGGAATGGAATGCAGATGATGCTTCTCCCGAAATCATTACCCTGGAAATGAGTGATGGGGGAGAGGGAATGCTCGATGTTTTCCTCTCGGCAATGAAGGGAGTGCGAGTGAAGATTCATGCCCATGATGCGCTGATGAGATGGATTGAGGCGGAATACGGAATCGTGGATGATACGGCGATTATCGAGATTGCGCAGACCGCAGGACTGGCTCTGATTGAGCCTGAACAGCGCAACCCGATGAAGGCTACTTCCTGGGGCGTGGGCGAGATGATTATGAATGCTTATCGCCGGGGCGTGCGACGTTTCATCGTGGGCTTGGGTGGCAGCGCCACATCCGATTGCGGCATCGGAATGCTCAAGGCGATGGGCGATGACTGGAAGAAGATTCGCCGGGAATGCAGCTTTGTGCTGGCTTCAGATGTTACCAACCCGCTTTGCGGCGAAAATGGGGCGGCTCATGTCTTTGCCCCTCAGAAGGGAGCTGATGCTAAGATGGTGCAGATGTTGGATGATAGAGCAAGGAAGTTTGCCGAGGTAAGTGCCAAGCATTTCGGATATGATAGGAGTGAGGCTCCTGGGGCTGGTGCAGCCGGCGGACTGGGCTATGCTTTCCTGCAATATTTCAATGCTGAGGCACGTCCTGGGGCTGAGCTTCTTTTGGATGAGATAGGTTTTGATGACTTGATTCAGGATGTTGATCTCGTGATAACGGGCGAAGGTCATAGCGACAAACAGACCTTGATGGGGAAACTGCCGCAAAGAATTCTTGAGCATGGAGCCAATCAGAAAATCTGGCTCGTTTCGGGTGGCGTAAGCGACAGGCAAGTGATGCAGGATGCAGGCTTTGATAGAGTGATCCAGATTACTCCTGATTCTATGCCTTTAGAAGAAGCGATGAAGCCGGGTGTGGCCCGTAACAATATCATCAAGGCGATTCGTAGGCAATTTGCTTTGTAGTTTCAGTTATTATCCGTATCTTTGCGCCCGATTATCAAAACAGGGTAAAAAGAATAAGAAATAATGAAGTATATAATTTTTGATTTTGATGGAACCATCGGCGATTCGCAGAGTCTCATTGTGAAGACTCTGCAGGATACGATGCGTGCAAGAAAGCTGGAAGTGAAATCGGATGAGGCTTGTGCCAAGACCATCGGTCTTCGATTGGATGAGGCCTTCGTTTCGCTCTTCGGAATGAGTGCTGAGGAGGGAATGGAATGCGCAGCAACCTATCGCGAGATTTTCCTGGAGAACAAGATGACGATGATTGTGCAGCCCTTTCCTCACGTAATAGAAACCCTGAGAGCGTTGCACCGTCAAGGCTATGTTCTGGGAATGGCCAGCAGCAGAAACCATTGCTCGCTGGATGGATACGTGCATCAGATGCAGCTGGAAGATATTTTCTCTTCTATCGTGGCAGGCGATGATGTGGAGCATGCGAAGCCAGCACCTGATATGGTCTTCAAGGCATTGAAGGAGATGAAGGGAACGGCAGATGAAACCCTTGTAGTGGGCGATATGAATTTCGATGTGGATATGGCGCATCATGCCGGCTGCAAGGCCTGTGCCGTGACTTATGGCAACGGAACCCGCCAACAGCTCGCCTCTGCCGAATGGATCATCGATGATTTCGCAGAACTCCTGGAAATCGTAAAAGAATAAACTGAACTCTGAATAAAAAGATAATTTTATCCTTGCTGGAATAAAAAAGCGGATAAAGTTATCTTTTTATTCATTTTTTTATAGTACCTTTGCACCCGCAATTGGTTCGCTGCCACCTTCTGCCGCCTCAGGCAGGATGAGTGCGTAGTGATTAAAAGGGAATCGGGTGAGAAACCCGGACAGTCCCGCTGCTGTAAGCGTCTTATTGCGGCAAGCACCATGGTCACTGACAATTTTTCGGGAAGACCGCTTGCCATGAGTTTGAGGACGCAAGTCAGAAGACCTGCCGTTGCCATCTCTACCATCAGAAAGTGATGGAGGATGAAATCATTGAGCCTCGTGGGTTAGGCTTTTGAATGAAGATAAAAACATAATAGTAGATGAAAAGATTGTTTGCAATAGCCATGCTGGGTGTTGTTGCAGGGTCTGCCTTTGCCAATGGCGAAACGCAGGACTCTGTACGAGTGCATCACATCCAAGAGGTTGTGGTTACCTCACGATTGATATCCAGGGAAACTATTCCATCACAGACATTGGGAGGTGAGGAACTCAAAAAGTTGAATTCCTTGTCGGTGGCCGATGCCTTGCGTTATTTCTCGGGCCTGCAGCTCAAGGATTATGGAGGCGTGGGTGGCATCAAGACAGTCAACATTCGCAGTATGGGTACCAATCACTTGGGTATCTTCTATGACGGCATCGAACTGGGCAATGCACAGAACGGCAGATAGACTTGGGGCAGTTCTCGCTCGACAATGTGGAGGAGATTTCGCTCTACAACGGTCAGCGTAGTGCCATCTTCCAACCAGCGAGCGACTTTGGTAATGCTGGCTCCGTCTATATCCGTACCAAGGCTCCCCGCTTCATGATGGGCAGGCGATACAACTTGTTGGTGAGGGCTAAGTATGGGTCGAGCGATACCTTCCGGTTTTCATCGCTTTGGGAGCAGAAACTCTCCGATCATATATCTTCCTCGTTAAGTACAGGTGTGCTGACATCGAGCGGTCGCTATAAGTTTCGTTATAGGCGAGTGACCGAAGATAATACGGTGGCTTATGATACCACCGCCGTGCGCCACAATGGTGACATCTGGGCTTTCCGTGTTGAGGAAAATGTGAGGGGAGGCATTGCCGATGGATATTGGAACGTGAAGGCATATACCTACCATTCGGAAAGGGGAATACCTGGTGCCATCGTCAACAATGTGTGGCGACGAGGCGAACGCCAGTGGGACCACAATACCTTCGGACAGGCTGTATTCCAAAAGTCATTTGGTGACAAATTCTCTACCAAGGCATTGGCTAAGTATGCCTATTATGTGACGCGCTATGTCAATAATGATGAGACGCAGATACATGTAGACAATACCTATCGTCAGCAGGAGATGTATTTCTCCACTTCGAATGTCTATGAGATATTGTCAAAGTGGAGTGTCTCAATGAGCTATGACTTCAAGTGGAACAAGTTGAATGCCAATATGGTGGATTTTGCTTTCCCTCATCGTTACTCCAACTTTGTGTCGTTAGCCACGGCATTGACGCTGTCACGCATCCAGGCACAAGCCTCGTTGGTGGAGCAGGTGGTCAAGGACCATGTGAAGTATGGGGCGTCATCGTCATCTCGCAGCACACTGACGCCAGCATTCTTTGTAAATGTCTATCCGTTCGAATCCAAGTTGCTGGCAGTGAGGGCCTTCGCTAAGAAAAGCTTCCGTATGCCGACCTTCAACGACCTCTACTATGCAGATATGGGCAATAGTAAGTTGAATCCAGAGTCGGCGTTGCAGTATGACTTGGGCTTTGTGCTGAACAAGGATTGGAAGCAAGGCATAGTTGACCATCTCCGCTTACAGGTGGATGGCTATTACAATACGGTGTACGACAAAATTGTAGCTTATCCCAAGGGACAGCAATTCCGTTGGACGATGCTTAACCTTGGCAAGGTGCATATCAAGGGCGTCGATGCCATGGCCGAGGTGGGACTGGAGCCAGCCAAGGACTGGAAAGTTACGGCCCGCTTGCAGTACACTTATCAGGATGCTCGCGACGTGACCGATCCCAATACCTCTTATTATAAGGACCAGATACCTTATATCCCATGGCACAGCGGGTCAGCTATCTTGGGCCTGTCATGGCGAGAGTTGGACTTGGCGTATAGCTTCATCTATTCCGGTGAACGTTATTCGCAGCAAGAGAACATCCTCTACAACCATCTCCAGCCCTGGTATACGCACGACATGAGCGTGGTTTATCATGCCAGAAGATGGTCGGCAAGACTGGATGTCAACAACATCTTCAGTCAGGATTATGACGTGATACTTAACTATCCGATGCCGAAGCGCAATTATATGCTGACATTGGAATATAACTTTTGAAAAAAATGAAGGATAAGATATATCATCAACCCAACCTGGCAAAGTCTTGGTTCTTAGCCTTGCTTTGTTTTCTGGCTTTATGTATGCAGTCGTGTCGGGATAGCGACACCGTCATCTCATCTGAGCCTGAGGATACAGGCAGTAAGGCAGAGAAGGGCGATGTCATGGGACTCTACTTGCTCAACCAGGGCAATATGGGCAGCAACAAGGCTACCCTCGATTTCCTGGATTTGTCGGGCGATAATAGTGAAAACGTCATTTATCATCGCAACATCTACTCTGAACGCAATCCTAACGAGATTAAGGAACTGGGTGATGTTGGCAATGATATCAAGATATATGGCTCCAAACTGTGGATGGTCATCAACTGCTCCAACAAGGTGGAGGTGGCAGATGCCTATACTTGCAAAAAAGTAGCGAAGATAAACATCCCCAACTGTCGATACCTTGCCTTTGATGGGGGATTTGCCTATGTGAGTGCCTATGTGGCTCCTGTGAATATGCGCCAGGATGCCGAAGTGGGAGCTGTTTATAAGGTGGATACGCTGACCATGAAGGTTGTGGACAAGGTGACGGTGGGCTATCAGCCCGATGAATTGGCTGTTGTGCATGGCAAACTGTATGTTGCCAACAGTGGCGGTTATCGCAATCCCAACTACGATCGTACGGTGAGCGTCATCGACCTCACGACCTTTAAGGAGGAGCGGAAGATTGATGTGGCAATCAACTTGCATCGCTGTCGTGCCGATAAGTATGGACAGCTATGGGTGAGTTCCCGAGGCGACTACAAGGAGGTGCCTTCACGATTGTATTGGCTCAAGCCTAATGCTGCAGGGCAGATGGAAAAGGGAGGTGAACTGGAAGTGCCGGTCTCCAACATGTGTATCGTGGGTGATTCACTATATTATATAGGTGTGCAGTGGAATGAGACTTCAAAGAAGAATTCGATAGAGTATGGCATCGTGAATGTCAGTCAACACAAGGTAATTGCTCATTCCTTGTCTAGTGCTCCTGAGATACAATCCATCGAAATGCCATACGGCATCATTGTCAATCCTCAGAAGAAAGATTTCTATCTGATGGATGCTAAGAATTACGTGTCAAGTGGTGAGTTGTTGCACTTCAAGGCGGATGGCACCTTCGATTGGCGAGTGTGGACGGGCGATATTCCGGCAGAGGCAGCGTTTGTTTATCGCAAACCTCAGTTGCCATCGTCGGATCCGAGCCAACCAGCCGAGAAGTATAGCAAGTATATCTTAGCGGTAGATGAGTATGTGCCGGCTCCAGGACAATTCGTCAATTCGATGCCTCAATATGAGGAGGGTGACGATGCTAAGGAGATGGCAAGAAAATGTACAGAAGCCATCGGTGGAGACAAGGGCGGTTTGGTGAGTCTGGGTGCCTATGGTGGTTACATCACCTTTCATTTCGATCATTCTATAGCGAATGTGAAGGGTGAAAAAGACCTTTACATAAAGGGTAATGCTTTCAAGGACAATAGCGAGCCTGGCATCGTGATGGTATCGCAGGATGAGAATGGCAATGGGTTGCCAGATGATCCTTGGTATGAACTATCGGGTAGTGCTGATGTTGACAGTGTGGTCAAGGTGGTATATGGCTATGAGATAACCTACACCAAGGATGCCATGCAAGATATTCCGTGGACAGACAATCAGGGTGGAAGTGGAGTTGTCAATCGCAATACCTTCCATGCCCAGGAATATTTCCCTTTGTGGTTGTCAAGTCCATTACGCTTCGAGGGTACCCTTTTGCCGCGTAATGGCCATGATACCAGCGGCAATGGAACCCATTGGGTTTGTGATGCCTTCCGGTATGGATATGTTGACAATGTGAGCAATAGTGACATCGATGGCTGTAGCTTCGATATTTCGTGGGCAGTTGATAAGAATCGTAAGCCTGTGGCGCTCGATCACATCGACTTCGTGAGAGTGTATAGTGCACAGAATCAAATGTGTGGTTGGCTAGGTGAGACTTCTACCGAGGTGAGTGGGGCTGAGGACCTGCATCTCCAAAAGTCAATCAGTGCCAAGAGTAGAAAAAGAGATAATAAATAATAAGATAATTTTAGTAATAATAAATAAGGTAAAGTATGAAAAAGATTTACTCGTATTCTTTGTCGGCTGCTTTCGTTGTAGCTTTGTTGAGTGTTTCATCTGTAGCGAATGCGCAGGATAACAGTGAGGTGACCGTTAAGGATGCTGCTGTGGCAACCTTCGAGGATTTGACCTTGGAGCCTGAGAGCCACTGGGCTGGTCCTGCTGATAATGCTGTAGAAGTAGAAGGTAAATGGGGTAGCAAGAACATGGTAGGTACCTTTAAGAGCGGTGTTTATGAGTTTGTAAACTCCTATACTCCAGCATGGGCTTCCTGGACAGGTTGTTCTTACAGTAATAAGACAGCAACATCTTTTGCTGATTACAAAACTGACCAGTGGAATTCAGCTGCAGGTCATGGGGCTGAGGGTTCTGCCAATTATGGCGTCATCTACGGTAGCAGTACTCCAAACGAGCAGATGGAGATTGTCAAGGTGGCTGATGGTTATGCTGAAGGAAAAATTATCAAGGGTATGAACATCACCAACTCTGCATGGACTGTAGAGTGCGTGAAGAATGGCAATGGCTCAGCTCAGAAGTTTGCGCAGGGTTCTTGGTTCAAGGTTACCTTCACCGGTGTGAAGCTGACAAGACTACTGCTTCTGTAGATTATTATCTGGCTGATTACCGTTCTGCAAATGAGGCAGAGTGGACTTGCCTCACCGACTGGACTTGGGTTGACCTTTCTTCTTTGGGCAAGGTGGTTTCCCTGAACGTCAGCTTTGACGGTACAGATAAAGGTTCTTACGGATTGAACACTTCTTGCTATGTCTGCATCGACAATGTAGGTTGTGAGAAGAATACTTCTACTGGCATTGCTGCTAACAAGTGGAACAGCGTAGAGCTTCGTGAGGTGGCTCGCTATACAATTGATGGTAAGCGCATTTCTGCTCCTCAGAAGGGTATTAACATCATCCGCATGAGCGATGGTTCTACCCGCAAGGTAGTTGTCAAGTAATTCTGCTTTCTATAGCAAAGCGAAATTTCAGAAAATAAGAATGAGGGTGTGTCATATTTTTATGGTGCACCCTTTTGGGTTACCTGCAACAGGTAGAATATTGAAAAAGATTAGTTTTCCCTATCTGCTGTATTATATGTTTTTTTGTTTTTGCGTCAAAGAATTGCCATATTGCCATACTGATAGGTTATCTCTTTGATTACGAATGTATTATGGGTATGGCAATTCTCTGTTCTTCGGTTCTATCTGCCATATATTGCCATAAAAACAGCGAAATATAGGTGTTTTAGAGGGATTTTGGGGTGAAAACTAAGAAAGCATAGAGCAAAAATCCTTTTTTTCGGTTCAATGCTTGGCTTTTTCATTTGTTTTTTTTGCAATTTAACTGACGACATAGAAGAAATTATGTCCCGACGTAGCATCTGATACGTCCCGACGTAATAATCGTTATGTCCCGACGTACAGCCAGATACGTCGCGACGCAGTTTCCTGAACGTCCTGGTTGCATCTGGTAAAGCTTTTGAAAACGGCTGCATAGAAACAAAAAAGGTGTGTCTTAAGGCAAAGACACACCTTTTCTTTTGTTTTTTATTGTTTCAGAACCAAGTCCTTCTTTTCGTTTTCAAATTTTTATTCCTCCATCAACTTGCGATAGCGACCCTTCTTGATCTCTGTATCGCCCAGGCGGCGCGCCTTGTTGATTTCGTACTCAGAATAGCTGCCCTCGAAGAAGAAGACCTCACCATTGCCCTCGAAGGCAAGAATGTGGGTACAGATACGATCGAGGAACCAGCGGTCGTGGCTGATAACCACAGCACAACCGGCAAATGCCTCCAAACCTTCCTCCAAGGCACGCAGCGTGTTCACGTCGATATCGTTGGTTGGCTCATCGAGGAGCAATACGTTGCCCTCCTGCTTCAATGCCAATGCCAACTGCAGACGGTTGCGCTCACCACCCGAGAGAACACTGCAGAGCTTGCTCTGGTCGGTGCCTGAGAAGTTGAAACGGCTGATGTAAGCACGTGCATTCACATCTCTGCCACCCAGACGCAAGGTTTCGTTGCCCTGAGAAATCACCTCGTAAACAGTCTTCTGAGGGTCGATGTCCTTGTGCTGCTGGTCAACATAAGCCAGCTTCACGGTCTCACCCACCTCGAATGTACCGCCGTCTGCCTGATCCAAGCCCATAATGAGGCGGAAGAGGGTAGTCTTGCCGGCTCCGTTAGGACCGATTACACCTACGATGCCGTTAGGAGGAAGCATGAAGTTGAGGTCGTTGAAGAGAACCTTTTCGCCGAACGCCTTCTTTACATGCTGAGCCTCGATAACCTTGTTACCCAGACGAGGACCGTTAGGGATGAAGATTTCCAGCTTCTCCTCGCGCTCCTTCTGCTCCTGGTTGAGCATCTGCTCGTAAGAGTTCAGACGAGCCTTACCCTTAGCCTGACGGGCCTTAGGCGCCATGCGAACCCATTCCAACTCGCGCTCCAATGTCTTGCGGCGCTTAGAGGCAGTCTTCTCCTCCTGAATCATTCGCTTGGTCTTCTGGTCGAGCCATGAAGAGTAGTTGCCCTTCCATGGAATACCCTCGCCACGGTCCAACTCCAGGATCCACTCGCTCACATCGTCGAGGAAGTAGCGGTCGTGGGTTACAGCGATTACGGTGCCCTCATACTGCTGCAGGTGCTGCTCCAGCCAGTCGATGCTCTCTGCATCCAGGTGGTTGGTAGGCTCATCGAGCAGGAGCACGTCCGGCTTCTGCAGGAGCAGGCGGCAGAGAGCCACACGGCGGCGCTCACCACCCGAGAGATTGGTAACAGACCAATCGCCAGGAGGACAATGCAGGGCAGCCATCGCACGCTCCAGCTTGGAGTCGATGTTCCAGGCATCGGTAGCATCAATGATATCCTGCACCTCAGCCTGACGCTGCATCAGCTTGTCCATCTTATCAGGGTCTCCGTAATATTCTTCGAGACCGAACTTATTGTTGATGTCCTCGTATTCTGCGAGTGCATCATAGATTTTCTGCACACCCTCCATCACGTTTTCCTTCACGGTCTTGTTCTCGTCGAGCGGAGGATCCTGAGGCAAGTAGCCCACAGAGTAGCCTGGGCTCCAAACCACCTCACCCTGGGTAGGTTGCTCAAGTCCTGCGATGATTTTCATCAACGTAGATTTACCGGCACCGTTCAAACCGATGATACCGATTTTTGCTCCGTAGAAGAACGATAGGTAGATGTTCTTCAGAATCTGTTTCTGGTTTTGTGGGATAATCTTAGATACGCCCACCATTGAGAAGATGATCTTCTTGTCGTCAACTGTTGCCATGTATATAAATAAATGTGTATTTGTGAATAAATTGCCGAAATAGGCACTAACAGTTGACAAAGATATCATTATTTTTTGAAATTCTCGCCTTTCTTTCAAAGAAAAGTTGTATATTTGCATTGATAACATCAAATAGAGGCATTTTGTGATGCTTCTTTCATCTTTTAAAAAGAAAGGATATTTATGGATGCAACCTATATAGACCTGACTGTTCGCCTGTCTCTAGCTCTCATTTTGGGAGGAGCGATAGGTATCGAAAGAGAATACCGTGCCAAGGAGGCGGGGTTCCGCACTCACTTCCTGGTAGCCCTGGGTAGTGCACTTTTCTGTGTTGTTTCCCAGTATGGATTTGGCTTTGATCTGAAGGATTCCTCGCGCGTTGCTGCCCAAGTGGTTTCGGGTATCGGATTCCTGGGTGCCGGTACCATCATCTTCCAGAAGAATGTGGTCAGGGGCTTGACTACTGCTGCAGGCTTGTGGGTGACGGCAGCCATCGGTCTGGCGTGCGGTACGGGAATGTATGTGGCTGCAGCTATTACTACGATGATGGTGTTGATGGGACTGGAGGTGCTGAATTATCTGATACCGCAGTTGGGAACCTCTACCATCGAACTGAATTTCTCTGCTCCATCAAGGGACAGCGTGAAGGAATTCATCAGTAAAATCAAACAGAAAGGCATGGAAGTTCATTCTTACGAACTGAAAGAACGGAGATTTTCTAAGGAAGAATTTGTGGAGGCGAGCATTGAAATAAAAGCCAAACGGGGGTTCCATACGCTGGAGATTCTGGATTATATGAATGATTTTTCGGACGTTACGATTTCGACGATTAAATAGAAAGAAAAGATAAAAAGGAGTTAAGACCATCATCTTAACTCCTTTTATCTTTGTATGCTTAGAAAATCCTAGCCAGATAGTCGTAATGTTCGCCTTCTGCCACGAGTTCTCCATGCAGACCGCAGGTTTCGGCGATGGATTTGAGCAATGGGAAATCTACGTAGAGCCAGTCGAAACAGTCTCCCTTAATGTCTTTGTAAATCATCTGATAATCCACTTCACCATAGTAGGCACCATTCAGATTGATGTCGAAACTTCCGTCTTCATTTTCGTAGATATATTTGAGGTCGGAGGAATCGATAAGAATCTGTCCGCCCTTGTTGAGCAAAGCCTTGAGACGGTTGAAGAGGGTAGGGAGGTTTTCTATTTTCCCAGCAATGCCAGTGCCGTTCATCAGGAGGAGGATGGTATCAAAGCCTGTTTCCAGATGTTCATCGAAAAGATTGATGCATTCCGCATCCTTTACTCCTCTCAGTTCCATCGCTTCGCAGCTCAGAGGAGAAATATCAATGGCTTTTACCTCCAAGCCCTTCTCCTGCAAGGCGAGCGTATGGCAGCCGCTGCCGGCTCCGATATCCAGTACACGCCCTTTTGTGAGTTGCAAGGCCTTCTGCTCCAGCATCGGCATCTCCTCAACTTTTCTGAAGAGATGTTTCACCGGCATTTCGTCCTCTTCGAACATAGAGGAGAGCACACGTAATCTTCCTGCTCTTCCCGATTTCTGATAATCAAGGATAGCGGCACCCATCGGGTCTTTGTCTTTTGATAATATCTTTGTATTCATTTATTTTGCAATTTTTGACTGCAAAATTAATGCTTTTTCATTGAATATGCAAGTTTTGAGGAGATATTCTGCTGCTTCTTAATATTTCTCCTACCTTTTGCTTTTCGCTTTCAAAACTGAATTGCTGATAGATGATAGTGGCATTCTGCAAATCTATGATATGGGGAGCCATCAGTCTGAGGGCTTTCATCTTGCTGTCACCAAAAGTGAATATATTCATCATGCTGACGGCTTGGGCACAAGAATAGTAACAGCCGAGGCTAGCCACTTCTATCAGGTCGAACTTGTTGTCATCAAAGCTTGCCTTCTTCACCTTATTATATAGTTTGGAGAAGGAAGCATCATCGAGACAATAGCCGTAATCCATTCTGCCATCTGGATCACATCTTCCATCGTAGAGGGGTGGAGTTGGGTGTGACTGCTGTACATTCGATGTCTGGCTGTTGGGTTCTATGATTCTTGTATCGTACTGCACAACCTTTCCGTTTCTGTCGAAGAAGACCGTGATGTACTTGGAATCTCCAAACAGATTATTATATTTGGCATATTCCCATTTGTCCCCATACATGTCGAAACTGGTGAGCTTAGGCTCTCCCAAGATGGCAATCACTTCTTGTTTGGTCATTCCGCGCTCTACGTTTCTTTTTCCTTTAGCCGAAGCCGAGAGGCATACGGCAAACATCAATATGGTTGTGGCGATGAGCGCCATCCAATCATTCCTTTTCATAAGCTAAACTGTTTTTATAAGTTATTATATTGTTTTATGGTTGCAAAAGTACAGCTTTCTTTTGAAATAAAAAGAGAAGGATTCCCTAAAGTAGAAGGGAAAATCCCTATTTCCGATTTTGGTTATTTGTTTCACTTTTCGGGAATGGCTGTGATTATAAAAAGAGATTATTGTTTACTGCTAAAGCCTAATATGACTGAATAAACGCACCGAGACGACTGGGTAAGTAACGAAAGGCGTTTAATCAGATTCAATGAACTAATATATTAAGTATACGAAGCCTGTTTCTAGAAGATTCCGACTGCAGTCAGCAGCTCTGCTGAGCCTAGTCAGCAGGTCTGCTGACTGCAGTCGGAAGGTCTGCTGAGCCTAGTGGCAACCCTCTTTAGTTGTACGACTATACACCAACTTTTAGGTCGAACCATGAAGCGAATAAGTTTACGGTAAGACATCCGCAGCAAAAATTTGTGGCAGACCCAACAATGACTCGAAGTAATACAAAGAAGAAAAAATAAAATGAAAAAGTCCGTAGGAAAGCAAATTCCCACGGACTTTTTATATAATATTTGTAATGATAATCTTATGCCTTGAAGCTCTCCAAGTCTTCTGCCTTGAAGTTCTGGATGTATGCTGAATGACCGAGAACTTCCTCCTCTGCCATGCGAACATAAACATTGGCACTCTTCTGGAACATCTCTGGTGCTTGGTAGCATCGTCGAGGATGAGAAGAGACATTACGATGTCGCCAGTCATGTTGTAGAGACGGCGAGCCAGGAAGTCGTGAACTGCCTGATCGTTTGCTTCCTTCACCTTGTTGATGGCTGCCTCGTAAAGTTCTACGAGTTTAGCTACACGCTCCTTCAATGACTTCAAGTCATCTGATACCTCATTCTCCAACATCTCCTTGATGATGCTGAGATAAGTGCCGTTGGTGATGTAGCGGATAGCTGCTACTACCTGAAGCTGGGTGGTTCCCTCGTAGATAGAGAAGATGCGGGCATCACGGAACAGGCGCTGGCACTTGTACTCCATGATGAAACCAGAACCACCGTGAATGCTGATGGCATCGTATGCATTCTGGTTGGCATACTCTGAGTTCATACCCTTAGCCAATGGAGTAAATGCATCAGCCAAGCGGGTGTATTTCTTCATTTCCTGACGCTCCTCTGGAGTGAGCTTAGTGTCGCGGGCGATGTCTTCCAAAGCCTTGTAGATATCTACGTAGCGAGCGCAGCAGTAGAGGAGTGAACGGCCTGCATCCAACTTAGCCTTCATTCTTGAAAGCATGTCGTATATAGCTGGGAAGTTGATGATCTTCTCTCCAAACTGAGCACGCTCCTTGGCATAAGCCAGGCCCTCGTTGTAAGCCTCCTGCTCAACACCTACACTCTGAGCTGCGATACCCAGACGGGCACCGTTCATCAAAGCCATTACGTACTTAATCAATCCGAGACGGGTGTTACCGCAAAGCTCAGCCTTGGCATTCTTGTAAACCAACTCGCAGGTAGGAGAACCGTGAATACCCAACTTGTGCTCGATGTGACGAACGGTTACGCCGCCATCACGCTTGTCGTAGATGAACATAGAAAGACCACGACCATCCTTGGTGCCTTCTTCAGAACGAGCCAGAACCAGGTGGATGTCTGAGTCACCATTGGTGATGAAACGCTTCACACCGTTCAGACGCCATGTGCCGTCCTCATCCTGTGTAGCCTTCAGCATTACGCGCTGCAAGTCAGAACCTGCATCAGGCTCAGTCAAGTCCATACTCATGGTCTCGCCAGCGCAGATGCGAGGGATGTACTTCTGGCGCTGCTCCTCAGAACCGAACTCATAGAGTGTATCGATACAGCTCTGGAGAGACCAGATGTTCTGGAAACCGGCATCGGCAGCAGCAATGATTTCAGAAGCCATAGAGAAGATGGCGTTAGGCAGGTTCAAGCCGCCGTAACGGCGAGGCATAGACAAGCCCCAGAGGCCAGCCTTGCGGGTAGCATCGAGGTTCTCGAATGTCTTGCTGGCATAGATCATGCGGCCATTCTCCAAGTGTGGACCTTCGAGGTCAACATCCTCAGAGTTTGGTTCGATGATGTTAGCAGCTACATCGCCGGTAATATCCAGCAATCGCTTGTAGTTCTCGATGGCATCCTCGTAGTTGACAGGAGCATCTTCAAACTGGTCTTTTTCTACATAATTTCTTTCCTTCAAGTCCACAACACGCTTCATAAGCGGATGATTCAAGTGGAACTCTATCTCAGGATGGTCTGTATAATAATTAGCCATTTTGCTTTTCTTATTTAAATAATGTGTAATGCAGATTACTTAGAATTCTGCTTGTAGTACTTGATGAGCTTAGGAACCACATCCTCAACATTGCCGTTGATAACGTAATCGGCAATCTTGTTGATTGGAGCATCAGGATCGTTGTTTACAGAGATGATGATGCCTGAATCCTGCATACCTGCGATGTGCTGAATCTGACCAGAGATTCCGCAAGCGATATATACCTTAGGATGAACGGTAACACCAGTCTGACCAATCTGACGGTCGTGATCTACCCAACCTGCATCTACTGCAGCACGGGAAGCACCTACCTCACCATGGAGGAGATGAGCCAATTCGAAGAGCTGGTCGAAGCCTTCCTTGCTTCCTACGCCATAACCGCCGGCTACGACGATGGCAGAACCCTTCAGGTTGTGCTTGGCAGCCTCTACGTGGTGGTCGAGTACCTTTACTACGAAGTCCTCAGCAGGAACATACTTGCTTACCTCAGGGTAAACTACTTCCTTCTTGCACTCACCCTCGTAGATGCTCTTCTGCATCACGCCAGAGCGGACTGTAGCCATCTGTGGACGGTGGTCTGGGTTTACGATAGTAGCTACGATGTTACCACCGAAGGCAGGACGAATCTGATAGAGCAGACCCTCATAGTGCTTGCCGCTCTTCTTATCGTCGTAATCACCGATTTCAAGTTCTGTACAGTCGGCAGTAAGACCGCTGGTCAATGAAGAAGAAACACGAGGACCGAGGTCGCGACCGATAACGGTAGCACCCATCAATGCAATCTGAGGCTTCTCCTCCTTGAAGAGGTTGACGAGAATGTCTGTATGAGGAGCTGAAGTATATGGGAACAATCCCTCAGCATCGAAAACAAATAATTTATCTACACCATAAGGGAGAATCTGATCCTCTACCTGACCCTTGATGCCGGTACCAGCCACGATAGCATGGAGCTCCACGCCCTGCTGGTTAGCGAGCTTACGACCCTTGGTGAGCAATTCCTGAGATACTTCGGCAACGGTTGTGCCTTCTACCTCGCAATATACAAATACGTTGTTCATTGTCTTTTCAAAATTATCCGATAATACTTTCGTTCAACAATTCCTTCATCAGTCCGTCGATGTCTTCATCGCTGCTGGTCAAGGTCTTGCTTTCCTTAGCCTGGAACACGATGTTCTTCACGGCCTTCACCTTGGTAGGTGAACCGCTCAAACCGCACTGTGCAGGGTCGCCGTCAACATCGGCAACACTCCACTGGTTCAGAGTGAGGTAAGGGCGCTCTTCATAGAGGTTGGCCCAAGGCTCATCACCCTTGCGCTCCATAGGGCAGGTAGCGTATTTATATTTCATTACGAGCTTCACGTTGCATGGGCGACATGGAGCAGCACTTCCGTTTACGGTGATAACCAATGGCAATGGAGCCTCAACAGTCTCCACACCACCATCAATGAGGCGGCGTATAGTAGCCTTGCCATCCTCTACCTTGAGGATTTCCTCTGCGTAGGTTACCTGGTTCAATCCCAACTTCTGAGCCACCTGCGGACCTACCTGAGCTGTATCACCATCGATAGCCTGGCGACCACCGATCACGATGTCAACGTCACCAATCTTCTGGATACCAGTAGCAAGGGCATAGGAAGTAGCCAATGTGTCAGCACCGGCAAAGAGACGGTCGGTAAGCAACCAACCCGTATCAGCACCACGATAAAGACCCTGGCGGATGATTTCGCCAGCACGTGGAGGACCCATAGTCAAAATACCAACTGTAGAACCTGGATTCTGCTCTTTCAATCGGAGAGCCTGCTCCAATGCGTTCAAATCTTCAGGATTGAAGATTGCAGGAAGGGCAGCGCGATTTACTGTGCCTTCGGCGGTCATCGCATCCTTACCCACATTTCTTGTGTCAGGTACTTGCTTGGCAAGTACTACGATTTTTAAACTCATATTTTTAAAAATGGTTATTGTTATAATTTCCTAAGTTTGTTAGTGCTCAGTACTCAAGTTGTACGTCGTCTAGTGCGATTGTCAGACTTGCTATCGTCTAATAAGTTACTGTCCAATGTTCAATTTGGGACAAAACACAGGGGCAAAAGTAACACTTTTTTATGGCTTACGCAAATATTTTATTAAAAAAATGTCCATTTAGTCTTGCTTTGTGCGCAAAACGCAAGAAATGTGCAAGTTTTTTAGAACGTCCGTACTTAACTTTGCTGGCTTATTCAAAGCTCTTGAGTCGAGCGATATATTTGCCCAGAATGTCGAATTCGATATTCACTACCGTTCCCACTTCGATGTCGCAGAAGTTGGTATTCTCTCTGGTATAAGGAATGATAGCAACGGTAAATGTGTTGTCTGTAGGATCACAGACGGTGAGCGAAACGCCGTTAACGGTAACGCTGCCCTTGTCCACCGTGAAATAGCCTTTTCTTGCCATTTCCTGATTGAGCTCATATTCGAAAGTAAAATAAGTAGAGCCATCAGCGTCTTTCATTGCGATACATTTGGCAGTCTCGTCCACGTGTCCCTGTACGATATGACCATCCAGACGGCCGTTCATCACCATAGAACGCTCTACGTTCACCTTGTCGCCTACCTTGAGCAGTCCCAGGTTGCTGCGGTCCAGGGTTTCCTTCATGGCGGTAACGATATACGTGCCATCTTTTATTTCCACTACGGTGAGGCACACACCATTATGAGCCACGCTCTGATCGATGCCGAGTTCATCAACGAAAGAGCACTTCAACGTAAAGTCGATGTTCTCCTTATCATGTCTGATAGCTACGACGGTAGCCATTTCTTCTACGATTCCACTAAACATAATTTCAGTATTAATTTAACATATACTGCAAAGGTACGAGAAAAAATGAAATCTCCCAACTTTTCTATCTGAAATGTTGGGAGATTTATATTATATTAATGCTTTTATCCGGCAGATTATATCACCTTGACTCTCTGTTTACCTTCTCTTCCATCTATCACAATCTTCTCGAAAATAATGGCAGGATCGTTTGGCGTGAGAGTAAGGGTATGGATGCCATCGCCTGTAACGGGCAGTTCTATTTCTATCACCTTGTCGATGATGCGGGAGGCTACCGTAGGATAGTAGATGTTGTAGATATTCTCCGGCTTCTCGTTCAGATTATGATTTAAGTTGACGACGACCGGCTCGGCTCCATCTACGCTTACGCCATAAGTCATGCCGCCCTTGTTCTGATAATCAAGGGTAGATTTGGTGATAATATGTATGCGTACCTTCTTGCTGTCAGTAGCAGATGATGCGCCTTGGCGTGCCAGAGCGTTCATCTTGAACCTGTAGGTGAGGCTGGCTCCTTTTACGCTTTTGGTGTATGGCATCAGGGTGACACCGGCTACACTTTTGCCCATGAATGGAATCTCTGTCCATTTTGCCTCGGCAGCATCCGTCTTGCTGCTATAGTAAGGAGCTTCGATTTCTACCACGCCGTTGTTTTCGCTGATAATCACTCCATCCTTGGAGCTTACCCGGAAGAGTTCCGGACAGGTATCCTTCTCGAAATCATCATTCCAACTCTTATAGCCGATATGCTTCTGGGTCATCATGCCGTTCCACTTGCCGCCAGCCATCTTATGATTGTAATAGTCGCAGATGAGGGAATCGCGCTTGAAGAGGCGCTCGCATTCATCAGCCCATACATTCGCCTTCGGATTGCCCTGCTTATAGAGGGCATGGTTCTGTGCCTGGGCAAAGTACATCTGATGCAGATTGCTCATCAGCTCGATAGGGAAGAGGATGATCTGGCGATAGGCATCGTGATAGGATGCCGGCAGACAGTTGTACTGGCGCAGCGCATCGGCTTCGAGCTGGAGATACTGATTTACCACCTCCTGCCATTCTCCGTTTTCCAGACTGTAGGTGTTCTTGTCGAGCATCTCAGGGGTGCAGCGGCCGTTGTACTTGCAGGTGAGGTTCAGAATGCGGGCAGCTTCATCAGCTTGCGATTCACCAAACTGCTGTGCGCACCAGTCGCGGGTATGACGGGTGATGTTGTTTACATCGTATTTATGTGGATTCCAAGCCATGTCCATAAACTGGCTGATAGGATATTCCATCGGCTTGAGGTCGCCAACATTGAGAATCCAGAGACGGTCAATGCCATTCTCGTAAGCAAGCGTCAACTGCTCCCAAGGATTCTGCACAGGAGTTACATTGAGCATCTTTGAGTTTCTTGGAGCACCTACGTAATCTACGTGATAGTATAAGCCCCAACCGCCTTTGTGTTTGCGTTCCTTGGCATTCGGCACACGGCGCACGTTACCCCAGTTGTCATCGCAGAGCAGGAGGGTTACGTCATCAGGCACCTTCATGCCCTTGTCGTAGTAATCTAATACCTCTTTATATAGTGCCCAAACCTGTGGGGTTTCGCTAGCCTTTTTGCCGGTTACGTCAGCGATAATCTTGCGCTGGTCGTTGATGATGTTGGTCATCAGCTTAGTATCAGCCTCTTCACTCATCGCTTCATCGCCGTCGCCGCGCATTCCGATGGTTACAATCTGTTCTGTTCCTTTCATTCGCTCAATGCCTTCACGGAAGAACTTCTGTAGGTTTGCCTTGTTCTTCTGATAGTTCCATGGTCCCCATCCCTTTCGGTTGCGGGCGTATTCCTGGTGGTTGCGGGCCATCGGTTCATGATGGGAAGTACTCATCACTACGCCCATTTCATCTGCCGTCTTCTCGTTCTCCGGGTCATCTGCGTAGAAAGCCCAGCCCCACATGGCAGGCCACATCATGTTACCTCTCAGTCGCAATACCAGTTCGAAGACGCGCTGATAGAAACGGTGGTCGCCATATCCGGTGCCGTAGGTGTTCTTTACCCATGACGTTAGGCAAGGTGCCTCGTCGTTGAGGAAGATGCCGCGATAACGTACGGCAGGTTCGCCATCTGTATAGATACCCTTGTTTACGAAAATGGAATCGTGATGCTCTACAGGTACGTCTGCCCAGTCATACCAAGGCGATACGCCCATCTGCTGCGAGAGTTCGTAGATGCCGTAGATGGTGCCTCGTCGGTCGCTGCCAGCAATGACGAGTTGACCATCTATGAGCGTGATAATAAACTTTTCACGTTTGCCCTTCAGCAGATTTCCGTTGATGCGCTTCTGTTTCACCAGTTGGTCGATGGCTGCAGAATGGCCGATAGTGCCTACGAGGATAGCTGGTCGGACTGTGTCGCTTTTTTTCAGAAAACCGGCATTCGAGGTGAGGGTGGCTGTGGCTCCACTCACACTTTTTATATCTTTCAGCAGGGCATGAGCAGCATAGCTCACTCCTTTGCAGTCGTTGGTATCCATGTAGATTTCTACCCGGTTATTGGCATTCAGCAGCAAGTCTCCTTGCTTGAAATTCACAAATCTGTCGGCTGCGCTCATGCTGATTGTTGAGAGCAGGGCAGCGCCAGCCAGGAATGTTTGCTTGATGTTGTTTAGTTTCATGTTTATTTATTTTGTTGTTATTTTCCGATTGTCAGCAATGTGTTTTTGCCGGTTGCAAAGGTAGCCAAAACTATCCGGATATACTTTATTTTATGTAATCTTTAGTTTTTAATATGTTTCATTTTTACTTTTCTGTCCGTTTCTCTTTGTGTTTTCAAAGAAAAATAGTAATTTTGCATAGTAAAAACAGAAAAAAGAATATATATAATGATAGACAGACCGACGATAGCAAAAATTATGGATGCCACCAAGATAGAAGAGGTGGTATCTGAATTTGTTACGCTCAAGAAGCGTGGCATCAATTATGTCGGCTTGTGTCCTTTTCATAACGATTCCAATCCATCTTTCTCCGTATCTCCAACAAGAGGTATCTGTCATTGCTTTACCTGTGGAAAGGGAGGCAATGCAATCAACTTTCTGATGGAACTGGAACAGATGACCTATCCCGATGCCCTTCGCTGGCTCGCCAAGAAATATAAAATAGAAATTCAGGAGCGGGAACTGACCAACGAAGAAAAACAGCGCGAGAGCGAAAGAGAATCCATGTTTATCGTCAACGATTGGGCAGCGAAATATTTCCAGGATATTCTCTTGCATGATGTGGATGGTATCGCTATCGGTATGGCCTATTTCCGAGGAAGAGGTTTCAGGGATGATATCATCAGAAAATTCCAGTTGGGTTTTGCGCTCCCTAAGCGTACTGCTCTTGCTGAGGCGGCTAAGGCGGCTGGTTATAATCCGAAATATCTGGTTGATACGGGACTCTGCTTCAAGGTGGATAAGGACGAAGCCGGCAATAAGTCGGGTGAGGATAAAGTTCTTGACCGTTTCTCGGGCAGAGCCATCTTCCCCTGGTTCAGCGTGAGCGGCAAGGTAGTGGCTTTTGGCGGACGAGTGCTCGACAGCAGAACCAAGGGCATCAGCCAGAAATATGTCAACTCGCCTGATAGCGTTATCTATCATAAGGAGCGCGAACTCTATGGACTCTATCAGGCCAAGAAGGCGATAGCAAGGAGGATTGTGTCTTTATGGTGGAAGGATATACCGATGTTATCTCGATGCATCAGTGTGGCATCGAAAATGTTGTGGCCAACTCGGGTACGGCGCTGAGCGTGCATCAGATTAGATTGCTGCACCGCTTTACCAGTAATATCGTTCTTCTCTATGACGGCGATAATGCGGGTATTCATGCTGCGCTGCGAGGTACCGATATGCTGCTCGAAGAAGAGATGAACGTAAAGGTACTCTTCCTCCCTGACGGTAATGACCCAGATAGTTTTGCCCGCAGTCATTCGGCAGAGGATTTCAGAAGATATATTCAGGAGAATCAGACCGACTTCATACAGTTTAAGACCGATATTCTGCTACGCGGCGTGACAGACCCTGTAAAGCGAAGCCAGGCTATCAATTCGATTGTAGAGAGCATCTCGAAAATCAAGAATCAGATAACGCGCGCTTCTTATATCACTGACTGTTCTCACCGTTTGGGCGTGAACGAGGCAATTATCGTGAATGCCTTGAACAATTTTGTGCGCAACGGTATGAGTGAGCAGGTAAAGGCAGAGCGACGTGCAGCGGGATTGAAAGATTCGCCTGTAGCGGCAGCGCAGCAGGTGCAATCAGCTATGAGAGCGGTTACCCCACTGGATAAACTTCTGGAAGTAGAAGGACTTCTGGTACAGTTGATTATTCATCATGGCGACCAGCTCATCACAGTACAGGATGTAGACGGAAATGATGTGGAGGTAGCTGTGGCCCAGTATATCAGTCTTGATTTGGGTGGAGATGGCTTTAAGTTTCATAATGATTTATATAATCAGATTATGCAGGAGGCTGTGGAACATCTCGAAAAAGAAGATGATTTTGTCGCCGAAACTTATTTTGCCAATCATCCGAATCCGGAAATCAGCAGGTTGGCAGGTTTGCCTACAGGTGACCAGGAGGTATCTACGGCTAGTCTGCAGATGAAGATGAGCGCCGATAAGCTCCGTCAGTTTGTCTTTAAAGACATCTTGAGTTTCCGCACTCATTATATTGCTCAGCGTATTATTGAGGTACAGCAGGAGTTTGCCAGGAATCCGACCAATCGTGAACTGCTGCAGGAGTTTATGAAACTCAAGCAGATGAACACGCTTCTGGCGAGTCAGGCAAACAATATCTTCAATTAACCGGAACTCCTGTTCTGTGGGGAGGAACTCTGTAATGAAGTATTAGAGATTTAAAAGGAGAAATGCTATATGATTTATTTTCACTGGATATATCTGTTGCTTTATGTCGTGATAACCGTTCCGGCTATCATCACCGTCTTGATGGACAATCGTCAGCCCGCCAAGACGATGGCATGGATATTGGTCTTCTTCTTCATCCCCTTTGTGGGTATTATCTTCTATTTCTTCTTCGGACAGAATACCCGCAAGGAACGGCTTATCAGCGACCGCAGTATGGACCAGCTCACCAAGCGCTCCATGCTCGAGTTCGTAGAGCAGGAGAATCTTCACCTGCCAGACAGCAATAAACCGCTGATGAATCTCTTTGCCAACCAGAGTTGGGCGCTGCCTTTTAAAGATAATCAGGTGGATATTTATACTGATGGCTATGATTTCTTCCTCACCTTATTATATAATATAGGACAGGCAAAGCATCATATTCATCTCGATACCTATATCTTCGAAGCCGATGCCTTGGGATATCTGATAGCTGATGCCTTGATTGATAAGGCGGAGCAGGGAGTGGAGGTGCGACTGATTTATGATGATGTAGGCTGCTGGAAGGTGCAGGATGAATTCTTTGAACGTATGCGTGATGCAGGTATTGATGTACATTCGTTCATGCCAGTCCGCTTTCCGGCTTTTACGAGTAAGGTAAACTATCGTAACCACCGCAAACTCTGTGTCATAGATGGTAAAGTGGGCTTTATCGGCGGCATGAATATAGCTCTGCGCTATGTGAAGGGTGATAAGAAACAGGCCTGGCGCGATACGCATCTCCGTATTGAGGGCGGTGGAGTTTACGCCATTCAGAGAGCCTTTCTGGTAGACTGGTATTTCGTAGACCGTACGTTGGTTACCAATCGCCAGTATTATCCACCGGTCAGTGTGCATATCCACAACAATTGTCTCGTACAGATAGTTACGAGCAGTCCTATCAGTCCTTGGCCTGATATCATGCAGGGCTATGTCCGTATCCTGCTTCAGGCCCGGAAGTATGTGTATATGGAAACGCCTTATTTCCTGCCAACCGAACCTGTATTGTTTGCCATGAGAACAGCAGCTCTGGCGGGTGTGGATATCCGTCTGATGTTGCCTCGTCATGCTGATGCCAAACTGGTAGAGTGGGCATCACGTTCGTATGTGATGGAAGCGATAGAGGCTGGCGTAAAGGTTTATCTCTATACGGCAGGCTTTAATCATAGTAAATTGCTGGTGAGCGATGATGATCTCTGTACGATAGGCAGTACGAATATTGACTTCCGAAGTTTTGAGAATAATTTCGAAGCGAATGCGTTCTTCTTTGATGAGGGGATGGCACAGCGCGTGAAGGCTGTCTATCTGCGGGATGAGGCGAAGAGCATCCTGGTAGATGATGTATCTTATTTCGTAAAACGTCCGTTCCTGCAGCGCCTTTTCGAGAGTACGGTAAGATTGCTCTCGCCGCTGCTGTAACGAATAAATCCCCGTTTGCATCTTGTCTGGTGCAAACGGGGATTTTTTCTATCTGAATATTGAGAAGTTTACGCTTCCGTAACTTCTGTGTTCCAGGAATCGTGGATGCTCGGAGAAATCATAGTCTTTGCCATGCTCAAAGACGAAGATGCCTCCTTCGTTGAGATAGTCGCCATTCAGAACGAGGTCTGGAATCTGCGGCAACTCCTTCAGAGCGTATGGAGGATCGGCAAAGATAAAGTCAAACTTCTGCTTGCAGGTCTTCAGAAAACGGAATACATCACCACGAATCAGAATATCCTTGTCTTCGCCCAACTTCTGAAAACATTGGCGTATAAAGTTGGCATGATCGCGGTCGGCCTCTACGCTGATTACCCGGCTGCAGCCTCGTGATACCAGTTCGAGCGAAATGCTGCCCGTACCGGCAAAAAGGTCGAGGGCAGAGGTATCTTCGAAATCAATATATCCCTGCAGAACATTAAAGATGTTCTCCTTTGCAAAATCTGTTGTCGGACGCGCCTTAAACGAACGTGGAATGTCGAAATGGCGTCCCTTATATTGTCCTGTTATGATTCTCATATTTACTTTGAACTTTGAATGTTGAACATTGAACTTTATGATAAGCTATTCTGTTGAATTCTTAACAATCAACTTTTAACTATCAACTCTTGTCTTACTTACTTAGGTACAGTGCCATCAAATCGAATGGCAGACCTTTAATCTCTGTGATGGGCGCACGGTTGAATTCGGCGGCAGGGTTCAGAATGAAGGTCTTCTTGATGTAGAGTTTCGTGTTGTAGAGGAACCAGTCCTTGTCCGGAACATTGCCTGATACATGCAACTCATCCTGCATCTGGTTGAATCCTAACTGCTTCCATACATAGAGAATGAAATAGAGGGCATCCTTGGCATGCTCGGCATTGAACGAGTTGAAGAATTTGAAACGGTTCTTCTCGAAACCGAAAACGTCCAGCTTCTTGTCGTGGAAATAAACATAGAGCTTGCGGTGAATGCCGGTGAAACTGCGATGATGCAGATAGTGCCACATCGGTTGCATGATAGGTGTGAAGCGAACATCCTTAAAGTTGTCTTCTACCACCATCTTCAAATCCTTGTTGATAGGGAATACCGCTACCGCATTCAGTTCCGGCTGCACTCTGTAGAGAATGGCATCGCTGTTATGGCTGTTGAAGGCATGCTGATAGAGCACATCGATATCCTCTTCATGAAATTCTTCGATAGGAACCAGCAGGATAGGCGAATCGAGATATACGCGTACCTTCTGGTATCCCCGCTGCAGGAGAGTACTCTCCTTGAAAGCCTGACGCAAGTTGGCTGCCATCGAAACACCACTCTTTACAGTATAAGGTTCATAGATGAGCTGATGCTCAGCTTCACGGTCAACTACCGAAAAACTGAGGGTGTTTCTGCTCACGCGGATGGTGAGTCGTGCTTGCTGAATGTTGTTACCTTTTATTTGCATATCTGTTACCAATTACCTGCGTTGTTATTATCTGTCGTTAAATCGCCTATCTTGAGTCCGGGATAGTTGCCGGCATAGTTGGCCTCCTCTATCTTCTGCTGGATGGAACCTTCATCAAGTCCGTCGAGGAAGGTTTCATAACCGGCCCCACATTCCATCACCGGAATCTGCTTACCGCTTTTTCCTACGATAACCGTGGCAGCAAGTGTAAACTTCTTACCGTCGGCATAGGGAATGTATTGAGCATCTTCCTGTAAGTACTTGCCTTTTACCAGTGTCGGAAAATCTCCTGTATATACGCCGTGTTTCGCCTTGTATTTCTCTTCAGCCTGACGTATCTGCATCAGTTTCTCCTTCACCTCTGCTTCTCTGCTAGCCATGGCCTTCTGGAAGCGGATGGGCTGGCTCACACTCAGAATACAGAGTAGCATCATGATGATGACGCATGCTCCCAAAATATAATTATTCTTTATTCTTTTTCTCATTTCAAAAAGTATTATTACTTTTGCACAGCAAATAGGTGCAGTAAATTTTCTGCAAAGATACTAAAAGTTTTCGAAATATGAACATTGAAGAGTTAAAATATCAGATATTACAGCAATTTGGCTTTCCGCCAACCTCAGAACAGGCTCAGGCGCTCGATGTTTTCGTGCAGTTTATGACGGATAGTAATCCTCATGCTGTGATGATTCTCCGGGGTAGTGCGGGTACCGGTAAGACGTCGCTCTCGGGTGCTATCGTCCGTACGCTCCGTGCTGTTCGCCAGAAGGTGATGCTCCTTGCTCCTACGGGTAGGGCGGCTAAGGTTTTCTCTCTGAACAGCGGGATGCCTGCCTATACCATTCATCGCCGCATCTATCGCGAAAAGGCGTTTGCCGGAGTGGATGGACAGTTCAATCTCAATGATAATCTCTATACTGATACGCTTTTTATGGTGGATGAGGCTTCGATGATTGCCAATCTGGGATTGGGCGGAACCACCTTTGGCAGCGGTTGTCTGCTAGATGATCTGATTCATTTTGTGTATCAGGGACGTAACGACCGCCTCTTGCTGATTGGCGATAAGGCACAGTTGCCTCCTGTTGGTGAGGAAGAATCACCAGCCCTTTCTGCTGCGATGCTCCAGGGATATGGACTGTCGGTTTATGAGTGCGATTTGAACGAGGTAGTCCGCCAGAGTCAGCAGTCGGGTATTCTCTTTAATGCTACCCGCATCCGTCAGATGATTACCCACGATGACATTACCCAACTGCCTAAAATCCGTTTCTCTGGTTTCTCGGATATCAGGGAGATGCCGGGTGCAGAACTCATCGAGGCTCTTGGCGACAGTTATCATCATGTAGGACTGGACGATACCATTGTTGTGACTCGTAGCAACAAGCGCGCCAACATCTTCAACCAGGGCATCCGCAACATGGTGCTTGATAGGGAAGAGGAACTCGAGAGTGGCGACATGCTGATGATTGTGAAAAACAATTATTATTGGATGGAGGAAGAAAGAAAAGAAGATAAAGGAAAGGCAATTAAGTGAAGAACGAAAAGTGAAGAGTGAAAAATTTAATACTTTAGCTAATCATACAGTTCAAAGTAACGAAGTTCCAAGTCATGAGATTCCTGCTTTCCTGGCTAATGGCGATAGGGCGAAGGTGATGAAGGTGAGCCGTCGCATCGACCTCTACGGCTTTCATTTTGCCACCCTTCTGTTGAAATTTCCCGATTATGATAATTATGAACTGGAGGCTACGGTATTGCTGGATACCTTGACGAGTGAGGCTTCTGCTTTGACCCATGATCAGCAGGAACAGCTTTTCCATAAGATAGAGGAAGATTATCAGGACATACCACTGAAGGCAGACCGTATGAAGGCAATTCGGCAAGACCCGTATTTCAATGCTCTGCAAGTGAAGTTCGCCTATGCCGTTACCTGTCATAAAGCGCAGGGTGGACAGTGGTCGCATGTCTATGTAGACCAGGGCTATATGACGGATGAAATGCTTACTCCCGATTATATCCACTGGCTCTATACTGCATTTACACGAGCCACAGAGATGCTCTATCTCGTGAACTGGCCAAAGACGCAGGTAGAAGGAGAGTAATATTACTCTTCTTCTTTTGTTCAGGATTTATATGAAAAGAAAAAGTCCGGCTCTCTCTCGAAAGTCGGACTCTTAAATTTTTGAGTTATTTTTTGGGAAAAGTGGGTAGTGATGGATTCGAACCACCGAAGGCATAGCCAGCAGATTTACAGTCTGCCCCATTTGGCCACTCTGGTAACTACCCAAAAGCTTTATATCTCAAAAGCGAGTGCAAAGGTAATGCTTTTATTTGATATTACCAAATTTTTTCGGCACTTTTTTCTCTTTTCCTTCAAAAAATGTTCATTTTCCCCTATAAAATAGGTTTTTCCCCTCTCTTCCCCCTTTTACTTTTTTACCTTTTTACCCTTTTACCTTTACCACATGTCTTCTGCGGTGTTTTCTTGACAGCCTTCTGTGCTTGTAATGCTCATATTTCTTGATGGCAACGAATACCGTGAGGGCAAGGACTACGGCCAGCAGGAAGATAACGATGCCGCCGCCCAGATTGTCGCCCTTCACCTTCGACCACATATCCAATACCTCGGGAGTATGATCGCCGGCATCATGAATCATGGCGCATCGGCCTACTATGCTGCTGTCTGGATACATGATAGGGTTGAGATGGGCATTCCTGCCTTCCTCGCCAAAGAAGTAGGCCAGATTTACAGGTTGGGTATAAGTCTCAGTATCGCTCATAGCTTCTAATACTTTCTTGCCTGCCACGCTGCTCACATATCCTGTAGTCTCCATATTAGCGAGTGCCACGTCTTCCTGACAGAGATAGTTGATGAAATAGGCGGCAGCCTTCGGATTGTGGGAATATTTAGGGATTACCCAACCGTCGAACCATACATTGCTTCCTTCTTTCGGTACCTCATATCCCAGTTCTACACCCACTTTCCCGGCTTCTTCAATAGCCCAGACGGCATCACCGCTCCAGGTCATGTTGAGATAGGCTTTGCCTTTGGTCATGGTCTCCTTGCCGAAGTCGGCTTCCCATCCTTCAATGTTTGGCTTCAGAGCTTTCAGCTCTTTCTCTACTGTGGCTACGGCAGCGGGTGAATAGTCGTTCATCAGCTGTGGTATGGTCACCTTGCCTGCTTCCAGGTCTTTGCGGTGTGCCCAGATGAGGGCGGTGCCATAGGAGTCGCGGTAGGAATCCTTCATCAGGAGTTTGCCCTGATATTTTCTGTTCCATAAAGTTCCCCAGGTCTGTGCATCATTTATAGGTACGTGCACCTTATTATATAGGATGCCACAGGTTCCCCACATGTAAGGCACGGCATAATGGTGGGCGATGCGCCCATTGTTGGAGGTGGCATCTATCTGTTCAACAATGTATGGTGATACTTTGCTGATATAGTTGGGCGTCTTGCCGAAGGCGGTGTCGATAGGCAGGAGAAGGTCTTTGCGGAGCATGCGCTCGATGATATATTCTGACGGGCATACCACGTCGTAGTCTTCATGACCTCGCTCTATCTTGGTAAGCATCACCTCATTGATGTCGAAGGTCTGGTAGATAACTCGGATCTTCTTGCCGGTCTGCTGTTCATACCATTTCGGGAAGTTGGCAAGAACGTCTTCATCTATATAATCAGCCCAGTTGTAAACCTTCAGAATCTCCTCGCGGTTCTCTTTGTTGTAACAGGAAGAGAGCGGCAGAATCATCAGCAGGCAAAGAAAGAGAAAGACGATTGTCTTAACTCCTTTTACTCCACTGACTCCTAATAATATCTTGTTCTTCATTCTCATTTCTTCTTATTTTTCTCAGAACGTTTGTTGATGATAATCAGCATCACCAGTACCAGTGCGAAGATGATGGTACTCAGCGGACGAAGTTCTGGAGTTAGTCCTCCCTTTCTTGCATCGGCATAGATGAATGTGGAGAGGGTTTCCAGACCTTCGTTACCTATCGTGAAGATGGTGACGGCGAAGTCATCGATACTCATCGTGATGGCAAGCATGAAACCGGAAATCATACCCGGCAATATCTCTGGGATGATGACCTTGCGAAGTGCCTGCATCGGAGAGGCGCCCAGATCGAGTGCCGCCTCATAGAGGTTCGGATTCATCTGCTTCAGTCTTGGCATCACACTCAGAATAACGTATGGCAGACAGAAGGTAATATGCGAGAGTACCACGGTAGTATACCCCTGCGGAATGCCCAGCGTGATGAAGAGCAGGAAGAGCGAGATACCGATGATGATGTCGCCGTTGAGTATCGGAATGTTGTTGACAAACTGTATGGCATTACGTGCATAGCGGTTGCGCAGGTTGTAGATGCTGATGGCTGTCAGGGTTCCGAAGAGCGTGGATACGGTTGCGGTAATCAGGGCGATGGTTACGGTATTGACCAGTGCCGCTGTGAGCGAATGGTGTGTACCTTCGGCAAAGAGATTCTTGTAGAGCTGTAGCGAGAAACCCGTCCAGTTGCCCATCACCTTCGCTTCGGTAAAAGAGAAGATGATGATGATGAAGATAGGGGAGTAGAGTAGCAGCAGGAGCAACCAGAGATAGCCCTGGCAGAATACTTTCTTCATCATATCCTTACTGAATAATGACTGCATCATCTGATACCTCCTTCCTGTTTACTGCCATCACCTGCGATGAGGGTGGAGGCGCCGATGAGGAAGAGCATGATGAGCGAGAGGGCTGCACCGTAGTTCCACATCGAATTGTTGATGTTCTCCTGGATGGTGGTACCGAAGAGCTTGATGTTGTTCATCGTCAGCAGTTCGGAGATAGCGAAGGTAGAGATGGTTGGCATGAATACCATCAGGATGCCACTTGCTACGCCCGGCATGGAGAGGGGCAGGATGACCTTGAAGAACTGCTGCCAAGGCGATGCTCCCAGGTCTTCGGCTGCTTCGATATAGCTGCGGTCCATCTTCTGCAGGGTGTTGTAGATGGGGTAAATCATGAATGGGATGAAGTTGTAGACCATACCGAACAGGAGGGCGCCCTCACCCAGCGGAAGGTCGGCAAAATCGAAGAGGGCCACGGTGGCAAGTGTGCGCACCAGGATGTTTACCCACATCGGCAGAATGAAGAGCATGACGATGGTGTTGGCATACTTCATCCTGGTTTGTGTCAGAATATAGGCGGCCGGATAGCCCAGCAGAATGCAGAGCAGGGTGTTGAGAATGGCGATGCCTATCGAATACACAAAGGTGTTGATGGCTTCGGGGTGTGCCAGGAACTTCTGGAAGTTGTAGAGCGTCAGGGCTCCGTTCTCATCGGTAAATGCGAACACTACGATGAGAAGCAATGGCAGTACCACAAATATCGCTGCAAAGATGGCGTAAGGTATCGACCAGCTTTGTCGCGAAGAGATAAACTTGATAATGTTCAATTTATAATTGATAATTAGGAATTAATAATTTTTATTCAAACGAAATATTCTCCTGAGGAATGGTGATAGCCACATGATCGCCTAAATCCCATACATCCTGTGTATCTACATAGAGCTTCTCGCCCCAGTCGGTATCTATGGTGAGATGATAGTGGTCGCCCTTGTAGAGAATGAAGCTGATGTTGCCTGTAAAGGTTCCTTCGCTCTCGTTGTCGAAGAGTTCTATCTTGTTGAAAGGCACGTTCACCCGGATGGTTTCGTTTCCGTTTTCATCGGTCTGAATCTTGTCCTTTATTTCTTCCGGAATCTCCATCTGGTATTCGCATCCCAGGAATTCTATTGTTCCGTCGCCGTTTACCTTTGCATTGAAGGTATTGGTGATGCGCTCCTTCTTCATGATGTGAATATTGTCGGGTATCACGCTCATTCCTATTGTCTGGCCTACTTCGAAATGCTTGTAGTTCTGGATGAGAAATTCATTGCCCTTCTCGGTTTCTGCCAGCATCTCGTAGTGTACTCCCTTGAAGATAGAAGAGGTTATCTTGCCCACAAACTGGGCGTGGGTGGTATCGGTGGAAACTTCTATATCCTCAGGACGTATCACGACATCCACTTCCTGGTTGCAGCCGAAGCCCTTGTCTACACAAGGCAGTTCAGTACCTGCCACATTCACCAGACAGTCGTGGACCATCGTTCCGCAGAGAATATTGCTCTCGCCGATAAAGTCGGCTACGAAAGCATTGGCTGGTTCGTTGTAGATATCGGTAGGTGTACCTATCTGCTGTATCTCTCCCTCGCTCATCACCACGATGGTATTGCTCAGGGTGAGGGCTTCTTCCTGGTCGTGAGTTACGTATACAAAGGTAATGCCCAGGCGTTCGTGCATCTGCTTCAATTCCAGCTGCATGTCTTTACGCATCTTGAGGTCGAGTGCTGCAAGCGGTTCATCCAGGAGAAGAACTTCAGGTTCGTTGACAATGGCACGGGCGATGGCGATACGCTGCTGCTGACCGCCCGAAAGCGAGTTGACATCACGATATTCATAATCACTCATGTTTACCATCTTCAGGGCACGTTTTACCTTCGGCAAAATCTCTTCCTTCGGTGTGTGCTTGAGCTTCAAACCGAAGGCGATATTGTCGTAAACGTTGAGATGAGGGAACAGAGCGTATTTCTGGAATACCGTGTTCACATTTCGCTTGTAAGGAGGAAGGTTAGTAATATCGTTGCCGGCGATGGTGATGATGCCTTCGCTGGCGGTTTCAAACCCTGCCAAAAGTCTCAATAATGTCGTTTTTCCGCATCCCGAAGGACCCAGAATGGTCATAAATTCGCCCTTTCTCACATAGAGATTGATGTTGTTGAGGGCTGTTTTCTCGCCAATCTTTTCGACACATTCTTAATATCTATGATATGCTGTGCTGTCTTGTTCATTTTTGTTGTAAATTTGCGTGCAAAGTTACTCATTTTTCGATAAATATTGAAAGAAACAAAGAAAAAAGTTGTATCTTTGCAAACGTTTTGTAGTATCTGATATACAGAACTGAATAATTATTGAATAAATATACATACATGATTGTTACAATAGAATGGATGGAGGAGTGGTTCAGGCGTTTCGACCAGGAATATTTCGGGGGAAAACTGCCTGTTCCTGAACTCGGACTTACTCATGCCAAGACTCGGTTGGGGCAACTTGCCTATAAGCGGGCCTCCAGATGGGGACGCACCAAGCTCTACGATTTCAAGCTCTCCATGTCTACTTATTATGATATGACCGACAAGCAGGCAAAGAGTGTCTTGCTCCACGAGATGATACATTACATCATCGGTTATACGGGACTGAAAGATACCTCGGCTCACGGGATTGTGTTCAAGGGACTGATGGATAAGCTCAACAGCCAGTATGGCTGGGATATCAGAGTATCGACATCCACCAAGGGCTGGAAAGTAAGTGAAACTGTAAAAAGCAGGAAAGAGAAGAAGGGACCGCAAATTTATCTGATGCTTGCCATCGAGATGAATGATGGAAGACATTATCTCTCGAGAGTGAATCCGAGTTTTGCCCGTCGCATCGAAAATCAACTGAAGACGGTCAGGGAAGTGGTTTCTCATCAGTGGTATACTACGATGGAGAACTATTTCGAAGACTATCCGCAGGTGCGCAGCTTGAGAGGAAGGCGCATCTCGAAGGCCGATTTCGGAAAGTTGCTCAATGTGCTCACTCCCTTTCAGCTGTAATGTCGGGCGAATGTATAAGAAAAAGAATAACTAAAACTCATTAAAGATACAAAATGAAAGAAACCTGGAAAATGATAGCCCTGCTGGCAATAGCCATTGGAGGACTGCTGGCTTATGCCTTTATTCCAGAGCAAGTGGCTGAAAACATTCCGCTGAAACAGATTGGAATGGATGCGCTCACCGGTAAAAGCGAGGCAGAACTTGCTGAAGAGGAAAAGGCTGACAGCATGATAAAGGAACCCGTGGATACGGCGGCGCAGCGAGTACTGATCTTCGGCGACTCGATGTCGGAATATCTAGGTCTGCGACTGGCTGATTATGCCAACAAGAACGGTCATAAGCTCACCTGTATTACCTGGGTGAGTTCGGACACCAGAAACTGGGCTACTACCGATACCCTGCAGCATTATATCCAACGTATCAAACCTACCTATGTCTTTGTATGTCTGGGCAGTAACGAACTATATACGTCTGATATGAAGGGATGTGAAAAACGCATCCGTGCCATCCTGAGCAAGATTGGTAATATTCCGACGATATGGATCGGTCCGCCAAACTGGTGTGAGGATAATGGATATAACAAACTCCTCCGTGAGGTGATGGGACCACGAGGCTATTATCCTAGTTACAAACTTACCTTCGAACGCCAGAAAGACGGCCGGCATCCGACTATGACTTCATCTGCCATGTGGATGGATAAGATTGTAGAGTGGATGAATAGCGGTCATTGTGTGCATCCGTTCCGATTGGAAATGCCGGATAAGCGTGACCGCAGATACAGACAGATTACCATCTTGCCTCCTGGAACAAAACACAGGGCTGACAGTACGGCTGTGAAGAAGGATTCTCTTTCTATGCCTGTTGAGGAAACTGTGCCTGAAACCCCAGAAAGTTCTGCTGCAACCAAGGAACCTGCAACTGCAGGAAAAACGTCTCCGGCTGCTGCTGACAAGACGGTTCCAGCGGTAAAGCATGTAACCCATAAAGACTCCATATAAGAAAGAGTTCAATAAATAATATCTTCAGAACAGACAAATGAATTATTCAACATTCGAAATAAGTGCCTTGTGGCATTGGATAGAGCGGCTGTTTGTTTATCAGGCAGATTCTCCGCTGATGATGGGCAGCATTCCGTTTGCGCTGCTCTTCATCTTCTTCCTTGCCATTTATATCCTGCTCAAGAGCTATTCGCGCACAGCTATGATGATGTATGTCATCTGCTTCAGCCTTTTCTTTGCCTATAAGGTGAACGGAATGGTGATGTGGATGCTGCCGCTTACGGCTTGCATCAATTATGCCGTAACCCAGGAAATGAGACTGCATGAGGGAAAGGCGCGCAAGGCGCTGCTCACCTTTGTGGTGCTTGTAGACCTGGCTCTGCTGTGCTATTTCAAATATACCAATTTCATCATTGGCGATGTAGTCAACGAGATGTTCAGCACCAACTTCTCCCTGCAGTCTATCGCTCTGCCTGTAGGTATCTCGTTCTATACCTTCCAGGCTATCAGCTATGCGGTAGATACCTATAAGCGTAAGTTCGACATGGAGGTAACGCTCCTGGAATATTGCTTCTATCTCACCTTCTTTCCGCTGCTGATGGCGGGTCCTATCACCCGTGCCGCCAATCTGATACCCAGACTGAAACGAAACGAACAGGCTTCCAGTAGAATGCTGTGGACGGGACTCTTTCTCATCATGCTGGGACTGGTCAAGAAGAATATGCTGAGCGATTATATCGCACAGTTCAACAACTGGGTGTTTGATGCGCCGCAAACCTTCTCGGGTTTCGAGAATCTGGCAGCACTCTTCGGCTACCCTGTCCAGATCTTCCTCGATTTCTCGGGATACAGCGATATGAGTATCGGTGTGGCAGCCATCCTGGGTTTCTATCTACCCGACAACTTCTATTTCCCTTACCGCTCACTCTCGGTTACCGAGTTTTGGCATCGCTGGCACATCTCGCTTTCCTTCTGGTTCCGCGATTATGTGTATATTCCGCTGGGTGGAAACCGGAAGGGAAAGGTGCGCATGTATTTCAACAACTTCCTCACCATGCTGGTGGCAGGCTTATGGCATGGCTCTTCCTGGATGTTCGTTATCTGGGGTGCTCTTCATGGTTTCGGACTTGTGGTGCATAAGTTCTTCAGCCGTCAGATGGGCATAAGCTTTCCTCGTACGCTGGCTGGCAATTCCCTCAGCTGGCTCATCACCTATTTATATATATGCTTTGCTTGGTCGTTCTTCCGTGCTAAGGATTTGGGGGTGTTGGGGAAGATGTGTGATAAGGTGGCAAATGATTTCAGTATCGATTATCTGGTGCCTTTCTTCCATGCCCGTCCTGCCTGGACGCTTTGCATCATAGGTGTCATGCTGAGCTATCTCTTTACCGAGCGCCAGTATCACCGTCTTCAGGCGCGGTTCATACTTCTGCCTTGGGTGACCAAACTGCTGCTCTTCATCATCTGTCTGCAGATGGTAGTTGAGGTTTCTCAGGAGAGTGTACAGCCGTTCATTTATTATCAGTTCTAGTCTTTTATGGTTAATTTTCTGTAATAAAATCTTGCTTTATGGACTTGATACTGGAAAATGATGTAATTTTGTAGGTTGAAGTATATATATTTTGAAGTAACAGACAAAACAGAAAAATTGTATGAAGAAACTATTATTCTTTTTGCTCCTGACGACGGCTGTCGTCGGTAGAGCACAGACTTCGCTTGACTTGCTGCCTGTAGGCACCGAGGCTCCCGATTTCACGATTACTGACAGTAAGACGGGTAAGAAAATCTTCCAGCTCTCAGATAAGAAGACTCAGAAGGATAAAGACGGAAAGACGATTCTGGGTGTCTGGACCGTGCTCGATTTCTGGGCTTCCTGGTGTCCTGACTGCAGAAGAGACATGCCGATGGTGAAGGCTATCTATGACAAATACAATACCAAGATCCAGGTAGTGGGTGTTTCTTTTGATACCGATGAGGCGAAGATGAAGAAATATCTGGGCGATAATCAGTATACCTGGTTGCAATACTGTGAGTTTAAGAAATGGAAGGAAACAAAGATTTCCAAGGATTATCACATCTCATGGATTCCTACCTCTTATCTTATCAATCCGGAAGGTAAGGTTGCATTCTCTACCGTGAAGGCGGAGGAGATGATGAAGAAACTGGATTCGCTCGACCAGGCTGGAGCATTGAAACCTGCTCAGGTGCAGACTGCTCTCAAGAAGGTGTATAATGAAAGCATCGATCCGATGGCTCAGATTGATGAGGCTTTGGCTAAAGCTAAGAAGAATGGCAAATTTGTTATCTGTCAGGTAGGTGGTAACTGGTGTCCATGGTGCTTGAAGTTTGCCGATTTTGTAGAGAAAAATGTTGCGGTTAACAAGATGGTGAATGATCATTTCGAATATATTCATGTGAACTACAATCGCAGAAAAACTGCCGGTGATGCGGCGGTGAAGAAGGCTGAGCAGCTGATGAAGCGACTGAACAATCCTCAGCGTTTCGGATTCCCGGTCTTTGTGGTGCTCGATGAAACTGGAAAGGTTCTCCATATCCAGGATTCCAGTTTTCTGGAAGAAGGTAAGGGATATAACGAAGAAAAGGTGCTCAGATTCCTGAAGAGCTGGACACCTCAGGCTATTAAAGGATAAAGAAAGAGGGTGTGTCATTAATTTATGGCACACCCTCTACCTGTTTCATATCGTAATTTTATGCATTACAAACCTCTTGCTTTCAGAAATCCGGAAGCATCTGGCTTCTCCATACCTGTAAAGTCGGTAAACATTTCCATCTGGTCCTTGGTGTTGCCACGGCTCAGAATCTTATCGCGGAATGCCTGACCAACGGCTGGATCTAAGGCACCATGCTTTGCAAAGTAGTCGGCGATGTTCACAGCCAGCACCTCTGTCCAGAGATAGCTGTAATAGCCTGCAGCATAACCGCCGCCCCATACGTGGTTGAAGTATGATGTGCTGTAGCGAGGAGGAATCTGGGTGTTGAGCAAACCGATGTTGTGGAGCTCTTCCTTCTCGAAGGCACCTGCCATATAAGGTGAAGGCACCTCTTCTTCGCTAATCTTGTGCCAGGCAAGGTCAAGACAGGTCGCAGCCAGATTCTCGCCCAGTGAATAAGCGGTCTGGAAGCTGATGCTCTTCAGCATGCGCTCTTTCAGATCGGCTGGCATCGCAGCACCGGTCTCGGTATGACGGGCGTAATGGTCGAATATTTCCGGAATAGAAGCAAACGATTCGTTAAACTGGGATGGCATCTCTACGAAATCGCGGGCAACGGCTGTTCCTGAAAGAGTATTGTACTTGCAGTCGGAAAGGATTCCGTGAAGTGCATGACCGAACTCATGGAACAGGGTAGTAACCTCATCCCATGTGATGAGAGATGGTTGACCCTCCGGTGCCTTGGCGTTGTTGCATACATTATATATTATAGGCAACTGGCCGCGCTGCTTGCTCTGCTTGGCAAAGGCGCTCATCCATGCACCGCCACGCTTCGTAGGACGGCGGAAGTAATCGCTGTAGAAGAGGGCGATTGGCTTGCCGTTCTTATCGCTTACCTCGAATACCTTCATGTCTGGGTGATAGGTTGGGATATCCTTGCGCTGCTTGAAGTTCAGTCCGTATACACGATGGGCGGCATAGAACACACCATTCACCTGTACGCTGTCGATGTTGAAGTATGGCTTGATCTCATCATCGGTAATGTTGAGCATCTCCTTCTTCATCTTCGCAGAATAATAGAATCGGTCGTATGGCTGCAGCTTGAAGTCCTTGCCTTCAGTCTTCTGTGCATACGCTTCTATCGCCTTGGTTTCAGCATCAGCCTTAGGAGCATATTCCTTGATGAGCTGCTTCAGGAAATCATCCACATTCTTGCTGTTCTTAGCCATCGTCTTTTCGAGCGAATAGTCGGCATAGTTGTCATATCCCATCAGCTTGCCTTCTCGGCACGCAACTTGGCAATCTCGGTTACGATAGGGAAGGTGTTGAAATCAGGATTGGTTCCGTCGGCACGGTGGATGCTTGCCATATACACCTTCTTGCGCAGTTCGCGGTTCTGGAGATTGGTGAGGATAGGCTGCTGGGTTGTGTTGATGATGACGATGCAGTAAGGCGCCTTGCCTCCGCGGCTCTCAGCATCTTTCTTGCATTGTGCAATGTCTGCATCGCTCAATCCGGCGAGCTCTTCCTTGCTGTTCACCCAAACCACGGCGTTGTTGGTAGCGGCAGGAAGAAGGTTGCCCCATTCCTGCTGCAACTCAGAGATGCGGGAGTTGATCTGCTTCATGCGCTCCATCTTCTCGGCAGAAAGAAGGGCACCTGAACGTACAAAACTCTTATAGATAACCTCAGTAAGGCGCTTGTCTTCGCCCTTGAGTTTCTTATATTCATTATCGTAAACATACTTGATGCGCTCGAAGAGTTTCTTGTTGAACGAAATCTCATTGTCGAGTTCGGTCAGCAATGGGGTAGCCTTCTTTTCGGTTTCGGCGATGCCCGGAGTCTTGTGGGCACTGGTGAGACCGAAGAAGATGTTAGTCACCTTTTCGAGCAGCGCACCGCTCTCCTCATAGGCGAGGATGGTGTTCTGGAAGTTAGGCTTCTTCTTGTTGTTTACAATCTTCTGGATGTTGGCACGCTGCTCTTTGATTGCCGCTTCGATGGCTGGCAGGTAGTCGCTCTCCTGAATCTTGCTGAAGTCAGGAGCACCGAATGGAAGACTGCTCTTTGTTAAAAGAGGATTCTGACGGTTACCGCCCGCAGGCTGTGCGAACGATGAGGCTGGCATCTGCAAGAGTGTTGCGGCCAAGCCCAGGGTAAGGAAAGTCTTGTTAATTTTCATCATGTTTCTTTGTTTATTTGAAATCTTCTGCAAAGATAATCATTTATTTCGGATTATCGCATTTTTATTCATATTTCTTATGGAAAACCAGCAGACAGATGGCTCCTGCCAATGCCATCGGCACACCGATAAGGGCAGGGAAGTTGTATCCTAATCCTATCGCAACAGGAATACCACCGAGGAAAGCTCCCATGGCGTTACCCAGATTGAAGGCGCCCTGAATGCAGCAGCCGCCCAGCATTTCGCCACCCTTGGCATGCTTCACGATGAGGAATTGCTCAGGCGATCCGATGCCGAAAAGACAGGCGCAGCAGATGAACATCAGCACCACAGATACACAGCCGAAAGGGGCGAGGAAGAAGGTGAGCAGAAGTGCAGCCGCTGCCAGAAACTGGAGATAACAGGTAAAACGGCCCGGCTTGAAGCGGTCGGCAAGCAAGGCACTCAACTGATTGCCTACTACCATTCCGCCGCCTGCAAGAATCATCAGCAGAGAGATGCTGGCTGCGCTGAATCCGCCCTCCATCTGAAGCAGCGGCGAGATATAACTGAACCAGCAGAGGATGCCGCCATTGCCCAGGAAGGTGGCGGCGATGATGAGCCACGGAGCCTTGTTGCGGAGAAAATGGAACTGTGCCTTCATTCCCTTATTCGGCAACGCTTCTACATCCGGAACCCATCTGTGAATCATGTATAAGGTGATGAGTCCGAGCACGATACAGCTGACAAAAGGTACTCGCCAGCTGAACATGTGACTCAGGAAGGTTCCCACCGGCACACCCAGCAGGTTGGCCACCGGCATACCTGCGCACATCATCGCCACGGCATTGGTTCCCTTACCCTCTTTGGCAATCTTCACCGCCACGATAGTACCCGTTCCGAAGTAGGCGCCATGAGGCAGACCTTCTATAAAGCGGGCGCAGAGCAAGAGCCAGTAGTTAGGTGCTACTGAGGCGATGACAGCTCCGAAGGTGATGAGCGAAGCCAGGAACATCAGGATATTCTTGGGTCTGTATTTATGCATGAGAATCAGCGAGAAAGCTCCGGCGCAGACGCCGAGTGCATAGATAGAGATGAGATGTCCTGCTTCCGGGATGGAAACGTTCATGTTGTTGGCGATGTCTGTGATGATGCCCTCGATGATGAATTCAGCGATGCCCAAGGTAAAGGTACCCAGCGCGAGTGCAAATAGTCCTTTTTTCATTTGTTTTTGTAATCTCTATATTATCCTAAAAATAGAATCTCTCTCTTATTTTATGTCTTTGTAAGACAATAGTTTCAGAAATTCGTGTGCAAAGTTACTCATATTCCCGTTATCCTGCAAGTTTTCTCGCAGGAATATAGTAAAGATTAACAGAATGTGTGGGGTGATTTTTTCCCTCTGATTTAATGTTACTATTGCCATACTTCAGGATAACCGTCTGATAATTATTGGTTTAAGTGTGACAATAAGGGCTTTTCCTGTTGTCACCTATTGTCACCTATTGGCACGCAACGTTTTGCCCAACTTTGCCAAAAGCCTTGGGCACGAATGCCCGAGCTAGTTGGGTATAAGTACCCATGCTCTCGGTCATCCGTGCCCATCGTTTTGGTCATTCATACCCATCGTATCGGTCGCGCGTACCCAAGTTCATGGTCATCCGCGCTCATTCAATCTGTCACGTTGTTGAGTGTGCAAAGGTAGTGAAAAACGGAAGATAACTTCTTGCAAGTACACAGAGGGTGGTTACTGCTTTCTCAAACTATACTTCCCGTGCTTGTCGAACACGAGCCAATAGAGCACAGGCAGGATGGTGGCGATGAGTACCATCGAGATAAGCGTACCGAAGAAGATAACGGCTCCCATTGGCGACCACAGTGTATTGTTCTCTATCATCATAGGAAGTACGCCTACCGAGGCGGCTGCCGATGTAAGGAAGATAGGGCGCATGCGGCGCTCGCCAGCTGGAAGGCGGCTTCCCTTACTGATAACCCCTTGTCGCGGCGCAGTTCCTCGGCATAGTCGAGCATGATAATGCCGTTTCTTACCAGGATACCCATCAGGCTCACAACGCCCAATATGCAGGTAAGACTCACGTCGAAGCCCGTAACCAGGAGGCCTATCGCTGCACCGAAGATGCAGAGCGACATGGACGAGAGATTCACCAGTGCCAGACTGATGCGCTTGAAATGGAAGAGCAGGATGAAGAAGATAATCAATGCTGCTATCATCACGCCCGATGTAACCTGAGGCAGGGTTTCGGCATCCTTTTCTGCCATACCGCCAATCTCCCAATCAAGACTGGAATCTAGCGGGAGTTTGGATACTTCCTGCTTCAGTTCGCTGGCCAATTGGTTGGCATTGAATCCCCTTAAAGGTTCACCTATGATAGAGATGGTACGCACGCCGTTTCTGCGTATGATACTGCCGTCGTGCCAGTCGGGCGAAATCTTAGCCAGCTGGCGGAGTGGAACGCTCGATGTTCCTCCCATCACGGGGATGTATTCGTTGGCAAGGTCGCTGTCGTTCTCCGATTTCAGAATCATCTTCACCGGATAATCGCCTTCCCAAAGGGTGGCCATCGGGATACCATCGCCAAAATGAATGGCAAGGTCGGCAGAGAGTATGGTCTTGTTTACACCCAGCCGGTTGGCCTCGGTAGCATCCGGAGTTACCCTGATGCCAGGCAGAGGCTCTTCGTAGTTGGTACGAATCAGGTTGATGCCTTCTATCTTGTGCATGCAGGCTTCTATCTTCCTGGCGGCAGCCTTCAGGTCGCCGATACTGTCGCCGCTCACTCTTACTTCTATAGGGTAGGCGGCATTGTTGTAATCCATCTGCTTGAAGCGGATGTAGCAGTCGGGAAAATAGTTGGAGTATCGGTCGGCATATCGGTCGAGTACCTCTTCTGTGGCATCGTTATCTATTGTATTCACGATAAATTGCGCAAAGTTCTCACCGCCAATCTGTGGCGCATAGGTGGTGTGGAAACGGGGTGAACCCTGGCCTACAAACGTGGTTACGGCTGTTACCTGCGGGTCGCGCTGCAGAATATGGGCCATGGAATCTGCCACCTGTGCGGTTCTTGCAGCGGTGGTTCCGCTAGGCAGATAGAACTCTACGGCAAACTGGTTTCTCTCGGCGATAGGCATCATTCGTTGCGGAAGATGTACGAAGATGATGGCTCCGATGCTCACCAGTGCGATGCCCACAGCGAGGGTGGTGCGTGGAAAGGCGAAACAACGTTTCAGTAACCATGTGTAACCCATCTGCAGATAGTCGAGCGGCTTTTTGCGGGCGTTGGCTTTTTGCGGGCTGCTGATGCCATGATGAATCACCATATACTGTAAATAAGGTGTGAGCAGCAGCGAAACCATGAGCGAGATGCTCAGGATAATGAACATGGCCCAAGGGAATGATTTTACGAAATCGCCCATTTCGCCATGCATGGTAAAGAGGAATGGGAAGAAGGTGAGCGAGATGCTAAGCGTGGCTGAAAGTACCGACATGAAGAACTCTCTAGGAGCGGCGATGGCTGCATGCCAGCGCGACATGCCATGGCCCAGCTTCTCCATGTAGTTGTCGATGATAACCACGGAATCATCTACCACCATACCCAGTGTTACGATGAGGGCAGCCAATGTAACGGTGTTCAGTTCCATACCTAAAAGATAGAAAATACCCACCGACGAGAAGATGGTGATAGGGATGCTGAGGGCTGATACCTCTGCCACGCGGCGCGGCATCAGCAGGATGACCACGATGATGACGGAGATGACCGATATGAGCAGCTCGCGCAGGAAATTAAGTACCGATTCGCTTACCACCTTGCTCTGGTCGGTGATGGTATTGATGTGTACATCGTCGGGCAGTGACTGCTCAAAATCATCCATCGTCTTGTGTACGTCTCTTCCCATCTTCACGATGTCGTTTCCCGGTCGCATTTCAATGGATAGGAGCACGCATTTGTTGCCGTTGCTCTTGATGTATTTATTCAGTTTCGGATATTCTCTTTTTATCTGTGCGATATCCTTCAGGCGCACGATGTTGCCCGTGGGGTCGGAATATACGATTTGTTCTGCCACATCCCGCTCGTTGTTGTATGAGTCGGTGATGTGGATGGGCAGGTTGAGGTTGCCCTGTTCCAGGTTTCCGCTCATGGTGGTGAAGCCCTGTAGGGAAAGGTTGTTCAGAATCTTATAGGGTCCGATACCGTATTTGGCCAGTTTGTTCTGGTCTAGGCAGATGCTTATCTGTTCGTTTTCCAGTCCGTAGGTTCGGAGGTTCGAGATGGCATCAATGCGGCGCAGTCTGTCTTTCAGCTGGTCTATGTATGTATTCAGTTCCCGATAGGTTTTCTGCTTGCTTTCCATCGTGATGAGTAGGGCAGAGGTATCGGCGATGTCATCCACAGCCTGCAGGGCAAGAACACCCGTAGGAAGGGAGGCCTTGAAGGCCTGCAGGCCATGCTTGAACTTGCTCCAGAAGGCATCCCGGTCCTCCACGTCGCCGTTGAGTTCCAGGAACACGATCAGCATGCCGTCCTTGCTTTGGGTATAGGTCTTTTTCTTGTTCACCTCCTTGTATCCGAAGATGAAGTTCTCCAGCGGTTTAGCCACCCGTTCTTCCACCTCTTCGGATGTAGCGCCCGGATATACGGCTACGCAGGCGCCCTGCCTGATGGTGAATTGCGGCATCTCCTGCTTGGGCATGATGCAGATACCGAGTATGCCTAGAAATACGAGCATGCCCATCAGAAGCATCACGATGTTGTGATTACACATCGCCGACTCGATGAACGAGCGCTTAATGATACGGTTGGGCTTCCTGGTGATGCGTGCCTTGATGTGGTCGCGAAGGGCAGTGTCCTTTTCCGGCTTTTTGGAATTCTCCGGTTTGTTTGTCTCTTGCTTTATTTCTTGATTCATATCTTTTTTCTCCACTTTTTATCGGTTATCTCTTTTTGTTGTATCCACCTTCATTCCTTCAGAAACCTTCTGCTGGCCATTGATGATAACCTGGTCGCCAGCCTTCAGTCCCGAAAGGATGACGATGCCATCGCCTTCGAAATCGCCGGTAGTTACGGGTTGCTGATGTGCCTTTCCGTTTACCACGATCCATACGAATCGGGAGTTATCTACATCCAGTTCTACGCTTTGTGGCGGAACGATGAGGTAGAATGGGGTAGTGGCGCTACCCTGTACCTGGGCGTTGCATACCATGCCTGGGAGCAGACGGCCCTGCGGATTGGTGATGCCCACCTTGACATCGTAGGTATGCGAGATGGGGTTGGCATCGATGCCTTTTTCTGAAATCGTTCCCCAGAAAATGGCACCCGAAAGAGCGGCTACCGTCAGTTTCACCTTGTCTCCCACGTGCAGATGAGATATTTCAGCTTCGGGTACGGATACCTTGGCGTTGACTTGTGCCACATTGGCGAGTTTCAGCACAGGTTGTCCGGGAAGCACGTAGGTTCCCAAGTCCACGTTCTTGGCAGCGATGACGCCTGTAAAAGGAGCTGTGAGGGTAGAGTGGGAGAGTTGCTGGCGGGCGATGCTTTCAGCCGCCTTTGCCTGTTCCAGTTTGCTTTCTATCTCCACCCATTTCATATCCGAGATGGTTCCCGACTGGTGCAGGGGCAGGAATCTTCTGTAGGCATCCTGCGCCTGTTTCAGGGTGGTGAGTGTTGCCCGGTGAGCCTCCTTCACGGTGGTAGGGTTGATGGTGGCGAGCAGCTGTCCCTTGTTCACTCTATCTCCTTCTTCCACCCGTATGGAAGTGATGTTTCCGGCTATCTCGAAACTGAGTGTAGATCCCATCTTTTCCTCGATAGTTCCCACATAGTCTTTCGTTCCCCCCAGGTTGGTATTCCCCACGGAGATAGTTTCAACTTTCATGATTTTCTTCTCTGGTTTCTTGGCTTTTTCGGTGCATCCCTCAGCATCATACAGCTGATAATGAATGCGACAAGCCATCCCGTTATAACATCTTTCTGTTTCATATTAATTACTTTTTGTTGCTTTTTGTAAAGATAATGCAAAGGTATGAATTTTAGCTGAATGCATAGGAAAAATAGGATTAAAAAAGATTAAAAAGATAGATACATTCAGATAGCCATCCTTGTCGATGTTCATCTTGACCATATCTTTCTTCAAACCAGGAGCTGCAACCTCCATTGTATAAGCTGTATTCATATCTATTATCTACTATATCTGTTAATCTCCTATATATTAATGGATACCAGACTCCTTAAGCTTCGTAAAAAACTTAAGGAGATATTTTCAAACCCTTAAGGAAAATGATTTTTATACAAAAGCAGTTAAAGGTTATTAAATTACGAGGGTATTAAGTTCTTATTCTGATGAAAATGCTTAATTTTGCAACCCGACAAAAGAAAGGTGTGTAAAAAAAATAGGTATGAAACGTTCGCTCAACATATTGATGGTTTTGATGCTCTCGCTCATGGTGGTTTACCTGAGCGTGGGTACTACCGTCATGCACTGCCTTCACTATGACAAGGTGATGGTGGGTATGGTGACTGACTGTTGCGTGAAACGTAGCATGCACCATGACTGTTGCCAAGGTAAGCTGGGCACACAGGTGAACAAGCATTGCATGAAAGTGGAGCTGGTAAAACTATCGCCTACGGTCTCTATCCAACACTTGGATTTCGATGCAGCACCAATGTTTGCAGGCATCGCGCCAGCCCTTTGGCAGACGTTGCCTCGTCCTGTTATCTGTAGCATTCAAAAGGCAAGATATTGGAATCAGAATGTTCCGCATTCGCCTCCAAGGGCTTATCTTGCCCTCCTTAACTTCCTGATTATTTGATTTTTCCATATTTGCAAATAGGTTGCAAAAGTTTTTCTGTACTTTTGCAGCCAAGATAGTCGTATGCCTATCCCTATCAGTAAAACTTAGGGTTGCATACATATATAAAAAAGGTAAAATCATCCGGAGCGAAGATTTAAGCTTCGGATAAAAGGAAATATATTTATGTATTCAAGATATATATTGCTCAGTGCCTTGCTGGTTATTGGTGCTGAGACTTATGCAAAAAATAATAAGACAGAGGTTGTGTCTCTGTCATCATCATATAATAACTCTGTAGAAAATAACTCTGTAGATTCCTCCTCTCAGGATTCCATTTTCAAGGACGAGACCTTGCATGAGGTGAAGGTGGTGGCTCGCAAGTCGGGCACTTCCCGATTGGCTGGTGCCGTGAATGGCATCGCCGTGAACAAGGATGAGCTCTTCAAGGCGGCTTGTTGCAACCTGGGCGAGAGTTTTACGACCAATCCATCGGTGGATGTGGCTTATAATGATGCCACGACGGGCGCAAGACAAATCAAACTCCTCGGTCTTTCGGGCACTTACGTACAGATGCTCACCGAGAATCTTCCGAATTTCCGTGGTGCAGCCATCCCATACGCCCTGGGCTATGTGCCGGGACCTTGGATGAAAGGCATTCAAGTATCCAAGGGTAGTGCTTCGGTGAAGAATGGCTATGAGTCGATTACAGGTCAAATCAATGTGGATTACTTGAAGCCAGAGGATGAGCAACAGGTGGAGGTAAACCTCTTTGGTGATACCAAGAGCCGAATCGAAGCAAACGCCGATGCCAATGTTCATCTGTCGGATAAGTGGGCAACGGAGATATTGTTGCATCATGAGAATATCCTCAAAAACCATGATGACAATGGCGATGGTTTCTATGATATGCCAGGCAGAGAACAATATAATGTACAGAACCGTTGGCTGTATAAAGGCAAGCACTACATCTTCCATGGTGGACTTGGGGCTTTGAAGGAGATTCGTACCAGCGGGCAGGATGAGGAACATGTTCATAGTGATGATATTTATCGAATCAAGCTCCATACCAACCGCTATGAGGGTTATATGAAACATGCCTTCATCCTCAATCACGAGCATGGCACCAATATTGCCTTCATGTCCTCGGCTTCGATGCACCAGCTCGATGCCCAGTATGGCAACAAGTTCTACAACCTCAATGAGAAGAATCTCTATGGCTCACTGATTTTTGAGACCAATTTTACTCATCAGCACAATTTGTCGGTAGGTTTGAGCGTCAACCATGATTACCTGGGACAGCGCGCCAATGTGAATGTTTCTCCAAGACCGGCAGTAGGGCAAGAAGACTCTCCTTATCTTTTGTCGGAGATGCAGAGAATGAACGAGAAGGAGACGACTCCTGGAGCATACGCCCAATACACCTATACGTTAGGCACGAAGTTGACAGCGATGGCAGGTGTCCGTTTCGACCATAGCTCTATCTATGGCAATTTCTTCACCCCTCGGTTCCACGTGAAGTATTCGCCTGTCGATGCCATCAGCATCCGCTTGTCAGCAGGTAAGGGCTATCGCACGGTATTTGGCTTGGCAGAGTACAACTATCTCTTGGCGAGCGGCAGGGAGTTTCAGATTACGGGTGATAGACTTAAGCAAGAGGAGGCTTGGAACTATGGTATGAGTACCGCTTTCTACATCCCGATGTTTGGCAAGACACTGAAATTGAACGCTGAGTATTACTATACCGACTTCAAGAATCAAGCGGTGGTGGATTATGATGCCAACAAGGGGCTTATCTCCATCTACAATTTGATGGGTAAGTCTTATTCCCACACCTTCCAGATAGATGCCTCTTATCCATTGCTGAAGGGCTTGGAGATAACAGCGGCTTATCGTCTGAACGATGTGAAGTGTACCTACGATTATGGCAAAACCTTGAAAGAAAAGCCATTGACCAGCAAGTATAAGGCGCTCTTCACGGCTTCTTATAAGACTCCACTTGGTCTTTGGCAATTTGATGCCACCGTGCAGTTGAATGGTGGAGGCAGCAATCCTGAGCCTTACCAGTTGGCAGATGGAGGCCAGTCATGGTCTCCTCGTTTCCATAGTTTCGAGCAAGTGAGTGCGCAGGTTACGAGATGGTTCCGCCATTGGAGTATCTATGTGGGAGGCGAGAACCTGACTGGTTTCAAGCAGAAAACTCCTATCTATGGTGCCAGCAACCCATGGGGAAGCGATTTCGAGCCAACCTTGGTTTGGGGACCTGTAGAGGGCAGGATGTTCTACGCAGGAGTGAGAGTACATTTTTAATTGAAAATGTTTAAAGTTGAATGATTAAAGCAAATAGAAAAGTTATGAAGAAGATTTTAGTAATGTTCACAATGATGATGGTGGCAATGGTAACCTTTGCCAAGGACATCAAGACCGTAGTGTTCACCACAACCCCACAGATGCACTGTGAGGCTTGTGAGAATAAAATCAAGAGCAACCTCGCTTTGAGAAGGGTATCAAGAGCATTGAGACTTCTGTGCCAGACCAGACGGTCACAGTACAGTATAATGCCGACAAGACAACCCCAGAGAAACTCCAGAAAGGTTTTGAAAAGTTTGGCTATAAGGCTCGCATCCTGAAAGATGGCGAGAAGGTTGAGAAGAACACTGGGGAGAAGTGTGACTTGATGTAATGTTCTACGTATGGCGCATCAGGTAATAAGTATAAATAGGGAACGCAGTGCGTTCCCTATCTGTTAGCCCCACTCCTTCTTCACATCAAAGCAGGGACAGGCTTTGTTGGCAAATTCATTATGACCATGAATCGTGGCTAATGGATATTCCTCCTTCAGCTGCTCGATGAGCGAGCGCATTGCCGCTTTCTGGTCTCGGGTTCTTGTATCCTTCGGCTTGCCTTTCTTCGATAAGCCGCCGATGTAGCAGACGCCTATGCTGATGGAATTATGGCCCTTACAATGGGCGCCAACCTCCTCTATCGCACGGCCTACATGAATGCTGCCGTCACGATAAATCACGAAATGATAACCTATGCAGCGCATTCCGCGCTCGCGGTGCCAGCGGTCAATATCCGCTACGGTGAAGTTGCGACCTTCCTTGGTCGCACTGCAATGAATGATGATTTCCTTTATCTTACGCATGATATTACTATTTTAAATGAATGAATGTTAGGGTGGAAATCCTAAAATGCTATCGAGATATCATCACTACCCCAATCTATGATACGTAACTTGATACACTCCATCTTTTTAGAAGCCTTCCTTAATCGTTCACAAAGTCGGTCGAAGTATTCCTGAGAATGAATCACCAGCCAGAGGCTACAGCCTTACCCAGAATGATGCATCCATATTTCAGCGTCATCGGACCATTTCCGGGCTTGAGACAAGGAGAATTGATGCCCACTTCCCAAACAGCCTGTCCCTTCCTCAGGATAACAGGCATTTTCCTACTCTTATTAGCTATAGAAACAAAAGCTATCTCATAGTCTCCTGCAGGCAAATAACGCTCAGGATGTTCTATGGTATTACAAACTTTCGTACCCTTTATTACTAATGTGCCATCTACTCCCCATCGGGTAAAGCGACGGCGATAAATGATTATTTCCATAAATATCTAATAATAAAATTGATTTATTGATAGGCCATTAAGGATTTCGTTACTGAAAATCCTTAATGACCGAAAATGACCGTGACCGTTAATGACCGGATGTATTAATAGTCACTTATTTTGAACCTCTATTATACAGTAGGTTGAACCTTCTGGTAACGCATATCGGGCAGCACACCTATCAATCCCTGTCGCTTCCAGTTTTTCAACATCTGTCTAACAACCTCCCGAGTAACGTTTGCTCCTTTTACCGCAATACTTTGCTGCAATGCCTGCTCGAAGGAGAAAGTAACGTCAAGCCGCTCGAAGATGGAATCATTTTTGCCGCGTCGGGAACGATCATAAGTTGTCTGACCGCAATAACTCTTGGATGAGAATGCATCCTCTATGCGACTACGGAAGAAGTAGAGTGCGTTGTCCAACTGATAATCTGCCAGTATATTGAAGGCTTCGAGCATGGTTGGTGTCTGCGTCTTTACGATCATTTCCTTCCATAACAGCGGATTCTGTTTCAGCTGCTTCTCGGCACCCTGGAAACCATGTTTCTGAATCAGCGTCTCGGCCACCTTACAGAGCATGATGCAGGTCATCATTCTCATGGTCGTAGGACAGATACGGAAACGCTGGCGGGCTTTCACCTTGTCGTCATTTTTCATGGTCTCCAATCGTATCTGTTCCAGCCACTCCCTGCCCTTATTCTCCAACTTAGGCAGAACCACCTCGCCCTCCATCAGGGGCAAGAGATGAGCTATCTGCCGTATGTGCTCACGTTGAGTTTCGGTCAGCACAAAGAGATTGTCTGTTAGCGGAGTGAACGTGTTGTCCGGCGTTCGCGCCACGACAATACGGCTTTGGAAACCATCCGTATAATTGTTCACTACTCGATAGAGTGCATCTGGCGTTCCGCACATCACAACATTCCACAAAAGATGTTCGATATGAACATTCACCGCATCTGCACTTCTTGCCTCGCGCTCATAGCTCGTTCCGTCGTAAGCCTGTCTTAACATGACGGAAAAGTCGCTCATTGCCGATTTCCACTTCTGTGCTACGGTGTCAGCTTCCGGAGTGAACGAGAAGGCGTGCTTGCCTTCAGTATTAGCCAGTCGTTCTGCAAGATTCGCCACCGTATTGTTCAGTGTCAGACATCTTACAGGCAGTTTCGGCTCTTCCGGTTGCTCCTTCTTGTTCTTAGCCGCACGCTTCTTGGCTCTCCATTCATCCTCCTGCTGCTGATACATTTTGTCCATCTGTTTCACTTCCGAAGTCCATGCATCAACCACAGGGTCGATGCTTCCCTTGCCTGATGCAAAATCACCGGCGATGTAGGAGATAAGGTTCAGCGAGTTCATCTTGCCGTGAACGGAAACCTTCACGCCAGTAGCAAGCATTCCGATGGTAGGACAGATGGCTGTAATCACTGGCATTGCCAGAGCCGGTCCAACAGCACTGATGGAATCACGCACGCCTAGTGGCATCTTGGGTAAAGCATCGTAATAGAACAGATCATCCTTGGCGTTAGCTTCGTCCAAGGCATTCACCAGCGCCTCGCTGTCTTCATCTGCATTCCCGTTTGAAGCCCCCTGTTTCAGTTTCTCCTGTCTCAGCGCAGCCAGCACATCCTTCAGTCTCTTAGGCATTTGCGTGATTTTCTCGTTCAATGCCGAGTTGATGCAAGCCATCTTTTCCTGTTCAGGAAACCCATCGTAGCAGGGAATGATCTGAGCCAGCAGATTGCGGTCAAAACCACAGATATGGCGCAGATTCACAGCCAGCTCAAAGGTCAGCGTATTGCGGTTAGAGCGCATCGGCTCCTGCCCATCATTATACAGTTGCCACCACTTCTTAATGATTTCCCCATAAGGAATCCCAAGATAATTGTCCTGAGCAGCAGCAGCTGAAGCAGCAGCAGTTGAAGCAGCAGCAGATGAAATTCTCGAATTCTTAAATTCCTGACCCTTAAAAACCCCTTGAGAATCCTTCTTGAATTCTTCCTTCCAGGGCTCATAATGTTTGTTTGCCTTGTGCGCTCCTTCCGGCAGTTCCTCCTGTCCGTATCTTTCACGCTCTTCTAGAACCTTCCCTTCAGCTGCCACGGCAGCCTCATCATATTCATCCTTGAAGAGCCGTGGCGAAAGGAAGAGCAGATCTTCGTCATCCGATGTGGTAGTGAAATAAACCCGATTAATGTCGTGAGCCGAAGTATCCATTTCACACTTGAGCATCGTAGCAATCCTCACCTGATTCTCCAGAACCGTCTTGCCCTTTTCGCGTTCAAAAACCGCATGTCCGCCCTGTCTTGCACTACGTTCCAGCATCAGCAGTCCGTACTTGTCCGGTTCTTTCAGCAGCAGCTTGGCAGCCTTGGCAAAAGCCTCCGGCTCATCCATATCAAATCCGAAAGCACCGCTTGGCAGTTTCATTCCCTTCACCACGCCTTGCGGATAATGGCCGGAGTAGTTAAACTGCACCAGTCTCCGTTTCGCAGCATCGTTTCCGGCACGAGCCAGGCGAAGATTCGCCTTCTGCTCGTTGCTTCCACGCAACTGCTTATACTCCTCTTCCGAAGTGATGGAGCGGGCAACCTTGTGCCCATTCTCCACCTTAATTAAATAACAACTCATCTATCTTATTACTTATCGTTTTAATTGATAATCCACTAAAGCATCAGCCCTTCTGCTGACTCAACAGTCAGCGTTTGGGCGATGTTGAGTCCTTCATGGCAGAACACCTTCAGCGTGAGCTGAATAGCCCCATCCTTGGTCTTGCTCACACGACCATGCGCCAGTTTCTTAATCAGTTCCGACTGGCTTTTCGGCTTTGAAACTGCTACGAAATCAAATGTTCCGTCTTGCATTTGCTGAGCCACACCATGACGGCGAAAAGCTTCTACAACACCCTGATTTACAGAATCAGGACTGAAGAGGAAATACTGCTTATCATCATAGTAAGCTATTCCACCCAACTGCACATGCTGGCAGCCGTTATTATTCACCTGCTGGTTCTGAACATTGTTCTGAGCATTGTTCTGAACCTTGTTTACTTTCTTAACCATAATCTGAATTGAATTTTAGGAGAAGAAACATCCGGATTGTTGCGCGCTTTACCATGGAAAATCCTCCTCTGTTTCAACTCAGTTTTTTACTTTTTACCCTTTATGGTAACGTGATTGCAAAGGGTTAAGGTTCTTTTTACCTTTTTACTTTTTTACCCTTTTACCTTTTCTATGTCCGTAACCAGGATATCCTGATAAACCTGACCATTATACTCACGAGTCGTGAATCGGAGCGTAACCGCCACCAATGTTCCCGGAGCGAACTTACACTGGGCAATGTTGCCCAGCATTGCAGCAGCATACTGGTTCTCATACTTACCGCCCATCTCCTGGAGAACGATGTTGCATTTCATCATCTGTCCGTTCTCACTTTTCTGACTCTGTACAGCGAACGCCTCGCCCTGCTGCACAACTCTCGTTAGTATGTTCATAATCTATTAACTGCAAGACCTCGCCTTCCTTTCAAGGCTCATTAGTTCCAACTCCGATCTTGCTGAAAGCTGGTGCAAAGATAAGAAGTCTTTGAATGCGCTGGAACAGTTGGTGGAAGAATCCCCCCTCATCTTTCCACTGCTTTTCTCTTTCTCTCTATTTCAGCTCAGCTTCAAGGATATTTTTCATCACGACAAGCAGCTGACTGCTCCATTGGCGCCACTGGTAATACGCCGATTATATTCCTTATCCTCAAATCCGCAACCTATAGGGTTTAGTGGGATTTTGCTTGCAAAGCGACAAAATTCATTTTATTGTACATATTTCTTGCACAACAGAAATGTCGCAGACACAAAATCCCCTTACCCCATAAA
>ENA-OPYQ01000003-OPYQ01000003.1-human-gut-metagenome-genome-assembly--contig:-NODE-3-length-61288-cov-2.915387_pt1 | contig 61288 bp, 46 predicted proteins | sample MGYA00242471_ERZ504479 | MGnify/ENA primary metagenome ERZ504479 (study PRJEB26092, sample SAMD00036225) | human gut metagenome | host: Homo sapiens | study: EMG produced TPA metagenomics assembly of the... | reverse complement strand
ATTATATATATAATAAACTTCTAAATAAAGATAAAAGTGAAGGGTCAGAGAAAAACTGAGGAACTGAGTTATTGAGGAACTGAGTCATTGCAGTAAAAACATCATAATCCTCATAAACACCTGATTTACTGCTTAACTCTATACTTTAAGAGAACAAAGCTATGAGTTGCTACCCGTAAAACTATGAGTTGTCACCCGCAAAACTATGAGTAAGGAAGTTTAACTACTTTCAATCTGAAAGCATAGTTCAAACATTTTCTTATCACACCCCCAAATTTGGCAGTATCAGAGAAAAGTTGTATCTTTGCACCGAATTCTATCCTCCGCGCCCATTCCACCCCCTTTTCAACATTTTGGCAAAAAATGTTTCCCCATCCATACCCTCGTTCAAACTATTTTTTGTACTTTTGCAGCCGAAAAGGCATAAAGCAAACAAAAACTCAAAAAGAAAGGAAATAACAGACAATGAAAAAGATATTATATTTTGCGGCAGCCCTCGCCGCCACTGCCACTATCACAACACCAGTACCAGCTGCAAGTTTGCACCCGACCAGCATGACGGTGACACGGTAGCTGCCAGCGAGTTTTACCCGATAGACACCTCTGCGGCTCATGCCAAGAAGATGGCGAAGATTGCTGCCATCAAGAACGGAAAAGACAGTGTAGGCATCTATTATGTGGGCAGCAACTCTACCAAAGACCTCATCGAGCTCGTATCCTATCCTTCACGCCGCGACACGATGATGTACAGCAAGACCCGACACATAAAGGTGAAGGGCAATGCCGACATCAACCACGTGATTCGTGTAGACTTCTATCTGCATAACGGCAAGGATTCGCTGGTGAAGTATGTTGAGGAGGTGGTGCTTTAGCCAATAACCCAAAAAATCAGCACAAAAAAAGCTAGCATGCAAAAACGCACGCTAGCCTTTTTCGTATTTTATCTAACCTGAATTTCAAATCACTTAATAGTCTATAAACTATCAACTAATCATAGAATCCCGGCTGCTTGTACTCTATGCCCAGTTCATCATCTACTGTTGCGATGACACCCTGAATCTGACCCATGGCAAACATACGGCCGAGGAGAGTGTAACCGGCATTGTGACCATGATTGCTCTCATCGAATACGCCACCAGGCTCATCAGTGAAGGTCATACCGTGGTCTACTCGCATTGGCAGACGACGGCCGGAATTGCACTTGCCTTCCTGCTCAGCCTTCTCGAAGATGCGGCAAAGTTCAATGAGATGGCCGCGACCACCCAAGTGAGAAGCCTCTGTAAAGTTGCCGTTAGGGAAAATGTAGCAAGAGCGCAGATGAACAAAGTGAGTGCGGTCGGCAAACTGCTTCGCCATCGCCACACAGTCGTTGTGCTCGCCGGCAGAGAATGAACCTGCACAGAAAGTCAAACCATTGTGCTTGTTTGGCACTGCATCCAACATCCACTGGATATCCTCGGCACGACCGATGATTCTTGGCAAACCGAATACAGGATAAGGAGGATCGTCTGGGTGAACACACATATTGATATCGTACTCATCGCAGATAGGCATGATAGCCTCCAGCCAGTACTTCATGTTCTCCTGCAACTTCTTCTTGTCGATACCATCATAAAGCTTCAACAGGTCGCGGAACTTCTGGACAGGAGCTGAATCGCCCTCGCTGAAGTTACCCGATACGAAACCCTGGGTCTTGATGATGATGTTCTCTACCAAGGCATGATCCTGCTCTGGTGTAGAAGTCTTCTTGATTTCATCAGCCTCAGCCACGAGGTCTCTGCCCCACTTGTGCTCCTTAGAGAACTCAGCCCAATCCTCACGAGCGCCTTCACGCTGCAGGATATAGATGTCAAAGTAGGCAAACTCACCCCAGTTCATATAGAGGTTGTTGGCTCCGTTAGGATTCTCGTGTGCCAAATCGGTACGAGCCCAGTCCAAAACAGGCATGAAGTTGTAGCAGATGCACTTGATGCCTTCCTCGCCCAGGTTGCGGAGACTTTCCTTGTAAACCTCAATCTGATGATCACGGTCAGGACCACCATATTTCAGGGTTTCAACCACAGGCAAAGACTCTACCACGCTCCATTTCATACCATAAGACTCGATGTACTCCTTGAGTTCATGAATCTTCTCGCGTGTCCAAACCTCGCCCAGAGGAACATCGTGCAATGCGGTAACAATGCCCTCAACACCAATCTGCTTCAACTGTGCAAGTGTAATCTTATCTTTCTTGCCAAACCAGCGCCATGTTCTTTCCATAGATATTATATAATGTATAAGTTTAAAAATGAATTATCTTGCAGAAACATATTTATGCAATGTCTGTCTTACAGCACCCTTGCGGCAAAGAGTTCCTTCACCATGCCCTCAATCTGCTCACCGAAGCCAGCCTCATAGAGATCGAGACCGAACACATCCTTGCGGGAATAGAGATTCTTCAGGCAAGAGTAGTCCTGATCAGCCTTGCCTACTTCAAGAGGAGCTACGATGGTCTGCAGTTCTGCCAACAATGGGTCGGAAGATGGCTCGAATGGCTTCAGGTTATCATCCAATGCCTTGAGATAACGGGCATAACCTGCTAATACCAAAGGAATCAACACGAGATTGCTCTTGTCGAGACCACGGTCGATATACTTCTTGATAGTCTCACCGAAACGGATAGAGAGCTTCTGACTGGTATCGGTAGCGATACGCTGAGGAGCATCCGGCATGAAAGGATTAGGCAGACGCTTGTTGATTACGGTGCCGATAAACTCGTATGGGTTCAATACGCCTGGGTCGGTAACCACCGGCATCGCCTCGATATAACCAATCTTCTGGATAAAGGCACGCAGGTCCTCATCCGCCATCTCGGCAGAAATCAAGGTATAGTCGAGCATGCAGCCATAGATAGACATCGCTGTATGGAGAGGGTTCAGACAGGTGGTTACCTTCATGGTCTCAACCTCATCTACAGTCTTGCGGGATGTATAGAGCACACCGCCCAACTCCAATGGCGGACGACCATTGGTATAAGTATCCTCGCAAACGAGATACTGCACTTCCTCGGCATTTACGAAAGGAGCGGTGAAAGTATGCTTCTCGGTGATAATCGTATTGTTATCCTCGAAACCATCCTCAGCGAGCATCGCCTGTACCTTCTCGTGTGGACGAGGAGTAATCTTATCAATCATAGACCAAGGATAGGTAATCTTGCTGCTGTCATTGATATAATCTACGAAACCAGCCTCTACGATACCATCCTGTGCCCAACGCTCAGCATAAGCCTTTACGCCAGCCTTAACATGGTCGCCGTTGTGAGAACAGTTGTCGGTAGACTGAAGAGTAAGTGGCAACTTGCCTGCCTTATAACGCTCATAGAGAAGAGCGGTAAGCTTACCCATAGCAAATACTGCATCGAGACCACGTGCCAGATCGGCATCATTGAAAGAATATCCCTTCTCGGTGATGGTGAAAGTTACCATCTGCAGACTTGGTGCCTGGAAAATTTGGACCAATCGGGCCCAGTCCTCACCAAACTGCTTATCCGCCTTGAGGCTTTCTGTGATAGAAGCGATGACCTTCTTCTCGATGGTTCCGTTAGACTGGAGGCTCACCAGGAGCGAGAGATTATGGTAAGGGCGATAAGCCTTGTCGATAATTTCGTAGTCGAAGCTTTCTGCAACAATAACACCACGGTCGTACTTGCCGGTGTTTAGTGCATCGTTAAGGATGGCTGCCGGGAACGCACGGAAGATGTTACCTGCACCAAAGTGAACCCAAGTAGGCTCGTCGTGAGTCTTCTTGGCTACGGCTGCGATGTCATACTTAGGAAGCTCATAACCCTTAGCTTCCCATTCTGCAGCATTAAAGCTGTCTGAAAGAATTTCGTTCAGTTTCATGATTAATAATTATTGATGTTGTTTTATGTAAATTTTAACCTTTTTATAAGCAATACAATGATTTCTTTTCTGTTGGGTCAGGGCAAAATTACGAATTTAATCTGAAATACCGCTCCTTTTTAGAGATTATTTTAAAATATTGAACAATTAGAAATGTTTCGGTAACAAAAAATACTTTTCGCCCTGTTTCCCTTTTTACCGGTAGTAGACTATTTATATACACTTTACAGATTATCCAGTTCCTTGATCTGCTTTTTCGGTGTCACTCCAAGTCCCTTCAGGCTCTCTACCCTTCTCATCACATTGCCGGTGCCGTCATAGAGTTGCTTCTTTGCCTTATCAAAAGTACCCGAAAGACGGGTTATCAGATCACCCACACTCATAAAGGTATCTTCGAAGCCAGCCACCTTATCATACAGGTCAGCAGCCGTCTTCACGATTTTCTCCACATTCTTGTTCTGCCGGTCATACTGCCAGAGATTATAGGCAAGCTGGAGTGCCATGAGCAGATTGCTTGGTGAGATGATAATAATCTTCTTCTGATAAGCATAACGGCTGAGATCCGGCTGCTGCTTCATCGCTGCGATATAGCTGGTCTCGTTAGGGATGAACATCAGTACGAAGCCGATGGCATCATCCACCAGTTTGGAATAGTCTTTGGCTGCCAGTTCATCGATGTGCTTTCGTACGCTCAGCGCATGTGCCTTCATCAGGCGTTCCTGTTCAGCCTCATCTTCAGCTGCCAGAGCATCGGAATAGGCGGTAAGAGAAACCTTGGAATCGATGACCACACTTCTGCCTTCCGGGAATCGGACGATGACATCCGGACGATAGTTCTTTCCCTCTTCATCTTTCGTATTCTCCTGAATGAAGAATTCCTCATCTTTACGAAGTCCGCTGTTCTCCAGGATGGTTTCCAGCACCATCTCGCCCCAGTCGCCCTGCATCTTGCTGTCGCCCTTCAATGCCTTGGTCAGGTTGGCAGCATCGGAGCCAATCTTCTCGGTTTGCTCCTTCAGGTTCAGTACAGCCTGCTGCTGTTCCTGCTGGAAGAGTTTCATCGTTGCCTCGAAGGTGTTCTGCAGTTCCTTCTTGTTCACCTCGTTCTGGGTTTTGCTCTCCTCTACCGATTTCTTGAAATCAGCAAACTGTTCCTTGATAGGTTTCAGGAGTTCATCCATCTGCAGACGGTTGGTTTCCTGCAGAGCCGACTGCTTGGCAGCCAACTGCTCAGCCGCCACCTTCTGCTGTTCTATCGTCATTCGCTGCATTTCCTGCTTCAGACTCTCGAGTTTCTGTGCCCACTGCTGGTCGCTTTCCGCTCTGAGTTTCGCCGCATACAGCCGCTCGTTCTCCATTTGAGATTTCATTGATTGAATCTCAGAAGCATGATGCAGTTTTATCTGTTCGATGTTAGCCGCCAGCACTTGAGCTTTCGCTACAAGCTGGGTTTTCTCCTCTCCCGCACTTTTTGCTTCCATCAGTTTCCCCACGAAGAATCCGATGGCAAGCCCTATGATGATTCCAATTACTATTTCCATTTATCCTTGTTTTGAATGATTCTGTAAATCTGCAAAAATTATGATTTGCAAAAGTAATCATTTCAAGACATAACACCAAACATCATGGGGGATTCTTGTAGATATTTAACTCTTCTGCATTTTACTATGCAAACAAAAAGAGCGCACCACTCTTGGCACGCTCTTTTCTTTAAATCATCTTTTAAATATACATTATCGGTTGGCAGTAGGCCACTGATAAGTATCAGTGCAATGGATATCAGCACTCTGGTCGGCAATCATCAACTTGAAATCGCCTTCCTCCAATCTCCATTTGCCATTCCAACCTACGAGGCCAAATCGTCTGCCTTTAATTCAAATGTCACGGTCTTGGTCTCACCAGGCTGAAGTTCCACCTTGTCGAAGGCACGGAGACGACGGCCATCAGGCACAACACTAGCGATGAGATCGCTACTGAACAGGAGGACACTCTCCTTGCCTGCCACCTTTCCCGTATTCTTCACATCCACGCTCACCTTGATGATGTCGCCGTGGCGGAAATCAGACTGAGAAACCTTCAGGTTGCTATATTTGTAAGAGGTATAACTCAAACCATATCCGAAGCCCCACTGCTGGGTAATCTTCGCATTGTAGTCGTAAGCACCTTCCATCGTACCCACCTCCTCACTCTTCTTGAAGTCATAGTTGGCGAGCGAATTGATTTCCTTAGGATAGGTGTAAGGCATCTTGCCACTGAAGTTTGACTTGCCCGATACCAGGTTTGCCAAAGCATCGCCGCCCATGTTGCCAGGGATAAGGATGTTGATGATGCCCTGTGCCAATGGTTCGATGTCAGCGATGAGACGAGGACGACCTTCATTCAGCACCAAGATGACAGGCTTGCCTGTCTGAGCCAAAGCCTTGACCAGATTACGCTGGTTCTCTGAGAGCCAAAGGTCGGTCAGGTTGCCGGAGTCTCTGTATAGGAGTTCTCGCCAATGCAAGCCACGATGACGTCAGCATCCTTCGCTGCAGCCACTGCCTCCTGAATCTGAGGTTCGTTCTCCTCCCAGTATTTTCCCTTCTCATTATAGGTTACACCCTGGTTCAAGATAACATTCTCCTTGCCATACTCATTACAGAATGCCTCATAGATGGTATTGTACTTGCCGGCAAACTCATCAGCACGATGACCCTGCCAGGTATAGCTCCATCCACCGTCCAGACAACGCATCTGATTGGCATTAGGACCTGTAAGGAGAATCTTCTTGCCATGCTGCAAAGGAAGGATATTACCCTCGTTCTTCAGGAGCACCATACTTTCGGTAGCTCCCTCCAAGGCGAGCTTGGCAAACTCCTCACCACCAAACTTAGGATAATTCTTCAGTTTCTGGGTTGGGTTCTTGAAGAGGTCGAGACGGTACTTCATGCGAAGCACACGGCGACAGGCATCGTCGATGCGACTCATCGGAATCTTACCTTCCTTCACCAGTTCTACAAGATAGCCACAAGCATCGCAAGAATAAGGTTCCATAATCATGTCGATACCGGCATTGATGGCGATGCGGAGCGCATCCTTCTTGTCCTTTGCCACCATCTCACGAGTATAGAGATTGTTGATGTCTGCCCAGTCGGTGATAAGCACACCATCCCATCCAGTCTCTTCCTTCAGCCATCCTGTCAGGAATTCCTTGTTGGCATGCATCGGCACACCATTGACGGAAGCGGAATTCACCATCACGGTTAAGGCTCCAGCCTGCAGACCCGCCAGGAAAGGAGCGAAGTGCTTCTCTCGCAAGTCGGCAGGAGAGATATAGGCTGGCGTACGGTCTTTACCGGTCCAAGGCACACCATAGCCCATGAAGTGCTTCATTGAAGTAGCAATGTGATACTGGTCGATGTTGTTTGGGTCCTCGCCCTGGAAACCATAGACCATCGCCTTGCCCATCTCAGAACTGAGGTAGCAATCCTCGCCAAAGTTCTCCCAGATGCGAGGCCAACGGGCATCACGACCGAGATCAACGGTAGGACTGTAAGTCCAAGGCACGCTCACCGCACGAGTCTCATAAGCGGTAGCCTCAGCCGAACGGCGAGCTATCTCACGATTAAAGGTGGCAGCCACATTGATGTTCTGCGGGAAGAGGGTTCCACCCTGTGTATAAGTAGAACCGTGGTTCTGGTCGAGACCGAAGACACAAGGGATGCCGATGCGCTTCATCGAGATCTTCTGAATTTGTGCGATATACTTCTCCCACTGCTTGGCGGTTGGTGCGCAGGTATTTGGAGCGTTGAGGATAGAGCCAATCTTATAGCGGGAAAGGATAGAATCGGTCTTGTGCTCGTCGATATAGAACACACCGTTCTTGTCGTTGGCACCAAAGAGGTCGGTCACCAATTCCATCATCTGACCAATCTTTTCCTCCAAGGTGAGTTTCTTCAGAGTTTGTTCTACCTGAGCCTCAATCTTAGGGTCGCTCTTGATAACCGGAACATTGGCACTGGCTGTATAAGCCAATGCCAACAATGAAATAGATAATAAAATTTTCTTCATAAACAGTAAAGGTTTGACGTTTTATGATAAAAACGGAAATCTTTCTAATATATTATTCAATAGTTACTTTCTTTACGGTGTAACCATCACCCACGATGAATAGACCTTGCTGCTCAGTCAAGAGTTGGATAGAGAGGTCGGTCAGTTCAAACTTCCATGTAGCAGGTCCATCCACCGGGATGTCGCCACGCTCTGGGTCGCCCTTACCTGTAAGGATGTTGTTCCACCAAGAGGTAGCAGCGGTACCCTGACCTTTTCCATCCACATAGACACGGAGGATGGTGCCCGCCTTCACCTTTGAGAGGAAGGTATCCTTCAAGTCTTTGAATGGTGTATCCCATGTCACGGCAAACTCACCTTCCCAGAGGGTAGTCTCCATAGATGGACGTGGCTCTGTAGTTACCTTGATGGTACCGCCAGGGAACTGGTTGCCCTCACCATCTACCAAAGTGATATCATAGTCACCATTCTCCAAACCTGTAGGAGCTGTGAGCTTCAAGGCTGTGCCCTCTTCGAGAACCTCGAAGGCTACATCCTTGCCACCTACCATTACTTTAGCAACTATACCGAGATTCTTGCACTTATGGATAGTGGTCTCTGCACCCGGAGCTACCCAAAGCTCGCTGGCATTGGTACCCAAGGCTGGATCATCGGCAGCAGGAGTCACGGTAACTTTCAAGGTGCGGGATGTGCTCTTGCCTTTGGTGGTGGTTGCCACAATCTTCAGTTCATGATTACCTAAAGGCAAAGGTTGGTCGATAGTAGTACCTTCGGCTATCTTAGTGCCGTCGAGCAACCATGTCACAGTGGTGTAGTGAACAGGAGTCACCTTGATTTCCAACTTATAATTAGTCTTGCGGTCTATCTTGGAATCAGCCAAGTCGGTGTTCAAGATACGTGGATTGTCATCTTCGCTGGCTGTGAAGTATGGTTCATCGTCAGAAGAGCAAGAAGACAAGGTAGATGTACCAGCCAGTGCGAAACCCACGGCTAAGAGCATCATCATAGCCTTCAAGACTTTTCCCTTATATTGTTTCATTGTCTTATTCATAATTAATTATTCTATTCTATTGTCCTATAAGACTTAACATTTAACATTAAACACTACTTGCTATATCCCTTTCCGAATGGAGGATTGAAGTCTGGCTGAAGGTTTACATCAGCCTTGTCCCACCAGAGGCGCTTGTGCCAATCGTCTGTACCACCCATGCGGTCGATGGCAGCCTTGTAGTTGGCATTGTTGTACTGAGCTTCCAACTCAGGATACTGCAAGCGGACAGGCATTGACCAATCGGGATCCGTATAAGTGAAACCATTCTTGGTCAAGAGATCACGATTCAAGATGGCAGGATAGTCAGAGCGGCGCAAGTTAGCCCAACCCTCAGAAGGGTTCATCATGTGGAGAATCCAAGCCTGGGTGTTGATGGTCTCCTTAGGATTGTCACCCAACGGATTGCTGGCAATGAACGCATCAATCTCTTCCTTGGAAATCTTGTTGGATGTAAGATAGTAGTTGTTGAGCAACTCCATGCTGGCACGAACACCAGCCTCGTAGTGACTCTCAGCATCACCACCACCAACATTCCAATCCTTGGTTGCAGCCTCAGCCTTGAGGAACTCCACCTCAGCATAGCTCATCAAGTCGCCAGGACAAGAAGGCATCTCGAAGTCGATGTTCAGGCAAGGACGACCAGCTCGGGCTATATAATCAGAGTTGGCATAAGTGTTCTCGTCTATCTCAGCATACTTCTTCAAAGTAGGAAGGTCATCCAACGTAGCTGGATTCATCCAGTCTGTGTACCAGGCAGCACCAGGGTTGCAAGGCTCCTCACCGAGGTTCTTGCTCTGGAAGTAAGCCAGGAAATCATCGGTCAAGTCGATGTTCTGCTCCTTATCTGGCTTCACCTGACTACGCTTGATATTGTAGTAGTGACGGCAGATGCGATAGAGACGAGGGTCGTTGGTATTCTGCAACTGATAGAACAAGGTAGAGCATACCATGGTAGGCGATGTGGGATCCTGACCATAGAGAGTCTCGCTCAATGCATTGGCACGGAAATCGTAGTCGTTGGCTCCATCATAATAGGTAAATGGAGAATCAGCATACTTGATATAAGCATCATCGGCTGCACTGGCGATAGCACCGGCAGCCACAGCCTTCTCAAACTCTTCCTTTGCCTTCTGTGGATTAACATCGGAAATGCGCATGGCATAGCGCATACGGAGTGCATTGGCATACTTCTTCCACTTAGCTACATCACCACCCATGCTGGTGACATCACCAGAAATGCGGTCGGTACCTGTGCCAAGCTGCTTCTCGCAAGCGTCAAGTTCCTTGAAGAACCAGCTGTAGAGTTCCTCTACGGTATCATACTTAGGGGTGGAGATACCTGAGATATAACCCAGACCTGCCTCCGAACAAGGCACGTCACCGTAGGTATCTGCCAAAACTGCCGTGAGATAGACACGATGGATACGAAGTGCCGCATTCAAGTTTAACTTGTCAGCAGATTTGTGGATGGCATCCACAAGGTTCTTGATACTGATTTCATAATAGCGGTCCCAGACACGACGGGTCATATCATCTTCTCTGAAATTAGAACCAGCGTAATTGGTTACATTCCAACCGCCAGCGAAATACTGTGGAAAACCCGTTATATAGTTACGGTAGGTATCCATCAGACTGAAGTCACCGTAAGTCTGCAACAAAGCTGTTGTCAACTGTGCGTTAGGGTCGAGCTCGTTCACCTTGGTCTTGTCGGTATTGATGTTACTCAAGGTATCATCAGAGCAAGAAGTCATCGCAGTGCCGGTTGCCATCAGGGCGAAAGCCATCATCAGGCTGCTCTTACCTATATATTTCTTGATTATATTGTTCATTTTCTTACCTTAATTATATATTAGAACTCTTCTAAAGAAATTGATTCATTTTTTTCGAGACTAGAACTTCACGTTCACGTTCAAACCATAACTCTTGCGAGATGGCAGGGAACCATATTCCAGACCGAGACCTGAGGTGTTGTAGCTGGAATCTGGGTCGATGTTAGGAATGTTCTTCCAAACAATGAATGGGTTACGAGCCACGAAGGATACGGTCAAGCCCTTGACATACTTGCCCAGGATGCTCTCTGGGAAGGTATAGCCGAAAGTAATCTCACGACACTTCACGTAAGAATTGTCGTAAACGAAGGCACTCTGCACGCCATTTGCCACATGCTTCCAGTAATCTTCAGGGTTCACGGCGATGTCGTTCTTGCGATAAGTACCGTCGCCATTGTCGATGACACCCTCTACGACAAATCCCTTGCAGTTACCTGCTTCACGCCATGCGGCAAGGTCCATACCCGAAGCCTTGCGAGCCTCCTCGGAAGTGTACCACTCCTCACGGCCTGCCAATGTTCCCTTTGCCTTACCTGTCTGGTATGCAGAACGCATGGACATAGAGTAGATGTCGGCACCTACCTTCACATCGAAGGATGCAGAGAGGCGGAAGTTCTTATAGCTGAAGGTTGAGTAGAAACCACCTGTCCAGTCCCAAGTAGAGTTGCCGATGGTCTTGACCTTCTGGTCAATCTTTGGAAGACCAGTAGCTGCATCGACAACCACCTGTCCCTTGTCGTTGTAGAGGAAGTCGTGTCCACGGATAGCTCCATAGTTCTCGCCAACCTGAGCACCTACTGATACACCGCACCATGTGGCCTTGGCAAGCTCAAAATAGTCCATGCCATCTACGAGCGACTTCACCTTGTTGGTATTCTTCGAGAAGTTGACACCCAAGTCCCAAGCGAAGTCCTTGATCTGCAAGGCACGGGCATTGAGGGCAATCTCGACACCCTGGTTCTGAATCTCACCGGCATTGATGAGGCGGTAAGCATAGCCAGAGGTGGTGGTTGAAGCCAAACTCAAAATCTGGTTCTTGGAGTTCTGGTTGTAATAGGTGGCATCCAAGCCCAAGCGTCCGTTAAGGAACTTCATCTCCAAACCTACCTCGTAAGAACCTGTCATAGTAGGCTTCAAATCCTTGTTCGGCTGTGTTGAGTTGGCTATCATACCGATGGTATAACCCGCGTAGCTGTACTTGCCCGTGGTATAGTTGAGTGCCAACAGGTATGGATCGGTATCGCTACCTACCTTTGCCCAAGATGCGCGAATCTTACCATAATTGATGAACTTCTTGTTCTTGATAAACTCGGAGAAAACCAAACTACCCGATACAGATGGATATACGTATGTATTGTTATTTGTAGGGAGCGTAGATGACTTATCGCCACGGATGGTTCCCTCCAAATAGTAAGTATGCTTGTAGCCGAGGCTCGCGCTGGCATAGAGAGAGCTGATCTGCTTCTTGTACATACTCTCACGAGTGTTCTGTTCCTGATAGTTCATGATGTTCTGGATGCCATTCATCTGCTGGTTGAGACCGACGTTGGTAGTGGTCTTGTTGTTCACCTTGAAGATGTTACCACCAGCGGTAGCGTTGACATCGAAGTCGCCCCATGAGTTGTTGTAGAGGGCGAGTATCTCGGCGTTGAGTGTGCGGTTGTTGAAGATTTGGTCGGTAAGCTTTCCGGCAGGAGTTCCTGGAGTTGTCTTGGCGATGAATTCCTGGAAGTTCATGCTGTTGATGTCGGTACCGATAGTACCCTGCAACTTGAGGTGCTTGTTGATGTTCCAGATTGCCTTACCCGTAAAACGGAACACGTCCTTGTCGGATGTATTGCTGTTCTTATAGAGATCCCAGTATGGGTTCTTGTTATACTGATCGTTACCATTCCAGTTGGAGTAGTTGCCATCGGCATCCTCATAATGCTTCAACCAAGCCTGGTCGTAGGTACCCGCCAGGGTCATGAGGTTCTTACCCACGTTGCTCTGGGAGTCACCAAGGGCAGGACGGTTCTTTACCTTCTCACGAGTATAGTTGGCGGTGAAGTCGAAGTCAACAGGACCTGCAGAGGTATTCACTCGGAGGTTGAAGTTGTCACGACTCATATTGGTATTTGGCAAGATATCCTTATTGCGCATATCGGTAACAGAGAAACGCATACCCGTCTTACCGGAATTAACTGAGAGGATGGCAGAGTTCTGGGTGGTGAAACCTGTGCGGAAGAAATCAGAAGCATTGTTAGGATGCATCATGAATGGACGTTCTTCGCCATCGAAATATTTGAACATGAAGTCATCGGCCTTAGGTCCCCAACTTGAGTTCGTACCAGAAGTGCTGGATGTAGGAAGCTCGCCATTGTAGCCAGCACCATATATCTCCTGGATGTCGTCCCATTTAGCCAACTGGGTATCGATAGTATAAGAACCATTGTACTCCACGGAAATTCTATCCTTCTCCGCCTTCTTGGTCGTAATCAAGATAACACCATGAGAAGCACGGCTACCATAGAGGGCAGAGGCAGCAGGACCTTTCAATACGGTCATCGTCTCGATGTCATCAGGATTGATGGCAGAGATACCATCACCGAGGTCATAACCACCACTTTCACCAGCACTGCCAAAGTTGGTATTATCCAAAGGCACACCATCCACCACGTAAAGAGGCTGGTTATTGCCTGCCATTCTGTATTACCACGAAGAAGCACGCGGGTAGAACCAGAAGCACCGCCAGCGGTGTTCTGCACAACGAGACCAGCCACCTTACCAGAAAGAGAGTTGATGACGTTGGTTTCCTTCGCCTTGGTAAGTTCCTCACCTTTCACTTCCTCCAAGCCATAGCCGAGAGCCTTGCGGTCGCGCTTGATACCAAGGGCGGTAACAACGACCTCATTCAAGGCCTTACCATCCTCTTGCATCGTGATTTTCATGCCATTAGCAGCTTTCACGGTCATTGTCTTGTAACCGATGTAGCTCACTTCGAGCGTTGCTCCAGGCTTGCAGTTCAACGTAAAGTTACCATCTAAATCGGTAACGGCACCGTTGGTTGTACCAGCCACCTTCACGCTAGCGCCAATCAAGGTTTCGCCAGTGGCATCCACCACTGTACCCTTGATGCCTTGGTTCTGCTGAACGCTCATCGCTGCATTGTTCATCTGGGCAGCGAGAATGGCAGAAGCAGGCATCCACATCAAACCTGCACCGAGCAGGCCGAGAAACATAGTTTTCTTTCTCATAATTGATATTTTTGTTTTTAGTTTAACAGTATTCTTTCCCAAAGATTCCTTCGAGAATCCAAGGAGCATTCACCTTCATACTCTTGAAACGGTCGAAGATGCCATACTTCTCAGAGCCGTTTCCGAAGTGGTTGTTGTCCCAAACGAAAGTAGAGAAGCCTCGTTTGCGAGCCTCCGTAGTCAAGAACTTACAGTAGTAGGTCATGTTTTCATGCACTTTCTCTGAGTTAGACTTATAGTGATCGGTTACTCCCCACTCTCCTATTACGATACCCAGTCCTTTGTTGCTCCAGGTATTCACCACCTTGTCGAAGAAATCCGTCATTGTCTTCTCGTTTTCTGCAGGTATCTTGCCAGCATCCTTGTAGGCATCACCCCAGTAATCGTAGGTGCAATCGCCAGCGTAGCTCCATGGCTGATAGTAGTGGAATTCCACACTCATATAGTTGTTGCCATTGCCTTCGGCATCCTTCGGAATGATGAAATCTCCATTCTCGATGCCAAACCATGGGTTACAAACGTAAGTCTGTAAGATGAGGTGGCGCTTGGCATTGTTGCCGCCTGTGGCACGAACCATATCCACGAATATCTGATTGTAAGCATTCTGCACTTCAAGGTTCTCGGCAGTAGGTTTGCCCCAGTTGTCCCTGATGTGAACCTCATTGGTACCGGCGAAAGCCAAGCGACTGTCATAATTGGCAAACTCAGAGGCGATATTCATCCAGAGGAGCGCAAGCTTCTGGCAGTTTTCTTCCTTATATTGATAGGTAGGACGACCTTCGAGCCATTTTTCATGATGCACATTGATGATAACCTTCAAACCGTTGTCAAGGCACCAGCCCACCACCTCCTTGATGCGAGCAATCCAAGCCTTGTCGATGCTCATCGCCTGAGCGTTGGTAATGTGGCACTGCCAACGGATTGGAATACGGATGGCATTGAAACCTGCCTTCTTCACGGCTTGTATCATCTTCTTGGTAACAACGGGATTGCCCCAGGCTGTCTCTGCATGGATAGAACCATCAGGGTTGCCAATCTGCATCGACTCACCATCCTGTCCAGGAGCTGAGCACTCGAATGCGTTGCCAAGATTCCACCCCACAACATCTTTATTCCATTGCTGGGCAGTAGGTATGGATTCGCCTACACCTTCAGAACTGCTGGATGAGTGCAACGTACTTGCTTCGCATGAGAGACATGTGAAGACGCCTATTAAAAAGAGGCTAATTTTCAAAAAGTTCCTTTTCATTTTTATGTTTATATTGTTATTGTTTCGTTTTTTAAATAACTGTTTGACTTACTTAACAGAATTTGGTTGCAAAGATAAAGAAAAGGAACTTCCAGAGGGTTAGATAACAAACAAAAAAAAGGTTTCAATTCAGACATATCGTCTAAACAGAAACCTTTTCTTTGAATTAAAACTCTAATTTACAGATACTTACTCGGAGAAACCCCAAAGTGTTTTTTAAATACAGTACTAAAGTACTTCACATTTACAAAACCGGCTTTCACAGATACATCCAGCACACTATCCCCCTGTTTCAGGAAGATTGCAGCCTGCTCCAGACGTATCAAACGCATAAAATCCTGCGGACTTTGGCCCGTAAGAGTCTTCAGCCTACCATAGAAAAGCGTTCTGCTCATCGCCATCTCTCTACAGAGTCGGTCGATATTAAAGTCTGTGTCGCTCAGATGAGCCAACACCAAACGGGTAGCTTTATCTACAAAAGCCTGGTCTTGTGGATTCAGAACAGCTTCTGCCACATTTTCGAATGTCTGGCCTTGCTTATTCAAGACAGTATCATCCTTTTTCTCTTCAGAAATTCCAGTAGGTTCCAAGTGTTCATAGGATGAATCAGAACCCACAATCTGCTCGGAAGAAGCAGACTCAGAAGCAACCTCTCCTCTAACAAGAGCAAGGCTTCTGTCCATATAATACTGACTCAACCGGCGACGATTCTTCAAAATACTGGCAACCTTACTCGCAAGAATAGCAGTATCGAATGGCTTGGCTATATAGTCATCAGCACCAAGTCCGAGTCCCTCTATCATAAAGTCACGACCAGCCTTAGCAGTCAGCAGGATAACAGGCAGCCATGATGTTTCCTTATTTTCCTTGATGCTGCGACAGAACTCATCTCCGTGCATTCCCGGCATCATGACATCTGAAACAACGATATCACATATCCCGCCCTCTTTCAAATATTTCAGGGCAGCCTCTGCACTCTCCACATCAACTACTTGATAAGAATCACCAAAAGTCATTCTGATATATTTGCGAAGATCTTCATTGTCATCGACAAAAAGAAGTGTATCCGTTGAAACATCAGCATCCTGCAGAACCGCAGAAGACACAGTCTGGCAAGTTTCATCATGCTTATCTTCAGCTAAAGAAGATTCAGTTACAACATTTTTCTTTTCTCCAACAAGCCGGACAGAAGAATCTGTTACATTACCTAATGGCATCTTCACACAGAAAGTAGTACCCTTTCCTTCCTCACTTACGAAACTAAGCTTTCCTCCTAATTTCTCTACAAGCTTTCGTGTAAGCATCAGTCCTAATCCACTTCCCATTTCCTGAGAATTTATCGCATTAGAAGCCCTGAAAAAGGTCTTGAAGATACTCTTAATTTCGGCCTTTGGAATACCTATACCTGTATCACATACATGAATCATAGCCATCTTGCCTTCAACAGAAGCCGACAACGTAACCTTTCCACCTTGAGGTGTATATTTGATAGCATTCGAGAGAAGATTTTCCAATATCAGATCCATCATTTTGACATCAGAATGAATCTGTTGCTGCGGACACGTTTCAATACACAGTTGAATATGCTTCTCCTGAGCTGCCAATACAAACTTTTCCAACTGCACACGTAAAAGCATCGGCAATTCTATATCTTGCAGGCGAACCTGTTCGGCAGACTGCTCTATCTTTTGGAAGTCAAGCAATTCTGTAACCATCTTCAATAGTTTGTTGCCGTTGCGATGCGCCATATCCAAGAATTCACGACTTTTCTCACTCAAGCTGGAATCATTAGCCAGATTATCAAGAGGAGCCAACACGAGACTCAAAGGAGTGCGTATGTTATGGGCAGTATTAACGAAGAAATTGATTTTCTCATCATAATACTTTCGCTGTAAGCGCTCTTTGTAATACTGCCAGACAAAATATAAGATGGCAGCAAAAATACAGAGATAGATAATCCATGCCCACCAGGTATTCCACCAAGGTTGGGCTATATGAATTTCCAAAGTTGTTTCTCCCAATTCTCTACCATTACTTCTGCAGATAGCCTTTACATGAAGCACATAGCTGCCCGAAGGCAAATTTACAAATCGTACCAACTGATTAGAAGATGGTTTACTCCAATTACGGTCGTATCCTTCCAAATAATATTGATATTGAATATCATACTGGTATTGATAATTGATACTCTCGAAAGAAACAACCAGCGTATTCTCATTATGGCTAAGACTCAATTTGCCTTCCTTCAACATTTCAAAGAGACATTCATTCCAGTAATCGGAACGTTCGACACCTTCAACCTCAACACTATGAATACGAAGTGGAGCGGCATAATTCAAACCTTTGGCAAACATAGGAGTCAAAGCGACAACTCCATCGTTGCTGCCAAAAAGCACCCTGCCATCTGTAGTACACGCAACAGACATTCGGTTATACTCACGTTCCATTCCCTTAAAGATGTTGAGGTTTACTATCTTCCCCTGTTTCATGAACGCCAATCCTTTATCCGTACTGATCCACAAATTGCCATTAATACCTTTTATAAGTCCATAAACAGTATTAGAAGGCAAAGCGTCCTGATTAGTATAACGCTTAAACTTCTTTGTCAGGAAATCATAATCATAGAGTCCTCCTCCATCCGTTCCAATCCAGATATGACGGGAATCCTGAAAAGCCATACTGTTGACAAACAAATTAATGTCTTTTTCGGGATACTGTTCAGGATAAAAGAAACGACGAGGATGCAAAGGTTCGCGCTTATCAATCAGATAGCCTCCATGCGAAGTTCCTACAGCAATAAAACGCTTATCCAGTGATTCCGTGATGCATTGCACTTCGTTGACAGGCAGATAGAATACCGACATTCCCGTTCCATTCAAATTATATTTATCTGAAGGGAAACAAGCCATATCTCCATCCAAACATCCCACCCAAATATTACCATCGCTATCAGTAAAAAGACTGAATACGTAATCGCTCTTCAACATTCCTGTTTCCACAGAATAAGCAGGCATACTAGTGCCATCAGTATTAACCTGATATACGCCATTACCATAGGTACCAACCAGAATTCTGCCGTCTACAGTCTGACAAATCGTAAGCGCCACCTTATTATATAATCCATGATGCCAAAGACGAGTCTGCGCATCATAAACACTTACTCCTTTATCTGTGGCATACCATATTTTCCCATCACGGCTTTGGAAAACATCGTTCACACAATTATCTATCAGTGATTGATTGTTGAGATATTCATGTGTGATATATTCCAATGTATGTTTCATCGGTATTGCCAAATCTACTCCTCCCGAGTAAGAGCCTGTCCATAAATCGCCAAAACGATCGCAGCACAAGGTATATAATCCATTTCCATTCAACACGTTACCAGGACGTCCGTCTGTATCAAGCAAGAGCTTGGTTTGTTTATTCGAACTGTCATAAGCATATATTCCAGCTCCATCTACAGCCATCAGAAGAGTCTGCTTATCATATAAAATGATTGAACGTACGGGAATTTTAGGAATGTTTTGCAAAGATTGGAAATCAGCAGATTTTATCAGCTTCCAAGTACGATCATCCATCACTTTAACTCCTTCGTGAAAAGTACCCAGCCAGATACGATGTCCCACAATATCATGATAAGAGGATACTACAGAACTGCCACTAATCTTCTTTTCTAACTTCCGGGCAGACATCGAATAGCAATAAACATCTTTAAATGTTCCTATCAAGAGTTTCTGACCTATAAATTGGATATGATTAATATAGGTATTTTTCAATACAAACCTACCCTTAGCTGTCTCCCGAACTATCTCCTTTCCATCAGTAGCTGCTGATAAGCAATAAATGCCTCTATCCATAGCTAACCAGAAATTACCCTTTTCGTCTACCAACAGTTCGTTCAACACGATACTTCCACCTAAAATATGCTGAAGATTACATTTCAAAACAAATGTATCTTTCCTCTTATCATATATATACACCTTTCCCTTGTTGTCGTAGGCGTAAATCAGATGTTGCGCATCCATAGTCAGTTTAATACTTCTACCACTAGCATCACTATACGGCATCTCTGTGTATAAAGTATAATTGGTTACTTGTTGCCCATTATATCGGTCAACTCCACGCTTAGTACTTATCCACATGGCACCATCCTCTGCCTCGACAATAGAATAAACTCGAGGGCTGGAAAGACCATTGTCTGTATTGAGATTGGAAAGCATGAACATATTTCTGGAAATATGCGCATATAACTGAAGAGCCGATGCCAACAGCAGCAATATAATTAGAGTGCAGGATTTATATCGTTTCATAATTCTTTCATTGATCTTATTTGGGGACAAAGATAATACAAAAAAATGAAAAACAAATAGAATAATGAGATAAAATGAAAAAAATCTATTATCTTTGCAAGATATTAATATAAAGATATAGACTATGATCAAAAGATTATTATCCTTTCTAGACGCATCGCCAGTGAATTTCCTGGCAGTAAAGAATATCTCCGAGGAATTGGAGAAGAACGGGTTCCGCCGTATGAACCCACAGGAGCCTTTGGGCAAGATTGAAGCGGGTGAAAAGTTCTTCGTTACCAAGAACGACTCTTCCATCTACGCCTTCCAAATCGGAAAGAAACCTTTGGCAGATGCCGGTTTCCACATGATCTGCGCCCACTGCGATTCGCCTACCTTCCGCATCAAGCCAAATGCAGAGATGCTTTGCGAGGGCGGTATCGTAAAACTGAATACCGAGGTTTATGGTGGTCCTATCATGTCAACCTGGTTCGACCGGCCGCTCACCCTGGCAGGTAGAGTTATCGTGAAGGGCGAGAATGCGATGAATCCCCAGACGCTCCTTCTTCATGTGAAGCGCCCATTGCTGCAGATCAGCAATCTCGCTATCCACTTCAACCGTCAGGTGAATGATGGTGTGAAGTTGAGCAAGCAGAAGGATGTACTCCCTATCCTCGGCATCATCAATGATGAACTGGAGAAAGGCAATCTGCTGATGAACGTGATTACCAGCGAACTGGATATCCAGAAAGAGGATGTTCTTGATTTCGATCTCTATCTGGCTGATGCCATTCCAGCCTGCACCTTCGGTGTGCACGATGAGTTTATCTCTTCAGGCAGACTCGATGACCTGTCTATGTGCTGGGCTGGTGTAGAGGCGATGATTGCATCTGATGCCAATGATACCACCCAGGTTCTCGCCATCTTCGATAATGAAGAAACGGGGTCTCAGACCAAACAGGGAGCCGGAAGTCCATTCCTTTCATATATGCTCCAGCGCATCGCCCTGGCACAGAGCCATACAGAAGAGGCTTATTATCAGGCAGTAGAGCGTGCCTTCATGATTTCAGCCGATAATGCGCATGCCTGGCATCCTAACTATAGCGAGAAGTTCGACCCTACGAATCATCCTAAGTTGGGCGGTGGTCCGGTCATCAAGTTCAATGCAGCCCAGAAGTATGCGAGCGATGCTGTATCAGCAGCCATCTTCGCCAACATCTGCGATGCAGCCGGTGTACCATGCCAGCGTTTCGTAAACCACAGCGATGTAGCAGGTGGCAGCACATTGGGCAATATCCTCGCCTCTTCCATCCCATTGAAGGGTGTGGATATGGGCAATGCCATCCTCGCTATGCACAGTTGCCGCGAAACCGGTAGCGTTATCGACCATGAATATTGCGTGAAGGCTTTCACCAAGTTCTATCAGTTGTAATAAAAAACAAAGAAGGTGTGTCTGTATTTGTGACACACCCTCTTTGATTTTATATATTAACCTTTTCCTTTTATCGTTCCTAATTCTTTCACATTCTTCTCAAATTCATTTCTTTCACCAATAGCTCCATTACGCAGTTTTGCCCGATAATTATATATCGTATTAACTGCATAATGTAGGAAATCTGCTATCTTCGTACTGTCATCAATACCCAGTCTTATCAAGGCGAATACCCTCACCATTGCCGGTAACTTTGTTGCATCAGTAAGATGGATTTGTGCCTCCGGCTTCAGAAGGCTATTGAGGTCTTCCACGAAATCAGGGAACAGATGCAGGAAGACCTTATCGAAATTTGCATAGAGTTCTCCCAACTCGTGTTCCTTCAGTTCACTGCTTCTCGTCATTGAATAAAGTTCCTGATATTCACAGTTCTTTACCATCTTATTGACATGGAGACGCAACTTATCCAGTTTGTCTATATAATGAGAACATGCTCCCAGGAACTGGCCTATATATTCTTCCTTCACACCATTTGACTCATTCAGTTTATCATTCGAAGTCTTCAACATTTCGTTGGTAGCAGAAAGTTTCTTATTCAGTTCCTCCAATTGTTCATTCGTTTTTTTCAGTTCATTTCTCGCTATAGTAACATATTTCTTCTGCTTATTGACATAGAAAGCCAGAACACCTAAAGAAAGAACCAGAAGGCTGACACAGATGATGGCAAAGACAAGACGCTGGTTTGCCTTCTTGAGCTGTGCCTGATAATTATGATCGATGGTACCAAGCACTGGCGAAATCTGCCAACTGCGAATACGCGTACTAAAACTCTTATTGGCATTCCAGGAGAAGTTGATATATTTATAAGAACGCTCAACACCTCCCTCCTGACTCAGAATATCGGCGAGCATCCAGAGCGAAGCCTGATCATTGATAGCACACTTCACATCACAAATGGCAGATTTTAGCAACCAATATTTCTTCATTTCTTCGTTTTTCAGAGAACGGTAAATCAGATAGCGATAGTAGGCTACGATGCCGTATTCATGACTCCCCTCCTTACATAAATTCAACCGTTCATCATTCACCTTCAGTGCTTCATCCCATTTATTCTGACTGGTAAGCATCACCTCTTTACGCATGAGATAATCTTCGCTATGATGTGGAAGGATAGCAAACAAAGTATCCCGATATGCATTCTGACGACTAAAGAAATTCTGACTTAAATCAGTATCTACATGCATATTAGAAAAGCCCAACTCACCATAGACATGGTAATAGGCGATGAAATAATCTTTCCGGTTCGATTCATCCAATGTCTTTTTATCTATATGATTGAGCACCTCCAAAGCCTCAGCGAAAGCTCCGACAGTAGAATACTGTAAAGCTAACTGGCTTTTCAATCCAGCAACTTCAGCCGGCAGTCCTTCCTTCTGAGCCAATACAATGGCTTTCTGAATATAAGCCACAGCAGAATCGCTCTGGTAGGACTTATATTCAGAACAAATCTTGCGATAAGTATTGATGAGCAACTTCGGATTGTTCTCCTGATGAATCAATTCCTTCAACTGAGCGATGCTGCTTTCTTTCAGTTTGGTATAGTGCTGGGATTGCTCTATAGCCCGATCAAGTTGGGTATACAGTTCACTGATGCTTTCCTTCTGAGCAAAGCATGATGTAAGTGTAGCGAAACACCAGATATACAATAGAGATAATAATCTTTCTATCATTAGCTGATAATATTTTGTTGTATAGGTATCATTAGAACCAGCCCTTACTGCTGTATAGGACATTCAAGAGACAAAGGTATAGTTTTTTGGGCATATTTCCAAATTTTCTTTCATTTTTTGATTTTCTTTTTTACGTTTGTTATTCTTACATCCTTGCACCTCCCCCAAAAAGGCTGCCCCAAAAAGTTTGGAGCAGCCTTAAACAAAGCTTTATACCCTAAATTATTTAAACTAAAACCTAAAATGCTTATGAATATCAACCTACAACTTATTTCTTTTCTACTTTGAGAACTGCCTTGTCTACACCGGCAGTCAAGTCAACTGTAAGAACGTATGTCTCGCCATCCTTCAGTTCTACTCCATCTTTCAGGTAAACATTGCCGTTGTCGTGACCGTTACCGTCACCGATGCCGAACACCTCGCTATCAGTTGAGATGAGATGGCTGTTATCCTGACCCTTGAACTCAATACCCCAGTTTGCCTGACCGAAGAACTTGAAGTTTACGTCAGTAGCTCTGAGTTGCTTGCCTACGGTGAGTGTAACCTGATATACCTTATCCTTGATTGGAGTGAGACAGACGTCAGAGTCAACACCTGTCCACCAGCCATGATTTACAGCCTCCCAAGTTGGCTTGTTGACACCTTCATTACCGATGATCCAGAGTGCACCAGTACCATCGCCATTCAGTGACATAGGCTCACTTCCATTCATTGTCCAGATGCGGAATGACTTATGGGTGAAGTCTGCCAAAATAGTATATCTGCCGGTAATAGCCTTGAAAGTATAGCTTCCATCCTCTTCTTTCTGGAACCAGTCGCTGTCATAATACCAGTCATCTGGCAGATTATTGCCGTTGATAGTAAGGTTACAGGTAGCACCTTGCTTGATATCACCCACCCAAGTCTTGCCTGCATCAGAATCGGCAAAATCGAGGATAGTAACCGGCAATACATCGGTAGGACCAGCCGTATAGTTCTTGGCATCGAAAGTGACAACTACATCGCTCATATTCTCAGAAGTGAAGTTGAAGTTGCCTGTTTCTCCCAAACTGATATCCTTACCTGTGCTGGAACCGAAGACAAACTTTCCATCCTTCGTTGCAAAATATCCCTTGAAGGTCTTCTTACTGCTAGGAAGAACAGCCTGATAAACAAAGTCGCTTTTCTCTGTCATGTCATATTTAACACCATCAGCACTCACAAACTGCAGATTGTTGAAATGAGGGCGCTTGATATCAAACGACAAGGTCTCTGTATTCGATTTGGTTGATACATTCTGCAGAGTAAGTTGAATGTCCACCTTTCCATCAGGAACATTCTGTGCATAAGGCACTTTCAGTTTGACTGTATATTCACCAGCCTCCTTGGTACGGATGGTAGTTTCATCTACACTCTGCCCACTAAACAGGAGGTTTGCTTTCAAGGTAGAGAGAGCCACGCCTCCATCATCCTTGCAGTTTACTTTCACCTCCACTTCATCACCCATCCATACAGCTGCAGCAGGAGCCGTATAGCTCATCACTGGATTACCGGCAGGAGTAGGCGCACTGTAATCATCTTCGCCGCAAGATGCCATCAGTGGCAGGGCGAGCAACGCCATGATATAATATCTGATATGTTTCATAATGGTCGTATCTTTAATGAATCACTTACTATAGTTTATGGATTACTTATTCCACTTGCAAGAAATCACACCATTAGCAGGAACATTGCAGGTAAAATTATGAGTTCCATCACTGAGATTGATTGACTTAGCCTCATCTCCCTCGTTGATAATGACAGCAGCATAACTACCATCAGGATTAACAAACTCAGCATGTGTAATCTTGCTGTCATTAACGGTGCGGGACGTATTACCAATGCGAACCGCACCAGGAGCAACGACACTAGACATGTGGTTGATGATGTAATAATGAGAATTGTAGCTCAACTGGTTGTAGCCATTCTGATTGATATCAATAGCACCATAGCAGGTCTGGCATCCACCATCCAGGTTAGGTCCCATCTTATTGTCAAGCATCAGATTCCATACAAGCACAGCCTTGCAATACTGGTTTACCGTAGCGAGCGCCACATTCTTCATATCCGCCATCAGTCGTTTACGCAAGTCACGTCCGTTATTCCAGGTTCCGATACTGGTTTCCGAGAATATCAGTTCCTTGTCAGGACGCTGGTTGTGGATATCAGTCAACTCGCTGTTGTTGCCGCCATAATCATGATAAGCAGCACCTACAACCAGCTCTGAGCCCTCAAAGTTATCACCGATAGCATTGTAGAGTTTCACAGGATAATCTTCCTGATCGGCAATCTTGTCATAGTTGTAATTGTGATCGAAGACATAAATCTTGGTCTGCAGGTTATTCTTCTTAAACTGCGCTGCCAATTCCTTTACGAAAGGAGCCTCTTCCTGCCAAGGCATATAGAGAGATGCACAGTTTGCTTTGTTCAATGGCTCATTCTGAGGACTAACAGCATAGATATTGATACCTTTCTCCTTCATCACATTAATAAACTTCACAAAGTACTTGGCATAAACCTCGCGATAATCAGGATTGAGATGACCATCTGTCCATGAATCCTTAGGATTCTTGGTGTTTATATCTGTCACCTTCATCCATTTCGGACAAGTCCAGGGAGCTGCGATAATCTTCAGATTAGGATTGATGGCAAGAATCTCCTTCAATACCGGAATCACATAATCGTTCTCATCGCTATAGAGCGCGAAGTTGCTGATAGGGTCAGATTCGCTGCCCTTCGTGTCGCAATAGGTATACTCAGTACTTGAAAAGTCATTGCATCCCAAAGAGATACGGGCATAACTTACGCCATAACCCTCTGTGGTAGAGTAAATGCGCTTCAAGAGAGCCTGACGCGCCTCTGGAGGCATCTGCATCAGATTATAGCAGGATGAATAAGTGATGGCATAACCGAATCCATCAATCGTCTGATACTTCTTATTTAAATCGAGTTCGATGGTGGTTGGTGCCATAGATACTCCATTATACAACTTTACCTCACCCTGTGCCAATGAATAGACTCCATCGGCTGTGGTAATGAAAGTTTTGGCTGTTCCTTGTGCCGGTACTGGATTTGGTGCCTCACTAGGAGTATCAAAGTCTACAGGATCTGAGAATGAGTTACTGCTGCTGCAAGCTGTCACAGAGAAAGCTGTTGCGCAGACCAGCATCATCAGTTTATTGCTATAGTATTTCATATTCGTTTCTTCTATTATTTGTTAATAACGGTTTGAGTTGAAAGCTATCCAGGTTAGCTTAGTAACCTGGATTCTGCTCTAGATTGGTATTCTGGTCAAGAGCGGTCTGTGGAATTGGCAACAGGTATGAGTTGCCGTCAAACTGTCTTACCTGTCTGATGCGTCCGCTGTCACGGTTGTCTATTCCGTTGAGATATTGCTCCACCTTGTTGTTGCGGCAGAGGTCGAACCAGCGTTCTCCCTCAAAGGCAAGTTCCAGACGGCGCTCATGGAGAACAGCCTCTATCATAGATTCCTTGCTGCCAGTCTTGTCGGATGTCAGTTCTTTCAGTTTGGCACGCTTGCGAATCTGGTTCACGAGTTTCGCACTCTCGGCAAGATTGCCTTATAGGCTTCTGCCTCAGCCTTCATCAGGATAATATCAGCTAAGCGAACCCAGTAAATATTATTGTATGAAGAGCGTAACTTATACATGAACGGATAGTTGGAAGCCGGATAATAGTTGCTCCAGGTACAGGCATAATATACGATAGCCTGATTCTTACGAACCTCATCACCTTCCTTGTCAAAGTCATTGATGATGTCTCGTGAAGGAGTAATCCACTTTGCCCAGGTAAAGTTATAATCCCAGTTGTCTAACTGACGGCCGTACATCCAGGTTTCCCAGTTTCCGCTACCGGTTGTCCAATGCACCTCCAGAATACCTTCTTTGGTATTGCGTTTCATGCAGTCTTTCGCAGTCTCATCATAGCCCCAAAGAGTTTCATAACTGTCTTCCAGCTCTACACCGGTTGTATTCATCACCTTGTCGGCATAAGCGATTACCTTGTCATAATCCTGCACTTCCTTTTCGGCATAAACCTTGGCAAGCATAGCCTGAGCCACGGTCTTGGTCATCTTGGTGCGGTCGGAATTGTCATTATCCGGTGCATACTGCTCAGCATCCGTCAAGTCGGCAATAATCTGCTCATAACATTCCTTCGGCGTCTTGCGAGGTGGATAATAGGTAGGATATACCTCATTGATATTCTCGGATGTAATGGTCTTGGCGATGGTCGTGATGACAGGGAAAGAACCCCACAGACGAGCCATTCGGAACATCATCAGGGCACGGAAGATTTCGCCCTGTGCCTTATAGGAATGATATTCTGCTTCTGATATCTGACCATTCTCCTTCAATTGCTCAACACCATTAATCAGCACATTTGCCTGTGCGATATCCTCCAGATAGCGGTTCCAGTCACGGCTCAATACCGAGTTGCTGGCATCGATAGAGTTGGTCTCATAAGGTACCACCTCTGCACCGGTAGTTCCGGCATAAGCATTGTCGCTATGTGAATCGCCTATCAGAAGATAGTCGAGATGGGTATGTTCCTGACGGTTGCGGAACAACTCATAAAGCGATTTGAGCTGTGCATCAGCAGCAGCTTTGTCCTTCAATACGGCTGTTGAGGTCTCTGTCTGACCGCCCTGTGTTATTTCTGATGGCTCTGATAATGGCTCGTAGTCGAGAGAGCAACTTGCCAAAGAGAACATTGCGATGCCACCGAGCGCCAATGTCTTGATTGCATGATATGTTTTCATTGTTGTCGATGTTTAGAATTCAACTTTTACACCTAATACTACACTCTTATTGAGTGGATATGTACCCCAGTCGATGCCCTGCACACTACCACTGTTGCCATACTGGTTAACCTCCGGATCCATACCTGAATAGTCGGTCAGGGTAAGCAGGTTGGTTGCTGATACGTATGGCTGCAGACGGGTCAGACCGAAGCGTGAAATCAGCTTGCGAGGCACATCGTAAGAGAGAGAAATATCCTTTACTCGGAGATAACTGCCATCTTCTACGAAGTAGGTTGAGTTGCGGATATCCCACTTAGCCTTTGGCACATCGGTAATCTGACCAGGAACTCTCCAGCGAGCAAGCACCTTGGTGCTTTGGTTCTTACCATCATACATTCCTTCGGTTTCCATACGCGAAACGTTGTAGATATCGTTGCCATAGCTTCCCTGGATAAGAATACTGAGATTCAAGCCTTTATAAGAGAAGGTATTGGTCAAACCGAAGGTGAAGTCTGGGTTCGGATCACCGATATAAGTACGGTCACTGGCTGATACCAGACCATCACCGGTCACGTCCTTATACTTCATATCACCGGTCTCGGGATCCACACCTTCTGCTACATATCCCCAGAAACTGCCCAATGGCTTACCTGGCGTATTGCGAACCACCTGTTCGTTGACGAAATCGGTGGTCGTGGCTTCATAATATACCTGAGTCAGAGACAGGCTCTCCAACTTATTCTTGTTGAATGAGATGTTGAAATCTGTATTCCACTTCAAGGCGCCTGTCAGATTCTGTGAAGAGATGGCAAACTCCCAGCCTTTGTTGATCATCGAACCGCCATTATAGGTCAGGTTACTTGCAGCAGCACTACCTGCCGGCAAGGTGATATTCATCAACATATCCTTGGTCTTCTTATAATAGTAATCAGCATAGAAGGTGAGGCGGTTGCCCAGTACGGTCAAGTCGAGACCGATATTGGTCTGGGTTGTTGTTTCCCAAGTCAACTCAGGATTGCTCAGGTTGCCTGTGAGAAAGTAGGAGTAGCATTGGCATCATTTCCCTCGCCAAACCACTGCACACGATTGATGTTGTATCTTGCCAGATAGCTGTAATCGCCCAGACCGCTCTGGTTACCGGTCTGTCCCCAGCCTCCACGAATCTTCAAGTCGTCAATCCACTTGATATCTTTCATGAATTTCTCATTGCTTACGCGCCAGGCACCAGAGAATGATGGGAAGTAACCCCAACGGTGATGCGGTGCCAACTTGGAAGAACCATCGGCACGCATATTGGCGGTTACCATATAGGTATCATTCCAGTTGTACTGCAAACGGGCGAAAGTAGAGAGAATAGCCCAATCAGAAGCTGACGAACCGGTTCCTGTCCAGGAAATCTTGTTGGCTGCATTCAAGGTTGGGAACAGATCGTTGGCATAGTTGCTACCATTGATATAGTTCTGGCTCCACTTGCTCTGTGTCCAGGAACTACCAGCCATCGCATCCAGACTGTGCTTTCCGAATGCCTTCTTATAGTTTAATACATTGTCCCATACGATAACGCTGCTGATGTTTCTACCATCATATCCTGTACCGAATTCCTGACGGCCGATGGTGGTAGATATCGGGTCAAGGAAGTTGGTGGTTGTTCCTTGTGTACGGTCGAACGAGAGAGATGTGTTATAAGTCAGTTCAGGCATAAAGGTGACAGTAGCCTTTCCGGTTGCAAGCAATCGGTTGTAGGCAGACTTATTATTCTGAGTACGGGCGATATTCTCTGCTGGCGAGGTAATGTTCACGCCATAGAAGTTGTTGTAGAACTGGCTAGGATTCTCCGGGTTCCATACCGGTGCATAGGTTGGCGTATTGACGATAGCGGTTACTACGCCGCCTCGGTTAGAACCGGCACCCGAAATGATACCTGTACCCTTGTTGGTATAATCAGAATAAGTTACACTGGCATTGAGTCGCAACCACTTACGTATATCGTTCTCTACAGATGCTCGGAAGTTGTAACGCTGATAGCTTGACTTCTTGATGACGCCATTTTCGCCTGTATAGCCACCCGAGATAAAGTATCTCAGTTTATCGGTACCATTGGTGATAGAGAGCTGATAATCCTGTACATTACCCGTACGGAACACCTCGTCTTTCCAGTCGGTCTGGTCTTTCAAGCCTTCTGGCAGTTTCACCAGACCTATCTCATCCATAAGTTCCTTATACTGAGCCGCATTGAGAGATTCCTGGTTGTCACGTACAGTATTAAATGCATAATGTGCATTCAGAGATACCTTGGCTACGCCAGCCTTACCCTGCTTTGTACCTATAATAATGACACCATTGGCTGCACGTGATCCATAGATTGCAGCTGAAGAGGCATCCTTCAACACCTGGATATTATCAATATCATCAGCTGCCAGGAAGTCGATATTGGTCATTGGCACACCATCTACTACATAGAGCGGATCATTACTACCATTTAAAGAGGTGGTACCACGCACACGTATGGTTGGTGAAGCACCTGGCTGACCGTTGGCTTGCGAAATCTGCAAACCGGCTGCCTTTCCCTGCATACCTGCTGCGGCAGATACGATAGGACGAGTATCAAGGTCTTTGGCTGACACACTGGATACGGCAGTAGTTACATCCTTACGCTTGACAGAGCCATAACCGATAGCCACCACTTCGTTGAGCATATTAGACTCCTCTTCGAGCATAATCTGTACGCCGTTAGAAGCTTTCACTTCCTTATTCTTATAACCTATATAAGAAATTTTGAGTCTGGCACCTGGCTGTACTTCGATGGTGAAGTGACCATCCAGGTCTGTAGCAACACCATTTTTGGTGCCATTCTCCAGAACCGAAGCTCCGATAACGGGTTCATTGGTATTGTCGATTACAGTACCCGTAATCTTCACCTTCTGTCCCCAAGCTGTCGCCGAGACCATTAGGACGAGTGCTGAGGCTGCTAGTCCTCTCAACACCGCATTACTTTTTGATTTTCTCATAATTTAAACTTTAGTTATTCTCATTTATGTTTAAAATTGTTGTCTGATAGTCGGGAACCCATCCATGATTGGTTTCCGTTTGCAAAAGTATATAAAATGTCTGATATTTGTTGGTTGATTAAATAATTAAGTGGTAAAAATGACCACCTGTTTTTATAATTGCATTTGATTATCAGGACTTTACATTTTTCATAGTTCTAAAAATAAGTGGTAGATTTATAATGGTAAAAGGTACAATTATAGAAGAAAAAAACTGTTTTCTGATGATTCAGCCAGAAAATTTATGCAGGCAATTCAACAAATGAGTTGTAATATAAACAATCCCGATTTATCTCTTCACTCTTCACCTTCTCGCCCGTAACCCCTCTGTTTATCGGGGTTTCGGGAGGTGAAGAGTTTTCTTTATCTCTTCACCCACTCTTCACCCATATAGAAATATACTATACGCAATATGGGAAGAAAAAAAGAGGAAAAAGCCCCCGAAGCGTAATAGCTCTGGGGGCTTTTTGTTCAGCAGCAAACGCCAGCATATAACTTATCTATAGGGAATATCAAATCCCAATTTTTTCCCCAAACGATATTTCCAAACTCTATCTTGAACTTTTTGAATTTGTTTTCATTCAAGTAAGAGTTATATTGCGGATGTGGGTGATTTCTAATAAAAGCCCCAACATCTATCGTCTTAACAGTGTCATCATTAAAGTGTAATTCAACTTTTAATGGTGCCACATATCTTGCAGAAACAATACTTAAGTTCATAATTTCTTCGTTATTTTTGTTGAACGTATTCTTTTCTTATAAATAAAGAAGTTTACCCATTTATCAACTATATTCTTATAGTACTTCTTCACAAAGGCCTCTGCTGTAGCAGCATCCTTCTCACTTAAAGGTGGTATCTTGCTAGAAGTTCTTCTGTGAATTTCAACAAGTTCACCATTTTCTAATATTATCTCGAAAATAGCTTCATGTTCATCCTTCATTACATGAACGTGTATCGGTTCATGCTCATTCGAATAGAACAGAAAGATAAATCCGAAGTATTCAAATATCTTTGGCATCGCAACCTCCTTTTTTAACCTATCTTGATTGCAAAGTTACGACTTTATTTTGAAAGTACAAAGAAAACAGGAGAAAAGTTTCGGAAAAAATGTTGTGGATGTTCATGAACTTACCTATCAACATGATACCTAGAAAGCAGAAACAGCCCCCGAAGCGTAATAGCTCCGGGGCTTTTTATTTTGCCCCCAGACATCAAATGTGATGCCTGGGGGACGATAGAGTAACAGGGGATAGTCGGCCCATGGGGGGCCATTTCCATGACGCTAACCACTGGCTTGATAAAATTTCACACCATGTTTTGTTATTATATTTTACCAAGAAATTATTGAATACTGATTGGCATCAGACTGACCACCAGACACACGAACGTGATAAACACTACGCCGAGAATGAGGCAGATATAGAAACGCCCTCTCCTGATGAAATCACCCAGGCTGAAATGATACATCGGGTGATCATCAAGATAGGTCCTGTATTCCCTCACCATGACATTAATCATGATGCCAACATAAATGAGGAGAAACAAAGCTACTATCAGGATAGCCTGTTCTTCTTAGGCAAATGAATCTGTTATACTTTTCATGGTGCAAATATAGTGTTTTTCTTTGAAACAAGGTGTCGCATTCCCCCACAATGGTGTCGCATTCCTACAAAAAAGGTGTCTCCTTCGTGGGGGAAGGAGCACCTAGTACATACTTTTTATAACCAGCCATCGTGACACTTCATATCGCCGGTTCATCCACTTCATGTGCAGACGGGTAATACCCAGGTTGAGGATATTGACGAGCATAAATAGGAAACAGGTGAACTGCAATAAATATAATGTATCCATTTCGTTCTTATTTTTGTATTTGGCATCTGCCAAGATTACAGTTTAATCGTCTTAATATGCATGCAAAAGTACATTTTTTATTTTGAAATGAGGGTAGAAAAAGGAAAAAGTGATTTTTAAAAAGAAAAAAATGGTTTTATTTATCGGGGACAGCTGACGAGTGAAACAAGAACAGCAGACTGGAGAAACTAGAACAGCAGACTAGCGGTAGGAAGAACAGTGGGCTGTCTGAGCCAAACAGCGAACGAAAACCGGTTTGCCAGGTTTTTAAATAACCGAAATATAACACCGTTTACGGCTGATATCAGAAAAGAAGAAAAATTGATTTACTCTTCACCCAATCGCTTGGAATGCCTTTATATAAAGGGGATTCGAGCTATCGGATGAAGAGTTTTGGGCTATTCCATAGCCTCATATCCTTTGTTCTGAACCAACTTGCCATTGAAGGCAAGGCTTCGCTGAGGTATCGGGAAGACGATGGAAGAGGACGAGAGAGCGGACTGAACAGAACGGCGAAGATGCGAGGACTTGAGGAACTTGCCGAAACGGATAAGGTCCTGACGGTGACAAGTCTCGCCCGCCAGCACAACCTGACGGTCTTCCAGAATATTGGCAAGCGAAGACTTGCGCGCAGGCAAACCGGCATGCGCACGAACCATATTATACTCTGCCCTGCCATCCCCATCGTTGCGCTCCATCGCCTCAGCCTTCATCAGCAAAACATCAGCATAACGGAAACGGAAAAGAGGTTTGGCTGGTCGGGAATGCAGAACAGAATCAGCCTCATCCATCACCAGCGCATCCTTCGGCATCAGATAACGCGCAGAACTGTTGAAGATTTCATCCTCCTCTAAACTGCAGCCTTCATCAGCCAATCTGTTGCAATAGAAGATACAGGTTTCCCAAGCATTCAATATTCTGCTGCGGTTCTCACTCGCCTTGCCGCCCGTAATGAGCGAGGCGCCATCGGCAGTACGCACCATAAATTCCAGGTCCCTACCCTTCGGACGCTTCCTGTAACCCTGCGCCCAATCGTTATACATATAGATTTCAGCATTCAGCGCCAGTTTAGCCAGCAGGAAGTTGCCCACAGGCTGCGTGATGCGTCCATAATGAGAGCCTTCCTCCAAACTGGACGTCTGAGGAAGATAAGGCAATACCTGCTGCAATTCGCTGAAGATGAAATGGAAGATTTCGCTCCGTTCGCTCTGAGCCGACAGCTTTTCATCGGTAACAGAAGAGCCCGATGCCGGTTCATAGATGAGTGATTCTGCCGCAGACAGGAGTACCGGAATCCTGCCATACAAATCCATCGCCTCATAATACATCATGGCTCTGATGGCACGCACCTCAGCCTTGAACTGCGCCTTCCGGTTATCGGTAAGCCGTACTGACTGTAAATCTATCATATCCAGCGACTTGTTGCACATACCGATAGCCCGATAAAGATATTGCCAGGAAGAATAAAGCTGCTCATCATCAGGAGAAAGAGAAAGCAGACTGTCCAAACGCTGAATATCGCAGATGCCTTCCCCATCTATCGTTCCACCCATAAAATCATACAAAGGAGCTATGGTCGTATCAAATATTTCAGACGCAGAACCATTGCTGCCACCCCCATCGAGCTGATCCTTAGGATGCTCATTCAAGCACGATGAGAATGCCAACAGGGTCAGGAAAGAGATGACCCACGTGAACAAATGTGAAATATATCGTCTCATAACCATATCACATGAAGTTAGGTTTCAAACTGTCAAGACTGCGAATAACAGCAATCCGACTGCAAATATAAGAAAAAAGAATGATAAAAGGACACAAATATAGTAAAAATCTACGTAAATTTTGCGGGATTAAAATTTATTTGTACCTTTGCACCCGGTTAGCAGAGAGCTAACTAAGGGGTGCTACCGCCAGAAAAGAGAAAAAAGCGGATGCTGAGAATATACCCATCGACCTGAACCAGGTAATGCTGGCGTAGGAAAATAAGGCACATTCCCCCCTTATATGATATTTTTAATTTAAATAAATGAAAAGATTCAACGGGATCGCACTCAGTGTAGCGTTTTGCTCTTTGGCAAGCCAGGCTGCACTGGCACAGACAAAAATCGACACCTTGAAGGTGCAGAATTTGAATGAAGTGATTGTAAAAGGCGTACGTGCCGCAAAGGAAGCTCCATACGCCGTGGCTAACATCAGGAAATCAGAACTCAAACAATTCTCTTGCTCAGGTCAGGAATTGCCATTTCTCCTTTCTCGTACACCGGGCATCCTCGCCTGGAGTGAGAACGGTATCGGCACCGGTACTACCTATATGCGCATTCGTGGCGCTGCCGGAAGCCGCATCAATGTAACACTCGACGGAGTAGCTCTCAACTCACCGGAAGACCAGACCGTTTTCTGGGCTAACATGAACAGTTATTCTTCGCTCCTGGGCAGCATCCAGGTACAGCGCGGCGTAGGTTCTTCTACCAATGGCGACGGTGCCTCGGTGGAAGCATCTCTATGGCTACAGCTGCTCCTTCGCTCACCCCTACTGCAGAAGTTACCGGCTCTTTCGGTTCTTACAATACCTATCATACAGGCGCCAGCTTCTCTACAGGTCTGCTCGGCAAGCATCTGATTTTTGACGGTGCTTATCACGAGACAGCTACCGACGGTTATGTAGACGGCACAGCAGGCCGCTCAGGTTCTTACTATGGCGGACTGACCTGGCTGAGCGATAACTTCAAGGTAAGCTACAAGAACATCGGCAACTTCGAGAAGACCGGTCAGGCTTGGAACGGTGTGCTGGGCGGAGATTACAACTCTAACTTCAGCCTCCTTCAGGATGACATCCGCACTTATAAAGATATGTATAAGGCAGGTCTGGATAAGTTTAACGTGCTGACAGGCGATATGGTTCGCAACGACAAGGGCGATTATACCATCACTCCTTATACCCTGCGCGACGGAAGCAAATGGGACAAGACTACTGATAACTTCTATCAGAACCACAACATCCTTTCGGCTACCTGGACACCAAGCAGCCACTGGAGCCACAGCCTCTCACTGCATTATACCTACGGCTACGGCTACTACAAGGAGTTTAAGAACAACGCCAAGTTTGCCAAGTTCGGACTCATCTACAAGGATGCAGAGGGCAACAAGGTTAAGAAGTCAGACTTCATCCGCAAGAAGGGACTCACCCAGCATACCTACGGCATGGTATACAATACCAACTACAAGGATGAGCACTGGGATGTTATCGGCGGATTGAACCTGCAGCAGTTCCGCGGCAACCACTGGGGATACCTTACTTATATCGCCAACCAGGATGCCGAGAAGAAATTCTTCGGCAGCAACGGCCAGTATAAGTACTATGATTCTGATGCCCACAAGTATGACTACAGCGCCTTCGTCAAGGCAAGCTATCGCTTTGCAGACTACTGGAATGCCTTCGCTGACCTGCAGTATCGCCGTGTAGAATACAAGACCGACGGTATCAACGATAAATTTATCGCCCAGGCAGATGGCAGCTACAAGAACCAGGAGCTGAACATCAACGAGAAGTACAACTTCTTCAATCCTAAGGCAGGTATCAGCTTCAACAAGGATGGCCACAAGGCATACGCATCTGTAGCCTACAGCAACCGCGAGCCAGAGCGCAACAACTTTACCGACAACTTCAACTATCCATTCCCTAAAGAGGAGAAGTTGCTCGATGTAGAGTTCGGCTATCAGTATCAGGCGATAACTGGCATGCAGGCGCCAACTTCTACTATATGGATTATGACAACCAGCTGGCTCAGACCGGACAGCTGAGTGACATCGGCGAGGCACTGACCACCAACATCAAGGATTCTTACCGTATGGGCGTAGAGCTGACAGCCGGCTGGGCACCATTGTCATGGTTGTCTGTAGAAGGAAATGCCGCTTTGAGCAAGAACCAGATTAAGGACTTTGATGAGTATGTAAGCAACTGGGAAGACGACAAGAAGCCAGGCGTAGTACATTACGACAACTCAACCCTGTCTTATTCTCCATCAGCTATCCTGAACGGATTCATCGATATCCACTATGCCGGTTTCTCAGCTACCTGGCACACCAACTTTGTAAGTCGTCAGTATATTACCAATACAGAAGACCGCGACTTCTCACTGCCATGCTATTCACAGAGCGACCTGAGCCTGAACTACAGTGCTAAGGTAACCAAGGCACTCGGCATCAAGGAGATAAGCTTCGGTGTAGACATCAACAATATCTTCAACCGCCACTATGCAGCCAGCGCATTCACCTGGGGCAATGCTATCGGTTACGGATATACATTGGACAACCGATTCAAGCAGATAGCCTACATCCCGATGGCAGATACCACCTGGATGACGCATCTTACATTGAAGTTCTAATCAGAAATCATCATGATGGATTATATTGCATCACATGGTTTAGACATCTTTACCACGGTACTCGGACTGGTTTATATCCTGTTGGAGTACCGTGCCAGTATCTGGCTTTGGCTGGTAGGCATCATCATGCCTGCCCTGGACGTATGGCTCTATTGGAGTCATGGTCTTTACGGCGATGCGGGTATGGCGGTCTACTATACGATAGCCGGTATATATGGTTATGCCGTATGGAAATATGGCAAGAAGCACAACCAGAAGGATAAAGAAGAACTTCCGATTACCTATATGAAGAAATCGCTCTATCTGCCTACTCTTCTGTTCTTCCTGGCAGCCTGGGGTATCACCTATTATATACTGATAACTTTCACCAACTCTACAGTTCCTCTGCAAGACAGTTTCACCAATGCCCTGAGCTTTGTGGGGCTCTGGGCGCTGGCACGCAAATATATCGAGCAGTGGTTCTTCTGGATTATCGTAGATGCCGTTTGCTTCTATCTCTATATTGTTAAAGGTATCCCATTCAAGGCAGGACTTTACGGTCTCTACGTCATCATCGCCGTAGCCGGATACTTTAAATGGAAGAAGATGATGATGAAAAAGAGTTGATAGTTAATAGTTCAGATATTATAGACGGAAAAAGGAAGCCAAGGCAAAAACAAACTTGCCAGGCTTCCTTTATTTCATTTATATAAACAAGAACCACTATACCAAGGTTCCGCGCTTAAACTTATCCTATCAGCGAAAAGCACATCCTTTATGCCCTTTTCACCTTTAATCCGTTTTCGATACTAACCAGTTCATCGCTGAATCCAGCATCAATCTTCAGTCTTTCTTCCACTTTTGAACAACTGTGGATAACTGTGCTATGATCACGATTACCAACGAGTTTGCCGATTCTCGAAGCAGGCATTTTGGTATATTTCTGTGCCAGATACATCGTTACCTGTCTTGCCACGACATAATCACGCTTACGGCTCTTGCTGTTCACGGCAGTAACCGTCACATTATAATGATGGCAAACCGTTTCAACAATATCATCGATGGTGAGCGGCTTATCATCCACCTTCACCGCACGCTTGATGACGCGTTCGGCAAGACGAATATCAATGCTGCTGTTATAAACAATGCTGTAAGCCAGAAGACCATTGATGGCTCCCTGCAAATCGCGCACACTTCCGTTACAGGTCTGGGCGATGAAAGAGATGACATCTACCGGAATCTTCAAACCGTCACGACGAATCTTATTGCTCAGGATATCCACACACAACTGGATATTCGGCTTCTCCAACTCGCAGACCAGACCGCAAGAGAAACGGGTGAGCAGACGGTCTGGCATATCCTTCAACTCTACCGGAGGGCGGTCGCACGCCAGGATAATACGCTTTCCGTTGCGGAAGAGGTGGTTGAAGATATGGAAGAAGGTATTCAGCGTCTTCGCCTTACCAGCCCACTCCTGGATATCATCCACAATCAGCATATCGATAGACTGATAGAAGTTGATGAAATCATTGCTCGCATTATGGAGCACGGCATCGGTATACTGGGTCTGGAAAAGACGGGCACTCACATAGAGCACACGCTTCTGAGGATACATCTGCTTCGCTTTCAGGCCGATGGCATTCACCAGATGCGTCTTACCGCTACCCGAAGGTCCGTAAATGAACATTGGGTTAAACTGGGTGGTATTGGGATGCTCGGCAATAGACAATCCTACGGAACGAGGCAGCTTATTGCTGTCACCTTCCATATAATTGTTGAAAGTAAGCTTCGGGTCTAACTGCGTATCAATGTCTTCCTGCTGCTGGGGAGCGGCAGGCCGGGCAGCCATCTGCTGGGCACACTCACGAGTTTGCTTTGCCATATCAGCATCGTCTGGATCTGCCTCAATATCTTGAGAAAGCTTATGCTCCTTATCGGTTACAACACGATAAGTGAGACGGATTCCTTCACCAAAATTACGATGCAGCACCTTACTTAACAAGTCAACAAAGTTCTGTTCCAAGTACTCGTATACGAACGGACTCGGAACCTGCACCAACAAAGTCTTTGTCGACGGCTTGTACGATTCAAAGACGATTGGCTTGAACCATGTGTTATATTGCTGCTCTGTTACACTGTCCTTTATGAGCAAAAGACTGTTGTCCCAGAGGGCTTTTGGACTTGCTAACATTGATTACTTATATTATTAATACTTTAATTCACAAATGACGGGACGCACCAAAAGATGCGAAATCACGTGCAAAGTTACAAAAAAAATAGGAGAAATGCAAATCCCCTTATTTAAAATATTTTAATAGATAGCCTTTAAATTACTGAATACCAAACACTTGTCTAAAATACAAATATAGCAGACTGAAATTCAGTGAAACAATAATGTAACGTCCCCGAAACGGCTAACAAACAAACAGTTTGCGAGTCATTTCGGGGCGTGAAACATACCGAATCTTATTTAGACTAAATTTATTTAGCTCGAACTCTTTTTACTTGTCTTTTCTGCCGAAAACAGAGAAATGGACATAGCGTTTCGGATGTGCCTTCAAGTCGATAACCAAGGAGTCGGCATGACTCATGGTTGACGTCAGATTGTCGTACAGTTTGGTATCGTTCATCAGCAATCCGAGGCTGCCCTGGTTGCTGTTCAGCTTCTCAGTAAACTGATGAGCACTCTCCAAAGTCTGGTTCACCTTGTTCAAAGTGCCCTGCACATCAAGACTGGCCAGATTAGCTGTAAGGCGGTTGGTATTATCCAGCACGCCATTTGCCTTTCCAATCATACCCGGAACCTGTTTGTTGAGTCCTGCCATCAGGGTATTCAGTTCACGTGTAGAAACGGTGAGGTTGCTTGTGATGGTTTCCACATTATGCAGCGAAGCAGCCAGAGCCGGGTCAGCCAGCAGCGCATTCACGCTTGTAAGGATAGAATCCAACTTAGGCAACATCTTTTCCACTACCGGAACCAGGTTGGCAGCCTTATCCATCATGCCTCCGTTTACAGCACCCGGAATGATACCTCCCGGCTCTACTCTTTCGCGCGGATTGTTTGCCAGAAGCAGATTCACCTGCAGGTTACCCATCAAGTCTTTTACTATTTCGGCTTTACTGCCCTGCGGGATTCTCAAATCCTTGATAATATCCACCTTTACTTTGATAGGACCATTCTCCTTGTAATCATATTCCAAACCATCCACGATACCTACCTTATAACCATCCGCATAAATAGGCGTAGAGGCACCCAGTCCCTGGATGTCATCAAACGTCATATAGTAGGCGTTGTTGGTAGAGAACAGATTCATGCCTTTCAGAAAATTGATTCCGAAATACATAATCAAAATACCGACAATAGCTACAAGAGCTATCTTGATTTCTTTTGTTAGCTTCATATTTATCTCTTTATATATTCGTGCTTATATCTTATCCTTACTCAGGTCAATCAGCGGTTTCTGTTCTGTTTGAACTCACGTATAGCCTGATTCACATCATATTTCTTTCCATTCTTGAAAGCTATGATGAAAGCTTCCGGGAACTTCTCGGCAAGCGTCTTGCGCAAGCGGAAAATCTCATTATAGTTGGTAGAAGCTCCCATCGTATATTTCACCATATTGCCTTCCTGATAACTGTCATAATCGGTTTCGCCCTTAAAATGGGCATCGCCCTTGCGGAGCGTGCGGTTGCTGACAAATATCTGGAGCTTGAAGACAGGCGCATCGGCTACATTGGCTTTCTGCTGTGCCGGCTTGTTCTGAGCTACAGTTCTGTTCTGCTGCGTCTGTCTGCTCTGCTGAGCCGGCTTATCCTGCGGGTTCTGTCTTCTGTTCTGCTGAACCGTTTTAGCCTTTGTTGCTCTGGTTTCCACCTGCTTCACCGTTCTTCTCGGCGCAGTATCCGCCTCCTCAGCACGGCGCTCGTCCTTTTCCTGTTTCGTATCAGAAACTATCTTGGCAACCGGCACCGATTCTGTATCCGCAGCTCGATAAGGAACCGAGATGGATTTATCGTATTTATTGCGATATTGCGCAAAACCTTCGTAGATGCCTCGGGCGATATCATCCACCCTGCTGGCATTGTTGAGCAGTCTTTCTTCATCGGCAGTAGTGATGAAACCGAGCTCTATCAGACAGCTAGGCATCGAGGTTTCTCTGAGAACCAGGAATCCTGCCTGATGCACACCCTTATCCGGACGGTTGGCACCGGAACATACCTTTCGCTGGATATTGCGCGCCAGTTCTACGCTTCTCTCCATATTCTTACCCTGTATAAACTCGAAGATGATGTAACTCTCAGAAGATCGCGGGTCGAAACCCTGATAGGTATGCTGATAGCCCTTCTCCATCGAGATAACGGAGTTCTCTCGCATAGCCACATCGAGATTATCCTTGGCACGGTGCATACCGAGCGTATAGGTTTCAAAACCGCGGGCTATCTTACCGGCTGGCAGCGCATTGGTATGTACCGAGATAAACAGGTCGGCATTGGCGCGGTTAGCAATGTTGGCACGCTGTTTCAGAGGAATAAAGACATCCGTCTTGCGGGTATAGATGACTCTCACATCCGGCATATTGCGCTCAACATATTTGCCAAACTGCAATGCCACAGAGAGATTGATATTCTTTTCTTTGGAAATAGCACCACGTGCGCCCACATCATGACCACCATGACCTGGGTCGATAACGAGCGTGAAACGGCGGTTGGAGCCTGTCGCTGTCAGCACCAACATACACAATAGGGTCAATATGAGTGTTATTTTCTTCAACATATCTTTCTGATGATTTTGCAAAATTACTACTTTTGTATCAGAAAACCTAAATCTACTATAAAGTTTTATCATTTGTTAATACAACTTCTACCCCTGCGCCGTCACAATCTGCTCCAAAAGGAGGATTAACTTTGGTAATAGCGAGTTGTATTTTCTGAATAGTCGGATATTCTGCAAAGAGTCGCTTTCCTATCCTTCCGGCTACATGTTCCAGCAGTTTGCTAGGTATCTCCATCTCCTGTTTCACGAGTTCATAGAGTTCTGCATAGTTGAGGGTTCCAGCCAGTTCATCGGTTTCCATGGCTCTGGAGAAATCATAGCTCACATCCAGATTCACCACATAATCGTTGCCCACCTGGGTTTCCTGTAACAGAACGCCGTGATATGCATGGAAACGGACATTCTTCAAGTATATCGTACTACGGAAAAGCATAGTTTATATCAGTTTCTATCTTGGGGATTAGGATTCGGAATCGCTATCATCGTAAAGTTTCATCAGGCTACCATCCTTCAGATATCTCTTCAGGGCTGTCACAACACCTTTCTTCCAGGTATTGATGTTATCTGAAGTAAGCTGGAGCTGATAAACGAGTTTGATGACATGTTCGATAGGCATACGGTAGCGCAGCACACCGGAAATCAGCTTGGCATAGTTCCAGTATTCAGGATTAAACTTCTCGCTCAATCCCTCAACCGTAATCTTATATCCTCGCTTGTTCACAAACTGGAAGTCGTATCGCTTCAAGCCTCCATCCAGAATGGTCTTCACGATTTTGCCTTTGCTTACAGATTTAGGCAGCATGATACCCTCGTCCTCATCCTGTAAACCCGTGAAGATTTCGTATGGATGACCGTCGAGCAGTCCTACAAGAGCCACCCATTTCTCCTTATTATTCTGGAATCGCACCACATCGCATTCCAGTTCTCGAGGTCGCACCTCCATCACTTCAGGAGAGAAAACAGGAAGATGAGTTTCCTCTGAAACAACATTGGCTATCTGATCATAGAGTTTATTCCAATCAGACTGTTCTACATGATAATTCTGATGAAGTGTTGCCAGATTAGCATTCAATTCATCTATAAGAGCCTTGGAAGCCTCTTCAAAAGTCATATTTTCAATATATTCCATATCAAACGTTTCATATTTAGGTGCAAAATTAAACTTTTATTTCTAAAATCTGAAACGTTTTGCCATATATTTCACTAAAAAAGCGAAAGAAAGACAACTTTTTGGGAAACTTTCACTAACTTTGCAGCAAAATAGGGTTCTGAAATGGAACAGAACTCCTATATATATATAATAAGGTATAATGATAAAATAAAAAAGATATGGAATCGATTAAGAACAGAACAAGCATCAGAAAATATGCAGAGAAGGAAGTATCTGAAGAACTCCTGAACCGCCTTTTGGAAGAGGCAGAGCGCACCCCGACAATGGGAAACCTGCAGCTTTACAGCGTTGTGGTAACAAGAAGTGAAGAAGGAAAGAAGGCACTGGCGCCAGCCCACTTCAACCAGCCGATGGTAACAGAAGCCCCTGTCGTCCTCACCATCTGTGCCGATTATCGCCGCACAACCCTCTGGGCAGAGAACCGCAAGGGAACCCCGGGCTATGACAACATTCTCTCTTTTATGAATGCAGCTACCGATGCCCTTCTTTTCACCCAGACCTTCACGAACCTGGCAGAAGAAGCCGGTTTAGGCACCTGTTCCTGGGAACTACGGTTTATATGCCAAAGATGATTATCGACACCCTGAAGCTCCCTAAGCTCGTAATGCCAGTAGCCACATTGACCATCGGCTGGCCGGCAGAACATCCAGCCCTGAGCGACCGTCTTCCTCTGCGCAGCATCATCCACCACGAGCATTTCGAAGATTACACCCCAGAGAAGATTGGCGACTTCTATGCAGAGAAGGAAGCTCTGGAAGAGAACAAGGAGTTCGTTCGCATCAACAACGTAGAGACCCTAGCCCAGGTTTTCACCGACATCCGATACACAAAGAAGGATTGCGAGGCGATGAGCCAAGGTTTCCTCGAAGCCCTCAAGCAGCAAGGATTTATTTAAAGGTAAAAAGGTAAAAAAGTAAAAAGGTAAAAAGGACACCTCGCTGGTTAACATTCCGCTAGGCTTTTTTACCTTTTTACTTTTTTACCTTTTCATTATTCTACAACGATTGGCTTGTACTTAGGAACCAATGCCTTCATGATGCACCAGCCTACGAGGTAAGCAACACTACAGATGCAGAATACAATCATGTAGGCACCTGGCTTGCCATCGAAGCCCATGAAGCTGAAGGCTGAACCCTGACCATCTGCATAGGTGAAGAGCATACCGGAACCCTTGTTGATCAGGAAGGAACCGATACCACCTGCCATCGCACCAATACCGGTGATAGTAGCTACAGTTGACTTAGGGAACATATCACCGATGGTAGAATAGAGGTTAGCTGACCATGCCTGATGACCTGCACCGAGCAAACCGATGATGATAGCTGGCCACCATGCACTGTACTCACCCATAGGCTGAGCTATCAGACCGAGCAATGGGAAGCAAGCGAAAATCAACATCGCACGCATTCTACCGATATATGGATTCATACCCTTCTTGTCTACAAAGTAGGTTGGCAAGTAACCACCACCAATACTCAATACGGTTACAATAGCATAGAGAGTGAAGATGAGGGCGATACCCATACCTGAATCTGAAGAATAACCATACTGGTCAGAGAAGTAAGCAGGTGCCCAGAAGAGGAAGAACCACCAAACACCATCAGTCATCAACTTACCTACGATGAATGACCAGGTCTGACGGTAGCTGAAGCACTTCAGAAAGCCGATAGTTTTCTCCTCAGCGGCAGTTTCTGTCTCTTTCCCAGCCTCAATCTTTTCGAGGTCCTCATCCTGTTCAATATAAGTAAGTTCAACCTTGTTTACATGCTTGCTCTTAGATGGTTTGTCATAGAGCCATACCCAGAGGCCCATCCATACGTAACCGAGCACACCGATGATGATGAATGCCCATTCCCAGCCCATGCTGCGAGCCAACAAAGGAATGGTAGCTGGAGCTGCCAAAGCGCCTACTGAAGCACCACTGTTGAAGATGGCGGTAGAGAAAGCACGGTCTTTCTTAGGGAAATACTCTGCTGTTACCTTGATGGCTGCAGGGAAGTTACCTGCCTCACCCACAGCAAGAATCAGACGGCAAGAGAGGAACAGCCATACACTGATTGTAGCAATCGCTACAGCTGCATCACTACCAGCCTGTACCATGCGGAGCGCCTCGATAGAATCATAACCTTCCATCTGCATAGCTACCCAACCGCAACCGGCGTGCATCACAGCACCTGTTGACCATACGAAGATAGCGATGAGATAACCTTTCTTGGTGCCCATCCAGTCAACAAACTTACCTGCGAAGAGGTTAGCGATGGCATAGAAGATGGAGAAAAGACCGGTGATGGTACCATAGTGATCATCTGTCCAGTGGAATTCTGGAGCAATGAAGTCTTTCCATGTTAAAGAGAGAACCTGACGGTCCATGTAATTGACTGTGGTTGCGATGAAGAGCAGCGCACAGATTACCCAACGGAAGTTGGACATTTTACTTGTTGTAATAGGGCTCATTTTATAAAAAAGTTTTTAAGCGTTATACTTATTTTTATTTTAAATTACTATTTAGACGGCAAAGCCTGGCTCATATTAATCATAAACCAGGTTGCCATATCATGTATCTTATTATTCCAATGTAGGAATCTTCACTACCTGCATATCGTTGTAGATCAGATTCTCACCTGCCATACCCCAGATAAAGGTATAGTTGCTGGTACCTGCTGCACAGTGGATAGACCACTCTGGAGAAATCACAGCCTGCTCGTTGTTCAACCAGATAGGACGTGTCTCCTGTGGTTCACCCATTACGTGGAGAATCTTCTGACCCTCTGGTACATTATAATAGAGGTAAGTCTCCATACGGCGGAGGTGAGTATGAGCTGGCATGGTGTTCCATACAGAACCCTCCTTCAACTCAGTAACACCCATCTGCAACTGGCAGGTACGAACACCGGCTACACCGTCGATAATCAACTGGTGGATTACACGGTCGTTGCTCTCCTTCAGGCTACCAGCCTTGATGTTGTTGGCATCCTTCAGGGTAACCTTCTTGGTAGGATATGTCTGATGAGCACAAGCGCTGTTCATATAGAACTTAGCTGGCTTAGCTGCATCCTTGCTGCTTACCTCGATGTTCTTGGCACCACGACCTACGTAGAGAGCCTCCTGGAAACCGAGCGTATACTTCTTGCCGTCAACGGTAACAGTACCCTCGCCACCGATGTTGATGATACCCAACTCGCGGTTGTCGAGCAGATTCTTCTCATCGTTTGGCTTGTCTGTATAGAGAGGAGCGATAGAAGTCAGCTTCAGAGGAGCGGTTGTTGGCTCAGCACCACCAATGAGGAAGCGGTCGAACATGGTGTATGTCCAGTTTACCTCGCCTGGAGCAAACACCTTCTCGATAGCGAATTCACTGCGAAGGCGGTCTGTTGTATAGTGCTTTGCATCCATCGGATTGCTTGCATAACGAACGTTGTAGTTAGTGTAGGCATTTTCTGCCTTCACTTCATAACCACATTTTCCACACTGACCAAAAGCCTGACTTGCTGTTAATACCATTGCTGCTAATATTAATGTTAATTTCTTCATAATTATCTTGTTTTATTTTTTACCTTTTTACTTTTTTTTCTTCCTTCACGATGCGCTGACGGTTGATAACCATCATGGCTACCGTGATGACTGCGAGAACACCCATACCTACGTATGAAAGCTTCACACCGCGATAGATAACCCATCCGAAGAGAGAGGATGCGAAATCGAGTGCACCGCCTGAGAATCCGTCAGGGATATGAGCGGCATTATCGCCTGTTGCTGCATAAACCTGGTTGGCTGCCAGCGTAAAGTCTGGTGCCATATCGGTAACGAAATAGAGACCGATGACGAGGGTTACCAGGCCGATGATAAGCGTCTTCACCACATTACCTCTTGTAAACGGCAGAATCATTGGGAAGAGGTAGAACATACCTGCCAACGAAGCTAAAGGCAAGAATTGGTTGCCTGGCAGGAAGACTGCGATAGCCAGGATAACCGGAATCAGAATCACAGATGCTACTAGAGTAGTAGGATGGCCGATTACCAGGGCAGGACTCATACCGATATGAACCTTCTTGCCGTTAAACTTAGTCTTCACCAACTCCTGTGTCTTCTCTGAGATAGGCTTCAAACCGTCGATAAACAGGGCTGTAATACGAGGAATCAGCTCCATCACGGCTCCCATCGTTACACCCAGGAAGAGAATCTTCTTGATATCGAGCTGGGCTGCCCAACCTATCAGGGCACCTACGATAACACCGAGTACCAGTGGCTCACCGAGCACACCAAACTTCTTCTTCAGTCCCTCTGCATCGATATCGAGCTTAGAGAAGCCCGGAATCATATCGAAGAGTTTATTGAAAACGATTGCGAATGGCATGAAACTCTGGCAGAATGGCTGCGGAATAGAGATACCATCCAAATCGTAATATTTCTGGAATCTGTCGGCTGTCAGGTCTGCACAGACCAAGGTATTGATGTAGCAGACGATGGCTGCGAAATAGCCCCAGAGCAAACTCTGACCCATCACGAAGTAAGCCACTGCACCGATAAAGGCGAAGTGCCAGTAGTTCCAGAGGTCGATATTCACTGTACGTGTTGTCTTGGTAATCAACATCAGGAAGTTGACACCCAGACAGATTGGAATAATCAATGCGCCCACTGCTGTATTGTAAGCTACAGCTGCAGCTGCTGGCCATCCCATGTCAAAAACGTTTAACTGTAAGTGGTAGATGTCTGAAATAGCCTTCAATGGGTCGTTGAAGTTGGTAGTCAGCAATGCAGTTACCACGCCCAAGCCTACGAAACCCACGCCTACGAAGAGTCCCGACTTCAGAGCCTTTCCGAATTTCATGCCAATACACAGACCGATGACCGTGAAGATGATAGGCATCATCACGCTCGCACCGAGACTGATAATATAGCTAAATACTTGTTCCATTTTAATTTGTAGTATTGTTTAATTGTTAGAAAATACACGACAAAGAGCACCCTCTTTTGTCTTTTTATGATTTGTTGTGTGCAAAGATACACTTTTTTCTTCAATTACAATACGTTTTGATGGAAAAAATTACGCAAAAAAAATCCCATCAGAACATTTCTGATAGGATTTCTCTATTTTTATACGTTTTTAAATGATTTTTTACCGAATCGGTCTTCATTCTTCCCTCTTCGTTCTTCCCTCTTCACTTCCTAGTCCTGGAAGTAAACTCTCTTCACACGGTTGCTGATGGTGGTCAGCACCTCGTAAGGGATGGTCTCGAGGATGTCGCTCAGTGTCTGGACAGGCAGATGCTCGCCGAAGATTTCTACCGAATCTCCTTCCTTGCAAGGGATGTCGGTCACGTCTATCATAGCCACATCCATACAGATGTTGCCCACATAATCTGCCTTCTGGCCGTTCACCAGACAGTAGGCATGACGGTTGCCCAGACGGCGGTTCAGTCCGTCAGCATATCCGATAGGGATGGCTGCGATGACGCTGTCTCTGTCGAGAATTGTCTTGCGGCTGTAGCCCACACTGTCGCCTGCCTTCACGTTGTGCATCTGCAGAATAGTTGTCTTCAGAGTGCTCACGCAGTTGATGGTCTTGTTGTTGCGCGAATTGATGCCGTAGAGTCCGAGTCCCAGACGGCACATATCCAGCTGGCGCTCCGGGAAGTGCTCGATACCTGCCGAATTGCAGATATGGCGCAAAATCTTATGGTCGAAGGCTGCCTGCAACTGCTTGCTGCCCTTGTCGAAGAGTTCAAACTGATGAGCTGAGAAATCATCGAAACTGTCGTCATCGCTGCCCACGAAGTGAGAGAACACAGAACGTGGGATGATGGCATTCTGGTGCTTCAGCTTGCCGATGAGTTCCTCCATATCGTTCTCAGGGTCGAAGCCCATGCGGTGCATGCCGGTATCCAGCTTGATATGGACAGGGAAACCGGTTACTCCCTCTTTCTCAGCTGCCTTGATGAGTGCATCGAGCAGACGGAAAGAGTAAACCTCAGGCTCCAGGTCGTAATCGAACATAGTCTTGAAGGCGGTCATCTCCGGATTCATGATCATGATGTTGCTGGTGATGCCGTTCTTGCGCAGCGTAACGCCCTCATCGGCTACAGCCACAGCCAGATAGTCTACACGATGGTCCTGCAGGGTCTTGGCTATCTCCACGGCACCTGCACCGTAGCCGTCTGCCTTGATCATGCATACCAGCTTGGTTTCCGGCTTCATAAACGCACGGTAGTAGTTCAGATTGGCTACCACGGCATTCAGATTCACCTCCAGCGTAGTCTCGTGTACTTTCTGTACCAGCAGTTCGGTGAGCTGGTCGAAGCCAAACTGACGGGCGCCCTTCAGCAGAATCACCTCATCGCGCAGGGAAGCAAACACCTCGCTGGCGATGAATTCCTCTACATTCGGGAAGAAGAACTTCTCTGAAATCTGAATCACGTCGTGCTGCTTGCAGAGCTCAGGACCGATACCGATGAATTTTACCACGCCACGTTTACGGGCTAAATCGCTCACCTCTTTATATAATACCTCCGGTGCCTGACCGCTCTGGTAAATGTCGCTCAATATCAGTGTATGGCGACGGCCGCGATGGTCTGGACGGCGGTTCATGAAGTCGAGAGCGATATCAAGCGAATTGATATCACTGTTGTAGCTGTCGTTGATCAGCGTACATCCGTGCTGTCCTACCTTCACCTCCAGTCTCATTGCCACAGGTTCGAGCTGTGCCATGCGCTTGTCGATATCTTCAGCTGAAAGACCGAGTTTCGATGCCACGACGGCAGAGATGATGGCATTCTGTACAGATGCATCGTCGATGAACGGGATAGAGAAACTGTCTTCCACACCTTTATATATATAGGTAATCACGCTCACGCTCTGCTGCTTCTCGATGTTCTTTACATAGAAAGGAGCCTCCGCATTCTTGAGCGACCAGAAGAGTTTCTCGCCCTTATAGTCGGGATATTCGGCTATCACCTTGCTGATAACCTCGTCATCGCCATCATAGATTACGGTCTCTGCATCATGGAAGAGGATGAGTTTCTCCCGGCATTTCTCCTCCATGGAAGAGAAGTTCTCCTGATGGGCAGCACCCAGATTGGTCAGTACGGCGATGGTTGGCTGGATGATGTCACGCAGGGCAAGCATTTCGCCAGGCATACTGATACCTGCCTCGAAAACGCCCACCTGGGTCTGCTCATTCATCAGCCATACCGACAATGGCACACCTATCTGAGAGTTGTAACTGCGCGGACTGCGGGTAACAAACATGCTTGGCGAGAGCAGCTGGTAGAGCCACTCCTTGACCATGGTCTTGCCGTTTGAACCCGTGATGCCTACGATAGGGATGTTAAACTCGTCACGGTGGCGCTCAGCCAGACGCTGGAGAGCCTCGAGCGTATTTACTACCTTCAGGAAGTTGGCTCCCGGATAATCAGAAGCATAGCCCTTAGGCACATTCGTTACAACAAAGTTTTTCACACCTCTGCGATACAGCTCAGGGATGTAGTTATGACCATCATTACGTTCCGACTTGAGCGCAAAGAACAGAGTTTCCTCTGGGAAACAAAGTGAACGACTATCGGTCAGGATAAAACCGATGTTGGTATCATTGTCTCCATAGCGACGCGCACCTATCAGTGTGGTTACCTTTTCAATAGTATATGTCATTGTCTTGTTATTTAAATATTCTTTATTTTATAAGAGATGATATTTCTCCTCAAATTGTCTTTTCTTCTCTTCCGTCCTGGCGATGAACTTCTGGTGTTCCTCGCTCTCGGGATGGAAGGGTTTGTGGCCGAGTGCTTCGCGGATAGGCCTCCAGTCTTCCAGAAACTGCTCTGCTGCCTTGCCGAAGTAAGTTGCCCGGAACCGCTCCCAGATATATTCCACAGCCTGTTCGCTCGGGTGCAGCATGTCTTCCTTGTAGAAGCGGTAGTCACGAAGTTCATCGTTCATGATCTCGTAAGCCGGAAAATAGCTCACCACTCCGGGATTCTCCTTCACCAGCTTATCGGCTGCCAGCAGGAGCGTAGCCTTCGAAAGCTGACTCCCGTGATAGCCGTATTTCGTATAGCGGATAGGGCTTACCGTGATGATTACCTTCAGAGTGCCTTCACTGCTACCGGATGCTGCGGTCTGCGATTTCAGCAGATTGATAGCCTTCTGCAGATAGCCGGCACATTCGTCCACGCTCAGTTCCCGCTCTTCGAAGAGGCGCTGCGGGCGCTTCTGGCAGTTGTCCACTATCTCGCCCGTCTCCTTCAGGATATACACATGGTTGGTACCCAGCGTAAAGACAGCCACACGGGGACGCACCTCGGAACATTTCTCTACCGTATGGAGAATGCTTGCCGGATTATACATCACCCCGAAGGGATTCACCGTAGCCCGGAAGTGGTTCTCCACAAACCGCCGCCCCAGATTGTCGGCAAAGCAACTGCCCACAAAGAGCATCCGCTCTGCCGCCCCTATCTCGAAGTCGGCCTTCGGAATATCTATTTCTGTTCTAAATCGCATCATCAGAATTTGCAATCAGTCTATCAGTCTAAGGGGATTTGCAATCCCCGCTATTCCTTCTTGCGCTTTCTCACCTCAACCACTACACCTATTATAATAAGGAGAGCCAGAACGCCATAACCGATGTAAGCCACCGTCTCGGTATTCTTGAGCGACTGAGGATGGAAATCGAGAACCACTTTGTGGTTACCAGCTTTCACGTTCAGCGCACGCAGAATATAGTTCACTCTGCCCAGCTCAGCCGGCTGTCCATCAACCGTAGCCGTCCAGCCCGGATAGTAAATCTCAGAGAATACGATCACGCCGCCCTTGCTCGACTTCACCTCGTAAGTCAGGTTGTTCGGCTTATACTGCGTCATCTTCACCACCGAAGTATCATCCTGCTTCACGCTCTGCGCCAGCTGTTCCTTGAATTTGGCATCAGCCACAGCCACGTGTCGGAGGTTCACCTTGCCCACGCCATCAATTTCCTCGTTGGCATTGTTCACATACTTCACCTCGTCTACGAACCATGCATTGCCGTAGGCATACGGATTCAGAACCGGAACGGTCTGTCCGCCCTGCAGCGGCATGATGAAGTATTTGGTATTCAGCATGTTCAATACCGGATAGATACTGTCGCCGTTCACCTTGGTCATATCGCCGCCCGCAGCAGCTACCGCCTGCATCGTCTTCTGCATCTCAGGAGCGATATGTGCATCTATCATCTCCTGGTAGCGACGGAGCTTGGCTGGATGATAACCGCCGATGCTCTTGTGGTAGTAAGAGGTCTCGTTCTCATTGAATGTATTCGATGCCAGATTCAGCACACGGTAGTCGAGTGCCTTGTCACGGCAGATAATCTTGTCGGTCTCGGTCATCTGCTGCGGTGTATCGCGCTGCGCCTTGTCTACGAACATATCATCGTAGAGATAGCGCTTGTTCACCATCCACATATCCACCAGACAGAGCACGGCGATGCCGGCAATCATATATTCCTTGCCCAGCTTCTTCATCTTGAAGAGCATCAGCAGTGCCGAACCGATGAGGATAATCCAGAACGAACGCCAGCAGTCGGATGTAAAGATGCCCTTGCGGATATCCGTCAGATTGCTCATGATTGGAGAGATATACTCCTGAGGCAACTGCTGCAGCGCCTGAGTCTCCTGTACCGATACGAAATCTGGGAAGAATACGCCCGGCATGATGGCAAAGAGCAGACAGAAGCCTGCTGTCAGACCGAAGCTGGCATATACATATTTTATCTTCTCTGTCAGAATCTCCGGCTCATCTACAATCTTCTTCAGCGCCATCATCGACAGGAACGGGATGGTGAATTCTGCGATGACCAGGATAGATGCCACCGTTCGGAACTTGGCATACATCGGCACATAATCGAGGAAGAAATTGGTAAACGGCATGAAGTTTCTACCCCAGGCGAGCAGAATGCTCAGGATGGTGGCAGCAAGCATCGCCCACTTCATCGGACCCTTCACGATAAACAGGCCCAGGATAAAGAGCATGCAGACGAAGGCACCTACATATACAGGTCCGCTCGTTCCCGGCTGGTTGCCCCAGTACTGTCCCAGCTGCTGGTAAATCTGAACGAAGTTAGGATCAGCCTTCTCCATCGCCTGCTGGTTCTGCGCCAGCGGCACGGAGGCACCGCCCTTGGCATTCGGAATCATCAGCGTCCACGTTTCGTCGATACCATAGCTCCACTGTGTGATATAGTCTCTATCCAGACCGCTGCTGGTCTGGTTAGCCGCATTTTTCTTTACGAGTTCACTCTTTCCACGCATGGTTTCCTGACCATACTGCCAGGTATGATAAAGGTTCGAGAGGTTGAGCGAGATACCGATGAGGGCACCCACCACGCATACCGCCGTAGCCTTTCCGAAGCGTGCAAGTTCACCTTTCTTAATGGCATCTGCCAGGAAGGCAATCACCATGAAGAGGATGATAAAGAGGTAGTAATAAGTCATCTGCACGTGGTTAGCCTGCACCTCGAAAGCCGAGAAGATGGCAGTAAGGAGCAGTCCCTTGAGATACTTGCCCCGATAGGCAAGCACCACGCCCGCAATCATCGGCGGCAGATAAGCCAGCGCCCATACCTTCCAGATATGTCCGGCAGCGATAATGATAAAAAAGTAGGACGAGAATGCCCAGATGATACTTCCCAGCGCCGCCAGCGACTGTCTGAAGTTGAAGGCACGCAGCATGATATAGAAACCCAGGAGGTATACAAAAACATACCAAACATAGTCTGGCAACCACAGATGATATGCCTTCACAATCTGGCTGAGCACCTGATTACTGTCATACGAAGGCGACATCTGATAGGTAGGCATACCGCCAAACACCGAGTTCGTCCATCGTGTAGTCTCTCCCGTCTGCTGCTGGAAGAGTTCCTTTTCATGTCCCAGTCCCTTTCCTGCCGCTGCATCATGTCGGAAGAGGATTCGTCCGTCCATATCGGCAGGCATAAAGTAGACGAAGGAGATGATTGCAAATGCAATAACTACTAGAATATCCAGTAGATACTTCTTCAAAAATTTCATAATTTCTATATAAACGTTTATAATTTGAAGGCAAAGATAGCACAAATTGGAGACAAAACAAAAAATATAGCAAAAATTTATATTTTTTTGTTGAGAAAGTTGTATTAGGTCAGAAATAGGGGTTCCCCTCTATCATTTAGGGAAACGCTCGCTGCCGTTTCGTTTTTTATTCGTACCTTTGCACCATAAAACAAGTTTCTTCAAACAGCATATATTAAAATGTATAAAAGAATAAGAATTATGAAAAGATTAGCATTCATCATGATGGCATTGCTCCTGGCTCTGATGCCGGCAGCAGCACAGAATTATCGTGACAGTAGATATTACAACAGCAGGACAGACCGTCTCGACTACCGTTACAACTACAACAGCCCGTATTACGGATTCCGCATCGGTCCTGCCTTCACCTTTGTCAATTCCGACGATTCCCGTCTGGATGGTGGCGACTGGCAGACCGGTCTGAATGTGGGCGTAGTAGCCGGCATTCCATTGACCGACAGCGCCCCACTCTATCTCGAGACCGGACTTTCGTATATAGAGAAAGGTGGCAAGAAGGATCTTCCTGAAGGCAAGAAGATGACCTACGACCTCAACTATCTTGAGATTCCAGCCGTACTGAAGTACAAGTACGAGGTAGACGACCACTTCTCCATCCAGCCTCAGGTAGGCGGCTATTTTGCCGTTGGTGTAGGAGGCAAGATCAAGAACTTTGCCGAGCGTGAAGCAGAGAGCTCATTCAAGGATGCAAACTTCCGCCGCCTTGATGGTGGTATCCGCATCGGCTGCGGCATCGGCTACGACATGTTCTATGCCGATCTCACCTACGATATCGGTCTTGCCAACATCTGCCACGACAGTTTCGACAAATCGCGCAATGGAGCCCTCCAGTTCAATTTCGGAGTTAACCTTTAGGAACAGACAAAAGCCCCTGATGCAAAACACATCAGGGGCTATAAACTATTAACTATAAACTTCACACAGTTCCAAGTATCGCTGGGCGAGGTCATGGATGAACTTTCGTCCTCGCTCGGTCCATACGAGATAGGTATGGGTGTAGGCTCTGCCCATCTTCTCCTGTCTGCCATCGCTCTTCGGGTCGAGGAAGGCGCTGTAGCGAGTGCGGCTCTTCGCCAAGCCCATGTGAGCATAATCGGCATAGAGGAGATACTGACCGCTCTGGTAATACTGGATATGCAGGGCACAGAGCGAGCGGTTCAGCTCCTGGGCTGTGATACCGAGTTCCTTCGCAATCTGCGTAGTAGTGAAGCAGGAAACGGAATCGAGCACGTTATCGCTATAGAGCGCCTTCGGCAGAAGATTACCCACCTGATTCTCCAACTGGATGATGTTATCACCATTCTTAGCGATGCGAACCACCTGTTCATCCACAACTCCATTCAGACGGCGGATTTCCGTATCCTGTTCGCCGATAAGCTTCTTCTGCTGCTCAATCTGCAGACGCTGCTTCTTCAGCAGATTCTCCTTCTCCTTGAGCGTAGCACGGAGGATTTCTTCCGCATGTCGGATTGTCTCCTCATCACTCTCGCCCTGCTGCACCGGGATATAACCACCCGTCTTGCGAATCTGTGGCAGCACATCGGCCGTAACCCAGTTCTTGAACTTCACGGCAGTAGAAAGCTTAGAGCCGAGAACCAAAGCATAGAAACCGCTCTCGTTGACGAAGATCATCTGTTGGGAGCGTTTAGTTGGGGTTCCATCCTTACGCAAACGCCCCGAAAGTTTGACGTTGTGTTTCGCAACGTCAAATGTGTTAACTAACTGACGCACAGCACATCTTGCAATCTTATACCCCAGCACATCACAGACATCCTTTGCACAGAACTGCGCTTCTCCATTTTCATCGGTCAAGGTACGAATCTTACCGAATTCAGGGTTTTCAAACACGACAGCAATTGCTGCCTTCTTATCCATTTCTACTTTATTTGTATTAACTGACTTTACCATAATAATTTGTTTAATAAATAATCACTAACAATTAATCACTAATAAATAATCACTACATCACCGTAATCCAAACGCTCTCATCCCGTTCTCTCGCTGCGGTAATGGCATTCATGAGCCTGTACAACCAGATGCGGGAATTAAAGACGGCACCCTGTAATTTATTTTCACCTACCAGAATGCAGCCCTGCGTATCATCGGGATAATTACCGGCATGAATGCGGATGCCCTCAAAATCAGGAACACCCTGCACAAGCGGAAGCCACTTCTTAAATCTCGGCGATTTCGAGATAACAACAGGATACGAACCCTCCGGTATCGCCGTATGACCCGGTATCTTGCGGGCTTTCTTACCCGATACCCTGCTGTACCGTCCATCCTCCTCTTCCGGTTTCAGTTCGACACCCAGGAGGTTTCTCCACGTAGGTTCCAAGGTATCACAGAAGTAATGCTCCTTGTCCAACTTCGCCATATCAAAGCTGTGCTCAAAGATACGCTTGTCGCCTATTTTCACACCCGAACGCCAAGTACGCTTCACGTCCTTATCACTCAGGATATAAAGATGACCTATCGTATAAGTCTTCTTTTTTGCAATTCTTTTTACTACTATTTCCATACGCTATGAATTCTCCTTTCGGAATTTAAGTTTAATAAAAACTGAGGAACTGAATTTCTGAGGAACCGAGTTGCTATCCTTAACCTTGATGTAATGACGTTCCTTCCAGTTACCTAACATTCTTGAAGTTCCCTTCTTATCCATACCTCGTGCTACACGCAAGTCTATCACCTGCTGGTAAGTAAACTCATCCGGCAACTGCATCAGCATGTTGGATGGTCCTCGCTTGCTCGACTTCTCGCCTGTATCATTCGCCCTCTTGATGGCATCACCGAAGAAACGCATCTTGCAGTAGAGGTCGTAACGCTCGCTCCAGCGGATGAACTCGTCAATCTCCGGTTCCCATTTGCAACCGTTCGCCACATACAGCACACACGCCTTCAGGTAGGCGATGACGTTGGCACGGAAAGAAAGATTCTCGTAAACTCGGTCCTGAGAGAGGCGTGAAAATTCCGCATTCTCATCCTTCAGTTTAAGGGCAAGCTGGAATGCCTCAGGGCAGTCAATCAGTCCCCTGGCGTTGTTCAGATTCTCGATATAAGGCTTCAGCGCCTCACGGTAAGCATCATCGTAATCGCCGTAAACAGGCATTTCGTCACCGATTTCACGCTCCGGAATGGTACAGAAATTGATACGGCTTATCGGACCGTCTGTCAAAACTTTTGAGAAGTAGCGTTGCCCTTTCTGAATGGTGGTAGATGCATTCCAGTTGAACCTGATCGTTACCCTTTCTGTCACACTTTGAACGCCCACGCGCTGTTGGCCAAAGAGGTTGAAGGGGTCGAAGGCGAGGCACATGATGCGGAACTGCTGGTTACCGCTACCCCGGAGTGCATCAAACTGGTCCAGCTCGTTAAGCGAAGTATAGAGGAAACGCCCCTGCGCCTCTGCGGTTCGCATCACGAATGCCGGACTGGTCATATCAGCATCAATCTCCTGTATAACGAGATTATCCGGTCGTTTGCGCTTATCCTTGTTGGCACCCTTGCGCGTCACTTCCTCCTTCCATTCCTTCTCACGTTTCAGATTCTCCGCATCCCGCTTTCGGATATCCTCCATGATATACCTAATCGGCTTATCCACAGACGATTTACCTGCGCCCGTACCGGCAAGCAAACACGTAGAAAGCGTAGCTTCATGCACTACATTATCAATATACCGGAAGCTCGTCTGCCAGAGGTGAGTAGCCAACGGTGGAAAGATAGCGTGCGCCACTGCCGGCTTATAAACCTCCGGTGTCCGAGATATCAGCAGTTCTACCAGCTTCGGCAGTTTCTCCGGCATCGCTGGCGGGTCAGGATAATCCTCCTCGCTACTTTGAACTTGGAGATTTGAACTTTGAACTGTATGATTTGCGTTAGGGCTATTAACTGTTAACTGTAAACCATTAACTTGTTGGCTGGCCTGTTTTTCCGCCAGCGCATTCACCCTTATCACATCCCTCGACATCGGCTTGGAGCTGTCAGCATATTTCGCATAGAAATCATGTATCAGCTGATGGCAGTCATCCTCCTGATAGTAGCTCGGCATTTTCGTCCTCACCACCTTCATCAGTTCCTCCTCACTCATCACCCTCGAAGCGCCTGCGCTCATAATGGCGAGGAGCGAAGAGTGCCGAGACCCGACGGTATCAATCGCCATCCCCTCAAGCCCAGCCGACTGCACGAACAGATCAAAGGCTATCAGATTCTTCTCGCTGGCCTCTCCCAGTTCACCAGAGCCATGATTGCCCGAAAGTCTATTGTTTTGAACTTTGTCATTACTATTGCTATTAACTGTAAACTGTAAACTATTAACTTTTGCATCCCCTCTTCCGTCTACGGTCAACCCACGGTCCAGAAAAGCCTTTCTGCGAGCCTGTATTTCGCTCTCCGGCAGCACCGCGCACCACATTTTAGACCGGTAGATTTCCGAGTCCTTATCCGTCAGGAAAATCATCCTTTCAGGTGTGATGCAGCTCTCATCATAAGGCACACCCAGCGCCTCACAATACGCCTTCTGCGTCTCCTCGATGGTCATCCCAACCGGCATTCTAATCCCGATATGCAGCTTCTTGCGAGCGCTATAACAGAGATGCAGCAAACTCCCATTCCAGATACCCGAAGAGCAGTTCAGCTCGCGCGCCTTCTCAATCGCCTTCTCCACATACTCCTTATCATCCACATCGATAATCGTCTGGAAGAGAAAGCTTTCCGGCAAGGCAGCCTCCTGTCTGCGCACATTATTCTTGAACATGCCGTAGTGCGGACAGAAGAAAGGCAGTTCGCTCTTCAGCCTCTCCTGCGCCTTCTTCACCGCCTGCGCATCGTTTAAATCCACTCCGTCAATCGGCAATTCACCCCGAATCTGCTGAATCATCTTTTTAACGGCAGCCGATTCAATCACCTTATCATAAGTATCGATATTGTAAGAAAAAACTTTTCCCTTATTTCCCTTACTATAAGGATTGATTGCCACTACATGTACTATCTCCATTTTACCTCCATATTTTTATTAATCGAACACTTCGCTGTTAATCATGATATACCCTGATCCATAACTTACATTGATAGGCAGAATCAGCGAGTTATCAGAAATCTCGTCAACCCCGTTCGCCTCGAAGAGCGAAGCATTCTCGGCATCATTCAGTCTGCTCTTGACGAACCCTATTACCCATTTTGCCGCAATCTTCTCGGCAGCAACACGCCTGTCAACAAGGTCCTTCACCAGCTGTTCATCGCAGAAGTTAAGATCCGCATTCACGTTCTCAGCCTCCGCTTCTTCCTTCCCCATTTCCTGGTTCTCGAAGAAGAGGTTATACTTGATTTTCATATCCTTCATCATCATGATGTTCAGATTTTTCAGTTCCCCCTCCGAGTCAGCAATCGTCTCATAGAGTTTCTGAACCGACTTCTTGAAGATGTTCTTCACGTCCATCAGGCAGTAATAGATTTTGCCTCCAATCACCACCACCCTCAGTTTTCCGTACTGCGGATGAGTAAAATAAAAAGGTTTCATTGCTTTCATTTTCAATATTCCTTTTTTTAAAGTTGGGCGCTCCCACAACGGTTGATGTGCCTATACACAAAAGCCCCCGAAACCCAGACCATATCGGTTCTGAATTCCGGGGGCAAAAGTACAACAAGATGCTGAAACCTACCTGGTACGTACCTGGTACGCGTACCAGGTACGAATTAATTTATGAAACGTCATTCACGTTATATAACAGACTAACTAACAGATATTTATCGATTTTGCAGTTTCTCCGATAAATCCAGACATCTGTTGCTGCTCCATCCCTTTATTAAAGGCAGAGCGAAGATTCTCCTTGTCAATATTCCAAAAGGTACCGAACACCACCCATACATTCTGTATGCCGAGTTTGGTAGAAATCTGGGACGCAAGAACTGCAGTTTTAGCTACAGAGAGTCCCTTAGGCTGGAAATGCTCATCAAGAAAGCCATGTATCGCCAAACTGGAGAGCACCATTAACCCCTGAGGATTAGCAAGAGATTCTGGCAGCGGTCGGAATTTCTCTTCTGCCTTTGCCTTTTCTTCCTTCTTCTTAGATCCATCACCATAATTTTCAATATACGTTGCATTATCGTGCAATTCGATTGTTCTATTATCACTCATGATTATTATGCTTTTAGATTCTATATAATTTTCAATAAACTCACTGTCCAGACTTAAATAGACATCTGTTATGAAAATACACAGAGACTTTATCCTCGACAGATTGCGCTTGATTCGCGTACTTAAGTTTTTCTTCATATTGTATTCTTATTGTAGTTGTTTAAATTTTCTTGCCTCATTATAGCAGAGTATGATTGTTTGCGCTAACAATTTATGAGGGCGTAAGCAGCTGGAGTGCTGGTGATCGTCTCTTATCGTGAGACGTGGGACCGATTCTACATCTTTTTCCTTTTGTTGAAAATTTAAGTTAATAATATGACCAAAAGATGCGTTTTCAGTATCTAAGGCCGGTTAATACTATCTTCCTCCTATTTTTCGAGATGCAAATATATAAAAAATATTAATATACTCACAAATTAAACTTGATATTAACACGATTTTAACACAATTAGTAATAGAAAATAAGTTTAAGTATAAGTTATACACAAAATCATCATCAGAAGCCCATAAATAAAAAGGGCACGGAGATAAACTCCATGCCCCAAAACACTTACGAATCCTATAGGCTGTTATGCCTGATAATTATACCTAACAAAATGTATGAAGAAATTCTATTTGATATCCATACCACTGACATGAAGACCAGGACCACCACCGGCTGTATAACCACGGCGTAGGATTGCTAAGAAGGTTATCGTGTTCTCTCCACACCCAGACGATGATGTTATCTCTATGGGAGGAACCATCCGCCGTGGTGAGGCTCGTACCGCTTGTACCTATAATGAAATTCCGCTTGACCATGTCCACTTCCTCGAAAATGTTGTGTACTTCACAAAGTCATCCACTTGGTAAGTGTCATGCGTGACTTCTTCACCTTGTCCCAATCCACAAGACCCTCTCTCTGGATGTCAAGATAGAGGCTGATGTTGCCACCTGCTATCTTCTTCTCTCGGATGCGCACAGGCTCCTTCAAACGGATTTCTTTCTTCTTTCGTCCCATTTTATTTCCTTTCATTTCCGATGGTTAGACCTGCTTGGGATAATTGGTGGATACTGGCAGCTATCGACGAAGAGAAGAAAGCGGGTGCAGAATGGTCCTTTCTTGGGTAATGATGAGCGCCTGTTCTGGCAGAGAGCCGAGGACCGTAACCGTGCTACAGCATCGCTCTACGACCAGTTGGGTCTGGCATGCTATGAGGCCATGGAGCTTTCGTGGAGTACAAGCCATTGTAATAACTTATTAACAATCACTGACAAAAAACTACCCATGCCCCTGTTTTAGGGGCATGGGTAGGATTAACGACATAGATTCAAACGATACAAG
>ENA-OPYQ01000002-OPYQ01000002.1-human-gut-metagenome-genome-assembly--contig:-NODE-2-length-68225-cov-2.201416_pt1 | contig 68225 bp, 78 predicted proteins | sample MGYA00242471_ERZ504479 | MGnify/ENA primary metagenome ERZ504479 (study PRJEB26092, sample SAMD00036225) | human gut metagenome | host: Homo sapiens | study: EMG produced TPA metagenomics assembly of the... | reverse complement strand
CATCACAAAGCAGTTCCTCGATAAGGACAGCCAGGTTTGTGGTTATGAGTATGTTCACCTCGGCAAGATGATGGAGCTATCAAGAACGGTATGGACGCTAACGAGGCTGTCAAGAAGTTCACAGGTAGCTACGGTCGTACAACTGCTGAGCAGGGTGTTGTTAAAGCAATTGATCCACGTAAAGAATAATAAGGAGATACAGATATGATTAGAAAAGTAAGTTACGAAAGTCAGGAACGTCGCGAGAAGCAGGTTCTTGCTGCTCTTAATGCTAACGGTATTCAGAGCTTGGAAGAGGCTAATCAAATCTGCGAGGACGCAGGTGTTGACCCTTATCAGATGTGTGAAGATACTCAGCGTATCTGCTTCGAGAACGCTAAGTGGGCGTATGTAGCTGGTGCTGCTATCGCTATCAAGAAAGGTGCTAAGACTGCTGCTGACGCAGCTGAGGCTATCGGTATCGGTTTGCAGGCTTTCTGCATCCCTGGTTCTGTAGCTGACGACCGTAAGGTTGGTCTCGGTCACGGTAACTTGGCTGCTCGTTTGCTCCGTGAGGAGACTCAGTGCTTCGCTTTCTTGGCTGGTCACGAGTCTTTCGCTGCTGCTGAGGGTGCTATCAAGATTGCTGAGATGGCAAACAAGGTTCGCAAGAACCCATTGCGCGTTATCTTGAACGGTCTTGGTAAGGATGCTGCTCAGATTATCAGCCGCATCAACGGTTTCACATACGTTCAGACAAAGTTCGACTACTATACAGGTGAGTTGAAGGTTGTTAACCGCATCGCTTACAGCGACGGTCCACGTGCTAAGGTTAACTGCTATGGCGCTGACGACGTTCGCGAGGGTGTTGCTATCAACTGGAGCGAGGATGTAGACGTATCTATCACAGGTAACTCTACAAACCCTACACGTTTCCAGCACCCAGTAGCTGGTACATACAAGAAGGAGCGTATTGCTGCTGGTAAGCCATACTTCTCAGTAGCTTCTGGTGGTGGTACAGGTCGTACATTGCACCCAGATAATATGGCTGCTGGTCCTGCTTCTTACGGTATGACTGATACAATGGGTCGTATGCACTCAGACGCTCAGTTCGCAGGTTCTTCTTCAGTTCCTGCTCACGTAGAGATGATGGGCTTCCTCGGTATGGGTAACAACCCTATGGTAGGTGCTACTGTTGCTATCGCCGTAGCTATCGACCTCGCTATCAACAAGAAGTAATTTCTTTGAGATACAAAACATATAAAAGCCTTGAGAATCAGCTGATTCTCAAGGCTTTTTCTTATTTATCCTACTGGAATAATCCAATATCCTACTGGAATAAAAAAAATATCTCCAAGAGATATTTTTTTATCTTTCGGAGATATTCTTCTATCTTTCGGAGAAAATAATTTATCCTTTTCTATTCTTATCTAACCAGTTTTCTAATTTTCCTAAAACTAAACGATGTGCTCATGAGTACAATGATAACGCCAATCAGCCAATAAAGCCAATCACGATCACTGATCATGAAAACCAGGAACAACATCAAGAGCAGAATCAGAAGCTGAAAGATACAGAATCTGAAACCAAGAGCAGATAAACGATAACCATAAACGGCTCTGCTGAAAACCAATACAGCTAAGGTCTCTATGGCATAAGCCACAGCAATACCCCCTCCTACTCCTCTCAATCCATCTAACTGATAACCAGCTATTTCGCAGATTATCAGCAAGATAACACAAAAACTTTCCTGAATGAGAAAAAGTCTGGAATCTCCCCTTGACAGCGGGAGATATTCTATCGGAAGATAAACCGCCTTGAACAACATGGCAACAGCAGCAAGCTGAGTCATCTGGAGCATCCCCATAAACTGGGCATTGTATAATATCGGAATAATGAGAGGCAGACCTAAAATGATAGCTGCAACGATAGGCCCCAGCAACAGGACATTCATTTCAAGCTGGCAGTTCACACAGAGATTGCGCTCTTTAACAGACTCCTCGTTTTTTCTGGAACCCGAAATGCCGGAGAGACGGGGATAAAAATCCTGATCCATGACCGAGAACACCATTCCCGCATAAACAAAGACAATCGTTATACCGGCATTGAAAAGTCCGACAACTTCCAGATCGCCTTGTTGGTTCAAAAAGGCACGAATCAGAAATTCGCAGCCGCTATTCATCAAACCCGAAAGTACAAATGCCCCGCCAAGTCGCAAAAGTGGGAAACCTGCAACTAGCGTCATTTTTCGCATATTTACGCCCCACCGTACAACTCGTCGGGAATATCGAAAATTCAGAGCCCATTGCATAAATGCCAAAATGAACAGAACGGGCAGAATACCTCTCTCACCAAATATCCAATAAACCGGAACCGAAACCAAAAGCAGAAGAATAGCCAGAAGACTTGCCTGCATCGCCAACGCACGCAACTGTCCGGTAGCTTTCAGAATGGCTGTTTCACCTCCAGCCAGAATCGTGAAGAAAATGGTTGGTGCCAGGAGAATGAAATGTAGCGTATGATTACCCCAGGAAAAAGTAAACCCATTGAGTAACGGACCCAAAAGAACACAGACGATGGCTCCGAAAAATGCAGCAAGCAGACTATAGGTGCGGACAAGAAGAACCGCCCCGGCGATATCAGCCTTTTCGGACTGCGATCCATCTGCAGCATGTTCCTTTTCAGAAATAAATTTGACACCACTTGTAGGAATGCCGAAATTACACGCAGAACTGAGAACAGAAATCGTAGAGCTGAAAAGAGACAGCAGTCCCATTCCAGAAGGTCCGAGGAAGAGCGCCGTAAATTTATTGCGCAAAACTCCTACAAGAATTCCCAATCCTTGCACACTGCCAAACAATCCTGTATATTTCAGAATATGCGAATAACTGTTTTCCTTTTTATCACCCATAATCAAAAGAAACAAAAAAAAAGGTTGGATTTCCCGAAAGAGAAATTCAACCTTTATACTTTAAAATCTCAAAAGAAGATTCTGTCGAAGATTAAGCCTCAGCTGGAGCCTCCTCTGCAGGAGCTTCCTCAGCAGCCTTAGCCTCTGCCTCAGCAGCTGCTGCAGCAGCCTTCTTGTCAGCTACCTTCTTAGCGATTGCCTCGTTCATCTTCTTCTCAGCCTCGAGCTCCTTAGCAGCAGCTCCTTCTTTGCCTTAGCATCGCCCTCGCGAACAGCAGAAATCTTAGCGTCCTTGCCATTCTTCCAAGCGTCGAAACGCTTCTGAGCCTCAGCATCGTCGAATGCGCCCTTCTTAACGCCACCCTTGAGGTGCTTCATCAAGTAAACGCCCTCGCCCTTGAGGATGTTGCGAACTGTGTCTGTTGGCTGTGCACCAGTCTCTACCCAGTAGAGTGCGCGCTCGAAATTCAAATCTACAGTAGCTGGATTGGTGTTAGGGTTGAAAGTACCAATCTTCTCAGTAAATTTACCATCACGTGGTGCTCTAACGTCAGCGATTACGATGCTATAAAAAGCATAGCTCTTACGACCGCCGCGCTGCAATCTGATTTTTGTTGCCATTTTTAAATCTTAATTTTAATTTAATTTATAATGAGGTTTGAATTTTATGCTGCCATCTCGTGACAGCGGGTGCAAAATTACTACTTTTATTTGAATTGAGCAAACTTTTATCGATATTCAAATGCTTTTTTAGCATTTTTTATCTGATTCGGTCTGCTGCTCTCAAGAGTTTGATGTCATCGTTCACACCTTTCATTGCCATCCATTCGAATATGATTGCTACCAAAGGAAGGCAAGCGGCAAACTGAAACTTCATCGTTCCTTCTGCTTCAGGAACAGGAATCAAGCCCATGAACATCACGATATAATCTACATACCATAAACCTGCAAAAAGCATGGCAAGTGAACAGAGTGATTTCTGAAGCTTCAGATTCTTGTACAAAAAGATGTTTACCAATGCTATGATGGCTGAAACGGCGAGCAGAAGGAACAGAGGAACGCAAGTAGTTGAAATCTGCATTCCTGCCTCCCCTACCACTCCGAGGTTATAAACCATAGTGTCTCCTCCCATCGTCTTAGCTGCGATGCTGGCGATAGGAAGAAAAAGACAGATAGCAATGGCGATGACAGCAAAGAGCAGAAATAATGTCTGTTTACGCTGTATCATATAGCTCTGGAATATTAAATTTCGCTCTCGTGAACCATTGGTGCAGATGTCTTGGTAGGATCGCGCCAATAAATATTATTCTCAATAAACTCTTCTGTAGCGAGCAAAGTTGGCTTTGGCAACTTCTCGTAGTAGCGAGAGATTTCAATCTGTTCGCGGTTCTCAAAAACTTCCTCCAAAGAATCGTTATAAGAAGCAAACTCCTGAAGTTTCTTGCTCAACTCCTGCTTGATTTCGATAGAAATCTGATTAGCGCGCTTTGCAATGATAGCTACGCTCTCGTATATATTATGGGTATCATCGCAGAGATCCATAATGTTGCGAGTTACTGTGTTTACTGGTGCCTTTGATTTTTTGAAATCCATAATTATAGTACTATTATTATTATATTGTTTTTACCTTATTATATATATGCTTTTTTTAATTGGCATTATTGCCAAGCTGGTCGAGAGCTGACTCCGGATGCTCTTTCTCGTACTGCTTGCACTTCTCGATATACTTCTCGGCAAGTGCACGGTCCTTTGAATCAGGATATTCGTTGATAAAGCCATAACACTCATCCTCAGCATCCTGATAGCGCTCCAGCTGCTTTTTCTCGACACTCATCTTTGCCAGTTCGTATTTACCTTTCATGATGAGCGATGCAAACTCCTCGCGTCGGTTGCTGTAAGGATAATCCTTAAGCGCATTCTGTGCAGTTACGATACAAGCCTCATAATTGTTGCCTCCGCTGGTACAGTTGCCGAAATAGGTGCCCATATCAAAATAGAGCTTGGCACTCTTATACTCCTTCTCAACTAAGAGGTCCTGAAGAGCAAAAAGGCGGTTTGTAGCCTGCTGCTTGAGTCGGGCATCTGGATAAAGATCCAGAAACTCCTGGAAGGCTGCGATGGCTGTAATCGTGGTACTCTGGTCAAGACGAGGCTCTGGAGCATTCTGATACAGACTCTCTCCCACAAAGTACTTTGCATTTTCAGCAAACTTACCTTTAGGATAAGAAGAGTAATACTTCTTGAAATACTCTGCAGCAGTCTCATAATCCTTCATACCATACTCGGCCATAGCCAGCATGTACAAACATTCCTCACCCTCGGTAGAACCTTTCTTCATCGTTACCAGTTCCTGCAGAAGAGGAATGGCACGGGAATACTTGCCCTGGGCATAGCTCTGCTTGGCGTACTCATACTTATAAGTATAATCGCCTGATTTCAATACCTGGTTATATTCGTGGGCACAGCTCGACAAGAGCAATGCAACACACGATGCAATAAGAGTCAATTTTTTCATAATTCTCATTTTGAACTGCAAAGTTACTCATAATTTACTTATTATCAAAAGAAAAGATACATTTTTTCGTAAAAAATTAATCTTTATAACGATTAATGGCGTTTTTTTGTAATTTTGCACCTTGAAACAGAACTTTTGAGAAGAAATCAGGAAGAAAATGGATTTTAAGATTACATCAAAATATAAGCCAACTGGCGACCAGCCGCAAGCCATCAGGCAACTCACAGAGGGGGTGCTTGAAGGAGACCCTGCACAGGTGTTGTTGGGTGTAACCGGCTCGGGTAAAACCTTTACGGTGGCAAACGTGATTGCCAACGTGGGGAAGCCTACGCTCATCTTGAGCCACAACAAGACTCTTGCCGCCCAACTGTATCAGGAGATGAAGGGTTTCTTCCCTGAGAACGCTGTAGAATATTATGTTTCATACTACGACTATTATCAGCCGGAGGCTTATCTGCCAACTACTGATACATATATAGAAAAAGACCTCGCCATCAATGATGAAATAGACAAGTTGCGACTCGGTGCTGTTTCTGCCCTTCTCTCGGGCAGAAAGGATGTCATCGTTGTCTCATCCGTATCGTGCATCTATGGTATGGGCGGACCTGTGGCGATGCAGGAGAACATCATCAAGATTCATCGCGGGCAGCGACTCGACAGAAATGAATTTCTGAGGAAACTCGTTGATGCACTTTACGTTAGAAATGACATAGAACTGCAACGTGGCAACTTTAGAGTGAAAGGCGAAACGGTTGACATCTTTATGGCTTACAGCGATCATGTTTTGCGCGTAACATGGTGGGACGATGAGATTGACAGTATCGAAGAAGTGGATTCGCTCACTTATCACCGCCTTGCCTCGTTCGAAGATTACGAGATTTATCCAGCCAACCTTTTCGTAACAACAAAAGAACAGCAGGAAAGTGCCATTCGCAGAATTCAGGACGACCTGGTTAAACAGGTAGAATTCTTCAAGAGTATTGGAGATGGAATCAAGGCACAGCGCATCAAGGAACGTGTAGAATATGATATGGAAATGATCAAGGAATTGGGCCACTGTTCGGGCATCGAGAACTATTCCCGCTATTTTGATGGCAGACACGAAGGCGAACGCCCGTATTGCCTGCTCGATTTCTTCCCTAAAGATTTCCTGCTTGTGGTTGACGAGAGCCATGTGAGCATCCCGCAGATTGGAGCCATGTATGGAGGCGACCGGGCACGAAAGAAGAACCTGGTAGAATATGGTTTCCGCTTACCTGCTGCCTTCGATAACCGTCCGCTGAAATTCGAGGAATTTCACGATCTCATTCCGCAGGCCATCTACGTAAGTGCAACTCCGGCAGACTATGAATTGAGAGAAGCCGAAGGCGTGGTTGTAGAACAGTTGATTCGTCCTACAGGACTCCTGGACCCGGAAATCGAAGTCCGTCCAAGTGAGAATCAGATAGATGATCTTCTGGACGAAATATTAACAAGAACACACCGCAACGAGCGAGTTCTGATTACTACTCTTACAAAGCGCATGGCAGAAGAACTCACCGAGTTCCTGCTCAACCACAACGTAAAGGCTGCCTATATCCACAGTGATGTGGCAACCTTAGACCGAGTAAAGATCATGAACGATCTCCGTGCAGGAGTATACGATGTACTGGTGGGTGTCAACCTGTTACGAGAAGGACTCGACTTGCCGGAAGTTTCGCTCGTAGCTATTCTCGATGCAGACAAGGAAGGCTTCCTTCGCAGTCACCGTTCTCTGACCCAGACGGCAGGCCGTGCTGCCCGAAATGTGAACGGCAAGGTAATCATGTATGCAGACAACATCACAGACAGCATGCAGAAAACGATAGATGAAACTGCCCGCCGCCGAAGCATCCAGTTGAAATACAATGCAGACCATGGCATTACACCAAAACAGATTGTGAAAGCAATAACCTCAGCTCTGCCTACTAGCAAGGAAGAAGGAGCAAAGATTGTTCCGATGGGAGCCGAGGGTTCTAAGCCTCGCGTCTACGTGGAACCGGAAAGTGCAGCCTTCGTTGCCGACCCTATTGTTCGCAGTATGAGCAAGGAAGAATTGGAGAAGAGCATTGCCAATACTACGGCATTGATGAAGCAAGCTGCCAAAGACCTCGACTTCATGCAAGCTGCCCAATATCGCGATGAAATCATCCGATTGCAGAAGGAATTGGAAGAAAAGGGATAAATTCAAAAGAAATAACCATCAAAAAGAGGGTGTATCATAAATTAATGATCCACCTCTTTTTGATGGAATATTACTGTATATTATCCAGTCTTATAACACACCCTCTTTTTATTTACCCAGCAGTTATTCATCTGGCTGTCAGTTATCTACTATTCAAACGACAGCTTTTTCAGACGGGAACGTAACTGCTCAGCCTCGCTCTTTCTGATAGAAAGTTTGATGCTGCAAGTATTATCGAAAGTCTGGTCCAGGATACGCGGATTCATATCTTTGACTATCCTCATCACATCATTCATCATCGGATAAGTAAAATCATAGGTTACTATTTCCTCTATCTGTTGCGTAACCTCCTCACAATGAGCCAAAGCATCAATGGCAGCTTCACGATAAGCAACAATGAGTCCGCTGGTTCCCAATTTCACTCCTCCGAAATATCGGATGACGACAATTAAAATATCCGTCAATTCTGATTTCGTGATTTGTCCGAGGATTGGTTTTCCTGCCGTAGAAGAAGGTTCGCCATCATCATTGGCACGGAACTCTGTCCGTTCAGGACCTAGCATATATGCATAACAACAATGTCGGGCATCGTAATATTTCTTACGGTACCCGGCAACAATTTCCTTCACCTCGTCAACAGTTGTAACATGGTGAGCAAAGGCGAGAAACTTACTCCTTTTCTCGGTGTAATATCCCTCGCCTATCGTATCTGATATAGTCTTAAATTCGTCTATCATTAATCCAACTTGTGAATAATCAAACCGCTACGCAACTTAGGTTCAAACCAAGTTGCCTTAGGTGGCATAATCTTACCACTGTCAGCGATGTCCATAATCTGCAGCATAGTAACCGGATGCAAAGCAAGTGCCATCTTCATCTCGCCGCTATCCACACGACGTTTCAACTCACCGAGACCGCGAAGACCGCCCACAAAATCGATGCGCTTATCAGAACGCAAATCCTTGATACCCAGAATTTCATCAAGAATCAGGCGAGATGAAATATCCACATCAAGCACGCCGATTGGATCAGCATCATCGTAGGTTCCCGGTTTGGCAAACAAACCATACCATTTACCATCCAGATAGAGGAGGAAAGAATGGAGAGCAGCTGGTTTCAGAATATCCAAGCCAAACTGGCTGATAGCATCATCAATATCCATCTTTTCATAGCAAGGAATGCCCTCTTCATCACCAGATACATTCACATTGATTGCATCAATATCTATCACCTCGAAATTCTTTGTCAAAGCATCGAGGAACTGATCAGAAGTCAGACCGTTCAAATCCTTCACAACTCGGTTATAATCGAGAATGGTAAGCTGACTTGCCTGAAAACAAACTGCCATAAAGTAGTTATATTCCTCCTTACCTGTATGATTAGGATTCTGCTTAGCTTTTTCTGCACCTACCAGAGCTGCTGCTGCAGAACGGTGATGACCGTCAGCAATATAAAGGCTAGGCATCTTGGCAAATTCCGCTGTAATTGTGGCAATATCCTGATCATTGCTTACAACCCAGAACTGATGACGGAAACCATCAATTGGAGCAATGAAATCATATTCCGGTGTTGTTGCTGCATAACGCATCAGAAGTTCATTAAGCACCTCATTATCAGGATAAGCGAAGAATACTGGTTCGATATTGGCATTGCATACACGCACATGCTTCATACGGTCTTCTTCCTTATCGCGGCGTGTCAGCTCATGTTTCTTGATGACACCCGTCATATAGTCGTTTACATACGCACCTACAACAAGACCATACTGAGTCTTGCCAGTCATAGTCTGTGCATAGATATAATACTGTTCCTTATCATCCTGTTTTAACCAGCCATTCTCCTGGAACTTTCTGAAGTTCTCTGCAGCGCTTTCATAAACGCGAGGATCGTACTCAGAAGTACCAGGTTCGAAATTGATTTCAGGTTTAATAATATGATAAAGGCTCTTCTCGTTATCGCCTGCCTCGGCACGTGCTTCCTCAGAATTGAGAACATCGTAAGGACGAGACTCAATTTGCTCAACGAGATTTTTAGGAGGTCTTACTCCCTTAAAAGGTTTTACTATTGCCATAATATTTCATTTAAATTGACTAGTTTAATAAAAACATGAAAAGCCCATCAAGAGTGCTTCTGTGAAAAAGCACCCTTCATGAGCTATATGTATGGGAAGAATAATTACTTATTTACCTGGAACTTAGTGCATCCATCCTTAAAGAACGCATTAATCTGCTTAGCTGCAGCAATACCGGCATTGATATTTGCTTCTGCAGTCTGTGCTCCCATCTTCTTAGGAGTTGAGAAGTATCGACCCTCGAACTTGGCAAAGTCTGCATCAGCATCAGGCTTGATATCAGTGATGAACTTCAAGTCCTCACGCTCAGCAAGAAGTTTCAGGAGCTCAGGCTCATTGATAACCTCCTTACGCGCTGTATTGATGAGGATGCCACCCTTAGGCAACTGGTTTACAGTCTTGTAATCAATGCTCTTGATAGTCTCTGGAGTAGCAGGGATATGAAGAGAAACGATGTCGCAAGTCTGGAACAACTCATCCTGTGACTTTACAGCATGAACACCGGCAGCCTCGATAACATCAGCTGGGCAGAATGCATCGTAAGCAGCTACTTCCATGCCAAATCCCTTGGCGATGCGAGCCACATTTCGACCAACATTACCGAAAGCAAGAATACCCAGTTTCTTACCCTTCAACTCACTGCCAGCCTTGCCGTTGTAGAAATTACGTACAGTAAAGACCAACAAGCCGAATACCAATTCAGCTACTGCATTAGAGTTCTGACCAGGAGTATTCTCAGCCACTACATTAAGAGCAGTAGCAGCAGCAAGGTCGATGTTATCATAACCTGCACCGGCACGAACGATAATCTTCAGGTTCTTTGCTGCATCGAGCACCTCGGCATCAGCCTTGTCAGAGCGGATAATCATCGCGTCCACATCCTTCACTGCATCGAGAAGCTGAGCCTTCTCTGTATATTTTTCGAGCAGCACCAATTCGTTGCCTGCTCCCTCTATTTCTTTCTTAATGCCTTCCACAGCAGCCGCTGCGAATGGCTTTTCTGTTGCAACTAATACTTTCATACAAATTCAAAAATTAATGTTGTGCTTCAAAATCCTGCATGGCCTTGACGAGTGCCTGAACACCCTCCATAGTCTGTGCATTGTAGCAGCTGGCACGGAAACCACCCACTGAGCGGTGACCCTTGATACCTACCATGCCACGCTCTGTAGCGAAGTCGAGGAATGGCTTCTCCAACTCCTTGTACTCATCGTTCATCACGAAGCAGATGTTCATCAAAGAACGGGATGCTTCTTCAACAGTACCCTTGAAGAGTTTGTTGCGGTCGATTTCAGCATAAAGAACTTCAGCACGTTCGTGAGCTCGCTTGTCAGCAGCCTCAACACCACCATTAGCCTTCAACCAGCGGAGATTCTCCATCAAGGTATAGATAGGAACAACAGGAGGAGTATTGAACATACTGCCCTTCTCAACGTGAGTACGATAATCGAGCATTGTAGGAAGCTCGCGAGGAGCCTTGCCGAGCATATCATCCTTTACGATGATAACGGTAACACCTGCCATAGAAAGATTCTTCTGAGCACCTGCATAGATGGCAGTATACTTAGAAACATCTACTGGACGGCTCATGATATCTGAAGACATATCAGAAATCAATGGTACGTTTACGTCTGGATCTACACGGAGTTCGGTACCATATATTGTATTGTTGCTTGTCAAATGCAAGTAATCACAATCGGCTGGTACAGTGTTAGGAACCTGTGGATAGAAAGTGAAATTGGCGTCGGACGATGATGCGATCTCCACGACCTCACCAAAATGCTTTGCCTCTTTCATTGCCTTCTTAGCCCAAGTGCCAGAATTAATGTAGGCAGCCTTCTTGATGAGGAAGTTTGCTGGAATCTGCATAAACTGCAATGACGCACCACCACCAAGGAAGATAACGGAATAACCCTCAGGAATGTCAAGAAGCTCCTTGAATAAGGAGACTGCCTCATCAACTACTGGCTGGAAATCCTTAGCACGGTGCTGATTTCCATCAATGAAAGACCTGAACCATTAAAATCCAAAATCTGCTTTGCTGTGTTCTCAATCACTTCGCGTGGAAGCATTGATGGACCTGCGTTAAAATTGTACTTCTTCATCTTTGTATAATTATTTAAGTTTTATACGATATAATCCTGTTAGCAGGAAAAATTAGTGCACAATACATCCATATAGGATACATAGTAAACCTTTGGATTGTATTTACGACTGCGAAATTACACTTTTTTATTTGAAACTACCAAACTTTTCTGCACATTTTTAGCGTTTTGAGCAGATTTCTTTCATTTTGTTAGTCATTTAGTATAATAACTGCATATTTATGTCTATTTTTACATTTATTATACATTAGCAAGCAACAGAGAAAAGATAATAGCAGTTTGTCAACTATCTTACCCCTTCCACTATCGTTTTGACGCCTTTTATCTTTTCGCCCTTTACATTATTCAGTACGCTGCGCAACTTCGTTCGGGAAATGGCAGCATAAGCATAACGGTCATTAACATCAATCTTTCCGATTTCAGCCGACTGCAGCCCACCCTTCTTGCAAAGGAAGCCTAAGATGTCACCCTTGCTGATTTTATCCTTCTTGCCTTTACCTATATATATAGTAGCCATCTTAGGTTTGGCTGGCGCAGGAAGCTGATCAGCAGCAGGCATCTCGTAATCCTCAATTTCAGCATCCACATATTCCGGAATATGCTCTTCAGGACCTAACAGGAAGAAAGCCTTTCCCTGGGCTTCCCATCTTGCCGTACGTCCTACACGATGAATATAACCATCTTCGCTCTCCGGCATGTGATAATGGATGATATTATCTATATCTGGAATATCAAGTCCGCGCGAAGCCAGATCCGTACTCACCAGGATATTGGCACTTCCGTTGCTAAAACGATAGAGAGAAGCCTCACGTTCCTTCTGTTCCAATCCACCATGGAAAAAAGAGGTTGAAAATCCCTGCTCCACCAGATATTTATTGGTGCGCTCCACACTGTCGCGATAATTGAGGAATACAATGGTACTCTGATCGCCTAAACTGCGTAGCAAAAGTGACAGACTCTCTAATTTATCTTTTACCGGACTAACCACCTTATATATATGTACACGGTCAGGAACCTGATCTTCATCCACACGGTAATCTATCTTTTCTACCCTACCCATGTGTACGAAATGAGGAATCTCCTCTGCCTCGGTAGCAGAAAGCAGGAAATGTCGACGCAAGCCAGGCAAAGACTTGATCAGTCGGCTCATTTCGTCCTGGAAACCCATCTCCAGACACTTGTCAAACTCATCAATAATCAGGTATTTGATGTGATATGGAGAAAGATTTCCCTTATCCAGATGATCATTGAGGCGACCTGGAGTTCCAAATACAATCTGAGGACGAACCTGTTTCATCACGCGATGCTCATCCATCGTAGCACGACCACCATAGCAAGCCATCGCACGCAAACCGCTGCCCATATTCTTCAATACGTTAGCCGACTGCAAAGCGAGTTCCCGACCAGGAGTTACCACCACCGCCTGTGCCTCGTCATCAGTAGCATCTATAAGTTGGGTAAGAGGCAAAAGATAAGCCAGTGTCTTGCCACTACCTGTTGGCGAAAGTATCACCACATCCTTGTTCCCGTGCAAGATTGCCTGCATGGAATCCTGCTGCATATCATTGAGCTCAATGCCCAGTTTATCTAAAATTCTGTCTATCATAAATTTCTAATAATCAATTTCAATAGAGAAGTTTTCTTTTCAAGAGAAGTTTTCATAAATTCCTCATCATGAGGCATTATTTCTTTTTCTGATTGAGCAGTTTGTCTATCTCATCAAACTCCTTACCCATGTTCAGGTTCAGATAGATGGTATATAGCGGCAAAGCCCACTGCTCCTGCATATCAGGCGCCATCGTTCTGTACTTCTGCAGATAAGGCATCGCACTCTTGTAAAGTCCGTCTATCTCCTGATGAGTTTTGCGAGATTGCTGCGAATTCTTATCCATTTCAACAGCCTGATTGAAATAAGCCAAACCTATATTATAATAAGCACCAGCCAAAGAATCGTTCACGGCAAGTGCCTTTTTGCTCACTTCGATGCAATGCTTGAAATCACCCATATTCAGGAGAATGGTTCCCTTGGTAAAGAGATAGATATCATTGTCGGGAGCTATCGCCAGCGCCTTATCTGCCACGGCGAGCGCAGAATCGAGCAGGTTTTCCTGCGAATAATACTCTACCAGACGCGGGAAGAAGAACGGGAATTTCGGATCCCGTTCAAAACCTTCCTTCAAGGTAGAGAGATAGCGCGGTGTATCCTTCTCCAGTTGTAAGTCTCACGCCAGATACTGTAACATATAGTTATAATGAGCCGTATCTTTCAGCGCCTCATAAGAATGATGAAGCGTAGCTTTGGTATCTTTCATCTTATATCCGGCATATACAGCCCAATAAGCTGCCGAAGAAAGATATTTGTCTTTCTGGGCATACTTATAAGATTGGAACATCGGTGCAGTACTGCACTCTATGTACTGGTCAAAGAACTGATAAGCCTCCTTGTATTTCTGTTTCCTGATAAACCAGGTTCCTCCGTTATAGAGATTCGGACGTATCCTGTTCAAATATTCAGAATGAGACTTGCGGAAATCAAACTCACATTTTCCTTTTTTGTTAGGAATCATCTCAACGGAATCAAGTCCTTGGGCTATAACGAAGAGCTGTCGGGTTGCATTGAAGAGCTGGGCTGTATCATACGCCTGTTTGAGGTAGAGTTTCTCATTACCCTGTTCATACTGCTTCTTCACAGCATCAAAGAGAATATTCCAAATTTTCTTGTTATTCCGGTTGGCAGAATCCGTCAGGAGTTTGCGCATACTGGATTCGGCCTTCGCCAAATCCTTGCCAGCCTTTACCAGATCTTTGGCTGCAGAAATCTCCTTCTTCTGTGCCTGCAACCCTAATGGCGCCAACAGAAGAAAAGCTATCTGTAAAACCCATAAGTTTCTGTATATCTGTATTTTCATATTAATCTCCTAAATTAAAACTTTCATTTGTTTCCATACTCATAATAATACCAGTAGGTATTTCCATAAGTATCCCGAAGAGCATTCTGCTTTTCAGTCTCATTAGCATATTTGTGATCCATCTGCTGGAAATCCTCAAAGTCTGTATCCATCACATTATCGTGATAAACGATACTTGGATTACTGCGGCGATGCGTATAAAGAACCAACGCTTCCTTATAATGAACAGGCAGTTTGCCCGAAGTTACTTTGTAATGTTTCTGCACCTCTGCTACGAACTTGTCTAGTTGCTTGTCCAGCAAGAGTGCACAAAGCTGATAGTCAACAGGCAGACGATACTTGAGATGATGTTTAACCATCCATGCCGAAGGTTTCTGCATCCATTTTGGCGCCTTCCACATCATAGCCTTCACGGTTACGCTATCCGGCATCATCGCCTTACTTCCACCTACCAGCGGATAAGTAAAGAGACGGCTGCCCAGCTCGCCTGTTTCGTTGAGACAGGCTATACGGAGCATTGTCAGCGAAGAATCTGTTTTCAGAGATTTTTCACCTACTCCCAAAGCTTTTTCATACTGTTTTTCTTTCATCAGATGTTCCATGCGCATACGTTCATGAAACAGCCGATCATTGCTAGCAACAAAGTTGACAAGCAATATCATCACCAGCATCTGGAGCAGATTCACCCACATATAGCGGGAGAACCAGCCGTTGCTGTGAGGCTCTGTTTCTATCGGCTCCAACTGGCGGGCTATCCATATCAATCCGCCCCATAGAATCAGACAGAGTGGCAAGATAATCCACCACGCCCCCAGCGAATGATAACGGTCGATATCAACGGGGATATCGGTAATCATCGTCAGGATGAGGAACGAAGGGAAATAAGTAAGCCCGTGGAAACGGCGTTTCACACGGGTTACCGCGTACACTCCCACTTGCAGCAGATAGAGTACGAGCGTGATAAGCAGTGGAGCCAGCGTGTAACTGTAGTTGGTCAAACCGCCTGAGAAAACATGCTGAGCCACTGCCAGTACGTCTGCCTGGTAAAATGCCAGGTAGACGTAGGTAAATGTGATAAAGATGATAGCACAGGCGATTTGCATCTTCGCAGTACTACTCCTTTTATTTTTCATAAATCAATCTATTAATTTTTCTTCAGCACCAAAGCTGTACGAGCTGGCAGATAAAGTTTCAGCCACTCCTTACGGTCTTTCACATAAAGTGGATCGTAATTAGTCAGATGCGTCATCGTGTCATCATTCAAGCCATTACCGCCGAAATCCTTGCTGTCAGAATCAAGCACTACGCTGTAGGAACCGGTTGGAACCAGGAAGCCATAGTCGGTGAAAGAGCGGGTTGGCGAGAAGTTAAACACGAAGAGCAGATCGCCACGCATAAAGGCGAGAACCTGATCGCCATCATTATGCCAGATTTCTACAATTGGTGTCTTGTTAAAATTCTTTTCGCTTGTAATCGTCTTGAGCATTTCTCGGTCGAAATCTCCAAGATAGTGGTAGCAGAGTTCATGATTATCTACCAGATTCCACTGTCTGCGGGCGTATTTATGGCTCCAGCCATTACCCTCGCGAGGGAAATCAATCCACTCTGGGTGACCGAACTCATTACCCATGAAGTTGAGATAACCGCCATTGATTGTAGAGGCGGTAACCAGACGGATCATCTTATGCAGAGCAATACCACGATGAGCCATTTCGTTTTCATCGCCCTTCTTGAAATGCCAGTACATATCGGCATCAATCAGACGGAAGATGATGGTTTTATCGCCCACCAATGCCTGGTCATGACTCTCACAATAAGAGATGGTTTTCTCATCCGAACGGCGGTTCTTTACCTCCCAGAATATGCTGGATGGTTTCCAGTCTTCATCCTTCAGTTCCTTGATGGTCTTGATCCAATAATCTGGAATATTCATCGCCATGCGATAGTCAAAACCATAACCGCCATCCTCAAACTTGGCAGCCAGGCCCGGCATTCCGCTCACCTCTTCGGCAATCGTAATGGCATGCTTGTTAACCTCGTGAATCAGACAGTTGGCAAGGGTAAGATAGCAGATGGCATTATCATCCTCGTGACCATTGAAATAATCGCCGTAGTTGCAGAATGCCTCACCCAGACCATGACTGTAATAGAGCATGGATGTTACACCATCAAAACGGAATCCGTCGAAATGGAACTCATTGAGCCAATACTTGCAGTTGCTCAACAGGAAGTGGATGACTTCATCCTTTCCATAGTCGAAGCAGAGACTGTCCCAAGCCGGATGCTCATGACGGTCGCCAGGATAGAAATACTGGTTAGGATCGCCAGCGAGATTACCCAGTCCTTCCACCTCATTCTTTACGGCATGAGAGTGAACGATGTCCATGATGACGGCAATACCATTCTGGTGAGCTGTATCAATGAGATTCTTCAACTCTTCAGGAGTTCCGAAGCGGCTACTTGCAGCAAAGAAACTGCTTACATGATAGCCGAAGGAGCCATAATACGGATGCTCCTGGATAGCCATAATCTGAATGCAGTTGTAACCATCCTTGATGATACGTGGCAACACATTCTCCTTAAATTCTGTGTAAGTGCCAACCTTCTCAGCATCCTGTGCCATACCGATATGGCATTCATAGATGAGCAGAGGTGCCACATTTGGTCTGAGGTTTTCTTCTTCCATTTATATGGTTCCGGATTCCAAACTTGAGCAGAGAAAATCTTGGTCTGGTCGTCCTGTACTACGCGCTGTGCCCATGCTGGAATACGCTCGCCTTCACCACCTTCCCAATGAACTTTCATCTTGAAGAGATCGCCATGTTTCATCGCTTTCTCCGGAAGTTTGAGTTCCCAGTTGCCGGTATTCTTTACTCTTTTAGCACGATACTTTTCGGTTTCCTGCCAGTTGTTGAAGTCACCTATCAGATAGATGTCTGTAGCATTAGGTGCCCACTCACGGAACACCCATCCACGGGCAGTCTTATGCAGTCCGAAATACTCGTATCCATTGGCAAAATCGCTCAATGTCTGTTTGCCGTTATTAGTCAGCTGACCGAGTTTCCAGAGTGCATGGTCGTGTCGGCCCTTGATGGCATCCTCATAGTCTGCCAGATATGGGTCGTTCTTCACGAGTCCGATATGCTTTACCACAGCCTTCGCTGCCTTTTTTGCAACTGGTTTCTTTGCAGTTGCCTTTTTAGTTGCAGCCTTCTGGGCTGTAGTTTTCTTTTCTGTTGCCATATATCATGATTTTAGATGGTTACTCTATATTCTTCTTTAATTTTATCTTGAAGATTTCTTCTTTAATTCTTAATCTTGAAGATAGCCTTGTGGATATCACCACTACCGATGCATGGCTGATGACCATCTTGTGGCCAGAAGATAGCAAACTGACCTGGCTTGCAGGTAACGAGCGTCTGCGCTTTCACACCAGGATACTTGGTTACATCCTTAGCCTCGTTATATTCCACTTCAGGAAGATCAGCAAGAGGAGTATAGCCATAAGTCTCCTCGTTGTCAAGAGGAATCTGAATATCAATCATCTTGCGATGTGTTTCAAAAACAGCATCTTCCTCGCTTTTTCCGTGAGCTGTCGTTATGTTAACAAAGAGGTTACCCTCCTTGATAAAATGCTTACCGTCCTCCAATTTAGAGAGGTCATTATCTTTGATAAACTTCACTACATCAGCGAAGAGCGGATTGAGAGAAACATATTTCTCCAGATTGTCTAAAGTATCTACTACCATAATTATAGTTAAGCTTTGAGATTTGAACATTTACTTTTAACTTTGAGACTTGAAAACAGAACATTGAACATTCAATATTCAACATTATAATATGTTCTTTTTCTCATTATTTAAAATATAAAGGTTCTCTATCTCGTTATTTATAATTTCTTTGTATTTTTCTAATTTTCTGAAGAGATTAGTCTTCAAATCGTTTGCCGTTTTCGTAGGCTCCCTTGGCTGTAACCTGTCCGTTGCGGTCTTTTTCTACAAATCTTCCGTCACGCACATCGTTACGGTAGGTTCCTTCGAAACGCTTACCGTTTTTATCTTCTTCTATGCAAGGTCCCTGGCGCTTACCTTTGTGATAGGCACCCTTGAATCTTCTGCCATCAGCATAATGAATCACGACATTACCATCTACCAGACCGTTTTTGAACTCACCTTCAAACACGTCACCGTTCTTCTTGGTCAGTTTGCCCCTGCCGTTCTGCAGATCATCCATCCAGTCGCCTACATAGATATCGCCATTCTTCCAGATGAAGGTACCCTGACCGGTACGCAGACCATCCTTAAACTGTCCGTTATACTTGTCGCCCTTTGCAGAGCGGAAGATGCCTATACCCGTGCGTTCTCCCTGCACATAATCGCCTTCATAAATGTCGCCATTATGAAATTTATAGATACCCTTTCCGTCCTGGATATCATCCTTCCAGTCGCCGATATACACATCGCCATCAGCATATTTGAAAGTACCTTTTCCTGAGCGCTGGTTGTCTAGCCACTGACCGTCATAAGTAGTTCCGTCTCCCCAGTTGAAGAAGCCGTTTCCATTCTTCATATCGTTCATCCACTGGCCTTTATACTGTGCGCCATTGGCATAAGTATAAACGCCGCGTCCCTGACGCTTGTCCTTATACCAGTCGCCGTCATATTTATCACCATTATAATAGAACATGACGCCATGACCATGCTGGTAATCGCGGAACCAGAGGCCTACATATTTGTTGTTGTTCTGGAAATAGTAGGTGCCTTTACCATGCTGCTGGTCCTGCATCCACTGTCCTTCATACTTTTCGCCATCACTGAAGGTATAAACGCCATAGCCTTCGCGCTTACCTTTCATATAAGAGCCTTCGTAGGTATCCCCATTCTTATAGATGGTAGTACCTTTTCCCTGCGGCTTTCCGCTCACCATTTCGCCTTTAAACTGACCTCCGTCACGGGTGATGCAAGAGCCTAGCGAAATCTTCTGGGCTGAGGCATCAACCGATGCCATAGCCAAAGTCAAGGCAAGGAAAAAGCACTTGCTCCGACAGGACAATTTGGTATGTTGTTTCTTATTGTATTTCATATTCTACAGTTATAGTCTGACTTATCAATCTCCAAAATTACGGTTTTTTCCTCAAATAGCCAAATAGATTAAACAAATTTAAGGTAAAATCATGAAAATAGATTTTTATCTGAAAAAATCTGCAGCTTGAAACAATAAACAAACACATTTTTCGTTTTTACGAAAATCGAGAATAAAATCACTAAAACAGTAAAATTATGATTTTAAATTGCGCCATCATAGATGAAGATCCGGAAGCTTTGCAACTCCTGGAACAGTATATAGAAAAAAACTCCGACCCTGCATTTGATCGGAGCCTACAAAAGTGCGATAGATGCTGTAGACGGCATCCATCACAACCATCTCGACATACTTTTTCTCGCCATCCACATGCAGCAGATCAGCGGTTTGGAATTTGCAAAGGTTGTACCCAAGAACGTGAAGATTGTCTTCACCACCGCATTCAAGGAGTATGCCATCGAAGCCTACAAAGTGAATGCATTCGACTATCTGCTCAAGCCCATCACCTACGATGACTTTATGGGATCATGCCAGAAAGTCTTCGAACGCTACATGCAGGACGATAACTACAACCCTATCAAGCGCGACGGTTTTCTGGTGGTAAAACGAGATTACAAATGCGTAAGAATCCCGATAGATGATATTCTGTTTGTTGACTGCGACAAAGACTACATCCGTTTCCATCTTGAGGGCAGGCCTAACATCAGAACCCTGGGCAACCTCAAACAGTTGGAAGAAAGGCTGCCAAGAGAAAAATTCAAGCGTGTACACCGTTCGTTCCTTGCCAACATGACAAAGTTTGATACGGTAGACCAGCAGCACATTACCTATGGCGACCAGAGCATTCCGATATCAGAAACCTACTTTGAATTTATCAAGAAATATCTGGAAGACCATTCTCTATGATGGTCTTCCAAATCATTTTATCCTACCTTTCTTATAATATCTGCAAGGGTGATGATACCAGGATAGAAGCTCCATGTGCCAGCAGAAAATCGTGATCTCTGAATCCCCACAGCACTGAGATACAAGGCATTCCGCTGTTCTTTGCCGTCATCACATCCACGTCGCTGTCGCCGATATATACCGCCCTTTCTCTATCCGCATGCAGCTGCCGCAAGGCTTCGTTTACGGTATCTGGAGCCGGTTTTTTCTTGATATTCTCCCGCTCTCCTATCGCCACATCTACCAGGTCGCCGAAGAAATGGCGGCATATTTCCCGGGTAGCTGCATAAAACTTGTTGCTTACCACCGCAATGTTCTTTCCCCTATTCTTCAGTTCCTCCAGCATCTCCATCACGTCCGGATAAGGTTTCGTATTATCCATATTGTGCACCATATAATGCTTGCGGAAATCCTGTAGGGTTTTCTCAAACTTCTCGTTCTCCAATCCTCCCGGCACGGCACGTTCCATCAGTTTCTTCACCCCGTTTCCTACAAACATGCGTACTTCCTCCAGCGTACGTTCAGGCATCCCGTTCAGCTTCAGCGCATAATTGCAGCTTGCAGCCAGGTCGTGGAGAGAAGAAATCAGGGTTCCGTCAAGATCGAATATATAGGTATCGAAATTGAACTGGGCATGAACCGGAACCCTCTTGATGCGGAACTCACCGCCGTGTAGCACATAAACATCCTGATGGTATACACGGATTTCACCCTGAGGAGTTCCCTGTCCGCCAGCCTGTTCATTACCCGAAATGCCAAAGATTCTGTTATCCCCAAATTCCCATCTCTTCAGTTTCTGGGTCTGTGCATCAATCACCACATATTTATATTCTATCGGCTCATCGATAGCCTGCACATTCACAGATATTTCCCAGTCCTTGCCATGATAGTTCTGCATCTTCAGGAAATGAGCCGGATTCCATTTGCCCAGCGTAGGATGATTTCCCAACAGAGCTACTGCCTCACCCTCATAGAGTTTCGGGGCATGAATCTTGAAGATGATAGTACGGTCGAAGAGAGGCAGACGCGCTGGCTTGACATCAGTAAACTCCACCTGCTGCAATACGAAGGCATTTTTTTCCACGTAAGGATTATCCTCCTCCAGCCAATAGTCTTGAAAATAGAAATTCTTACTCTCATCAAAAACATATTGGCGGGCAGAAGCGAGCGATTCCCTACGCAGCACCTTTCCCCCAGCATCTTTCACGCAGTAGCAGTAAGCCACAGCTACGAAAGGGTGATGGCGGTTCTGCCTTGACGCCATTTCCACCTCCCAGTGATAACCGTCCCGGGTGGTCATCGGCAAGTCCATCGTATCTTGATATCCATCAGCGGCGGCAAAAGTTAATTCTACATGCAGGGCATGACCCCACTTGGCAGCATACGCTATCGAAAACTTCATTTTCATAATACTTTTATAATAATGTGCCCGAAAGCACCGATACACATGTTGATTCTCAATGTCAAGTGCAAAGGTAACAAAAAAGCAGACACAACGGATAAAGAAAGATGACAATTAACCTATTTTAAATTCCTATACTTTGCTATTTCCTATTTTTACTGTACTTTTGCACCCGAAAAATAACAAACAAGAAGAATATGAAAAAGAAAAAATCATTTTCTAGCTCTATCTGTATGGCGCTATAGGCTGCATCGCAGTCATCGCCATCGTGGGCTACATCTATTGTTTCTCTTCCTTCTCGAAGAGCAGCAACACCGAGTATGTTTACATCGACAACGATGATAACATCGACTCTGTATACAACAAGCTCCGCCCATTTGCCAAGAGCATTCCGTTCCAGGCATTCAAGACCCTGACCCTCCATTCCGGCTATGCCAATCATATCCGCACCGGCAGATACGCCATTGCTCCGGGCGATGGTGCCCTCAAGACATGGCGCCACATGAAGAACGGTTTGCAGGAACCGGTTAGCCTTACCATCCCTTCGGTCCGCACGCTCGACAAACTCTCTGATGAGATTGGCAAGAAGATGATGTTTGGCAGCAACGACCTCTACCATGCCCTGCGCGACGAGAGCATCTGTCAGAAATACGGTTACGATACTGCCACCATCGCCTGCATGTTCGTACCTAACACCTACGATCTCTACTGGAACATCTCGGTAGATAAATTTCTGGAGCGCATGAAGAAAGAAAGCGACAAGTTTTGGAACTTTGAGCGCACCGAAAAGGCAAAGGCTATGAAGCTGACACCGATTGAGATCATCACCCTTGCCAGCATCGTGGACGAAGAAACAGCCAATAACGGCGAAAAACCGATGATAGCCGGCATGTATTATAACCGTCTGATGCTTCGCAATGCCGAATATCCAGAGGGAATGCCATTGCAGGCCGATCCTACCATTAAATATGCCTGGCAGCGATTCGACCTCAAGCGCATCTACAACAACCTCCTGTCTATCAAGAACCCGTATAATACCTACAAGAACCCAGGTTTGCCACCGGGGCCTATCCGCATTCCGAGCGTAGCAGGTATTGATGCCGTCCTCAACCATGTGCATCACGATTACCTCTACATGTGTGCCAAGGAGGATTTCAGCGGCACTCATAATTTTGCCCGCACTTACGATGAGCACCTGCAGAATGCAGCCAAATATTCTAAGGCACTCAACGAAAGAGGTATCAAGTAAGATAAGGAAACAAGAAAGGTAAAAATGAGTCAGAAAACTTGCAAAGCGTTAGTGATTTTACAAGTTTTCTGACTTTTTATTTGGTAGTCTAACAAAATAGTTGTAAATTTGCAGCCGAAAACTTACCAATTTAAAATAAGGAATAAATACATGAACAGAACGATTATTACAGTAGTGGGCAAGGATACCGTTGGTATCATCGCCAAGGTATGTACCTATTTGGCAGAGAACAGTATCAACATCTTGGACATCTCTCAGACCATCGTACAGGAGTATTTCAACATGATGATGATCGTAGACATGGGCAAGATGCAGAAAACTTTCGAGGAAGTAGCCGATGAACTCACCAATGTTGGTAAGGCTATGGGCGTGCAGATCAAATGCCAGCGCGAGGAAATTTTCAATATGATGCACAGAATTTAAAAAGCAAACAATATGATCAATATATCTGAGGTTATCGAAACCAATAAGATGATAGAGCAGGAGAATTTCGATGTGCGTACCATCACCATGGGTATCAACCTTTTGGATTGCGCATCTACCGATCTCGATGAGCTCTGTCAGAACATTCATAATAAGATTACACGTCTGGCAAAGAACCTGGTGAAGACCGGCGAAGAAATCTCCAAGGAGTTTGGTGTACCTATCGTCAACAAGCGTATCTCCATCACTCCAATCTCGCTGGTAGGCGGTTCTGCCTGCAAGACTACCGACGATTACGTGAAGATTGCCAAGACCCTCGACCAGTGTGCCAAGGAACTCGGCATCAACTTCCTGGGCGGCTATTCTGCCATCGTAAGCAAGGGTATGAGCAAGAGCGATGAGCTTCTTATCCGTTCTATCCCTCAGGCGATGGCACAGACCGATTTCGTCTGCAGCTCAGTCAATGTGGGTTCTACCAAGACCGGTATCAACATGGATGCTGTCCGCCTGATGGGCGAAATCGTAAAGGATACAGCCGAGGCAACCAAAGACAGAGGTTCTCTGGGCTGCGCCAAGCTCGTTGTTCTCTGCAATGCGCCAGACGACAATCCGTTCATGGCTGGTGCCTTCCATGGTGTTTCTGAGGCCGATGCGGTAGTGAGTGTCGGTGTCAGCGGTCCTGGCGTTGTAAAGTATGCATTGGAGAAGGTAAAGGGTGAAAGCTTCGAGGTTCTTTGCGAAACCATCAAGCGCACCGCCTTCAAGATTACCCGTGTAGGTCAGTTGGTAGCCAAGGAGGCTTCACGCCGTCTGAACGTACCTTTCGGCATCATCGACCTTTCATTGGCTCCTACCCCAGCTATCGGTGATAGTGTAGCCGATATTCTCGAGCTCATCGGTCTTGAGCATGCCGGTGCTCCTGGTACCACAGCAGCTCTTGCACTCCTGAACGACCAGGTTAAGAAGGGCGGTATCATGGCTTCTTCTTATGTAGGTGGTTTGAGCGGTGCCTTCATCCCTGTCAGCGAAGACCAGGGTATGATCAACGCTGTAGAGGCAGGTGCGCTGACCATCGAGAAGCTTGAGGCGATGACTTGTGTCTGCTCAGTAGGTTTGGATATGATTGCCATCCCTGGCGATACTCCAGCCACCACCATTTCCGGTGTCATTGCCGACGAGGCTGCCATCGGTATGGTTAACCAGAAGACTACTGCCGTACGTATCATCCAGTTGTGGGCATGAAGGTAGGCGACAATGTAGATTTTGGCGGTTTGCTCGGTCATGCTCCAATCATGCCTGTAAACCCATTCAGTTGCGAAGCATTCGTAAACCGTGCCGGTCGTATTCCGGCTCCAATCCACAGTTTCAAGAATTAAACTGTTTTGATTCAAAATACCAATCCCCCATCCTGCTTTCTCAAGCGGGCTGGGGGATTTTTTCATTGTATAATCACTTATCTATCTTCTAAAGCGGTTCATCATGACAAAACATAGGTGGATAGATACTCAGAAAATCAACTACAGATATTTAAATCCAATCCTTAAATAAGACGGAAGCTCCCCCAAAAGTCAAAAGAATCGGGAAAAAGAAAAATAAAGGGTGAGACTTCTCCCACCCTTTATCTGATATTATAAAAAAAGTTTGTCTAAAGTAAATTACAAACGTTTAAAGTTTTTTCAGCTCTTCTTTCCATGCAGAATAAGCCTCGAGATAAGCAGAACGGTTAGCCTCATCAGGATCTATGACTGCAAGTTTCTTCAATGAAGCAAAAGCCTCATTATGATCCTTATAGATACCGGCACCAATACCAGCACCCTTAGCTGCACCTACACTACCATCTGTCTCATAAAGTTCGATAGTAGCACCACTCACACCCGCCAAGGTATCTCGGAACAACGGACTGAGGAACATATTAGCCTTACCTGCATGAATATTCTTGATATCCATACCCATCTGCTGCATGATTTCCATTCCATAGCAGAAACTGAAGACGATACCCTCTTGTGCTGCACGAACAATATGAGCACGATTATGCTTATTAAAGCTGATGCCACGAATAGAACAACCAACTTCCTTATTCTCTAATACACGCTCAGCTCCATTACCAAATGGGATAATCTTAACACCATCACTACCTATTGGTACAGAAGCTGCAAGATCATTCATATCCGCATAGCTTACATCTGGAGTGATATTTCGATGAACCCACGCATTCAAGATACCAGTTCCATTGATACACAACAATACACCAAGACGGTCAAGGTCTGTAGTATAATTAGCATGAGCAAAAGTATTGACACGGCTCTTTGGATCATAGTTAACATCACCCAATACACCATATACAACTCCTGATGTACCTGCAGTACTTGCTATTTCACCCGGATTGAACACATTCAGACTCACAGCATTATTTGGCTGGTCACCCGCACGATAAGATATTGGTGTACCTTCTTTCAGACCAAGTTCTTCAGCTGCCGCTTTACTTACTACACTCTGTACAGAGAAAGTAGGAACAATATCAGCCAGAATGCTTTCATCGAAGCCAAAGTAATCAAGCAGGAATTTAGCAGGCTTTTTCTGGTTAAAGTCCCACATCATACCTTCAGAAAGACCACTGATAGTAGTCTTAACTTCACCTGAAAGTTTCATTGCCAGATAATCACCAGGAAGCATAATCTTATCAATCTTATCAAACAGTTCCGGTTCATTATCCTTTACCCATGCAAGTTTAGATGCAGTAAAGTTTCCAGGAGAATTGAGCAGATTACGCAAGCAGAAGTTCTCACCTAAATCATGAAAAGCCTTCTCGCCGTAAGGTACGGCACGAGAGTCGCACCAGATGATACTAGGACGCAAAACTTGCTGATTCTTATCAACACAAACCAAGCCATGCATCTGGTACGAGATACCAATAGCAAGGATATCTTCACCCTTGGCACCAGATTCTGCCATGATTTTCTTAAGCGCCAGCTTAGCATTATCCCACCACATCTGAGGATCCTGCTCTGCCCAACCGGTCTTTACAGCCATAATGGGTGCTTCATGATCCGGATAGAATGCAGAAGCTACGATTTCTCCATTGTCAACATCAGTAAGCGAAGCCTTTACAGAACTTGAGCCTACGTCAAAACCTAATAAATATCTACTAGCCATAGTTTATTCGTTTATATGTTTATTGTTTAACTTTTATCAGTTTTTATAAAGTCTACATATATTATACGAACATACTACAACATTCCCCTCATAAAAAAATAATTTAGAACATATTCTCATCAAAAAGACTTTGAGGAGCACTATCGTCAGCCTTGTCCTCCCCTTCATTACTATTTTCTAATACAGAAGAAGAAAAATTGAGCATCAGTTGCTGTACGGCCTTTGAATCAAAATTAACATGATATACACCATACCCCTTACCTTTTTCTATAAGCGATTGTGGGTCTTTAGCGCATCTGGTGAGATATTGCGTAACATAGCTATGAACATCCTTGTAATTCAGAGGTGTAAAAATCGAATTACAGGAATTATATACATGACGAGCTATTTTTTCTACTTTCAACCCTTTTGCACCCGCAGCCAAAAGAACATTGAATATCTCCTGATCAAGTTTCATATAATAATCATAACATTCGTCCTCTTTCAAGAGAGAAGACAGAAAAAGAAAAAACCGCGGTTACCACTTACAAGCAACCGCGGCTCTTTGAAAAATAAACCTTATTTAAGCGAGAGCAACCTTGTTGTCCTCATCCTTAATCTTACCCTCTTTGAAGAGCCAACCGATACCAAGGATTACATCCTCTGTACTGATCTTAGCAGCCTTAGCAATTTCTGCTACTGTGAGAGCCTTTTCTGAAGCTGCCAATGCCTGATATACATCACCAGCTCTAAAACCTGCGTTCTCTGCGTTCAAGTAAAGAACGTCCTTCTTTGCTGCAGAAGCCTTCTTTGCTACTGGAGCCTTCTTTGCTGCTGACTTCTTTGCAGCAGTCTTAGTTGTCGCTTTCTTTTCTACCATGTTTTAAGAATTTTATGATTCTATTGAGCCTCATTTCGTCAGCTCAACCTTAATATCTGCTGCAAATTTATAACTTTTATTTCGAAATAGTGTTAGAAAAATAGAAAAAACTACTACTTATAAACAAAAGTGCTGCATTTCTTGATTTACGTCAAGAAGCGCAGCACTTTATTTACTAAAAATCAATTACTTATTATAAATCATTGAATTTTTCTCAAGGCATTTTACGCATACTCTTTTATGGAGTGAATACCTTCGTTTCTCTATTTTTATTCAGCCTTCAAATCAAGTTTGATCTCCAATTCATCCAACTGCTTAGGGTCAAGTTCAGAAGGAGCATCGAGCATAACATCTCGACCTGAGTTGTTCTTTGGGAAGGCAATACAATCGCGAATACTGTCGAGACCAGCCACAATGCTGACGAAACGGTCCAAACCGAAAGCAAGACCTGCGTGAGGTGGTGCGCCATACTTGAAAGCATTCATCAAGAAACCGAACTGGGCCTCAGCACGTTCTGGAGTAAAGCCGAGAACCTCGAACATCTTCTCCTGCAACTGAGTATCATGGATACGGAGAGAACCTCCACCTACTTCGATACCATTGCAAACAAAGTCGTATGCCTTGGCACGAACCTGCTCAGGATGCTCATCGAGCAATGGGATATCATCAGGATTTGGCATAGTGAATGGATGGTGCGTAGCCATCAGGCGCTGCTCCTCATCGCTCCACTCAAAGAGAGGGAAGTCAATAATCCAAAGACACTTGAATACATTCTTATCACGAAGTCCCAAACGATCACCCATTTCCAAACGCAAAGAGCAAAGCTGAATGCGTGTCTTGTTAGCATTATCACCGCTCAAAATCAAAACAAGATCACCATCCTTGGCTCCCATTACGGTCTTGATTTCAGCAAGTTCCTCTGGAGAATAGAACTTATCTATGCTACTCTTTACGGTACCATCAACATTGTACTTGATATATACCAAGCCCTTGGCACCGACCTGAGGACGCTTAACAAAATCAGTCAATTCGTTCAACTGCTTACGGCTATAATCAGCACAACCAGGAACACAGATACCGCCAATATACTTAGCCTCATCGAATACAGAGAAATTACCTTTACCTGTGAAAGCATCTTTCAACTCAACAAATTCCATACCGAAGCGCAAGTCTGGCTTATCGCTACCGAAACGGCGCATAGCATCATGCCAGGTCATCTGCTCCAACTTAGGAAGTTCTACACCACGAATCTCCTTAAACAAATGGCGAGCCATTTCCTCGAAAAGGTTGATGACATCATCCTGATCAACAAAACTCATTTCACAGTCAATCTGTGTAAACTCTGGCTGACGGTCAGCACGAAGGTCCTCATCACGGAAGCACTTGGCAATCTGGAAATAGCGGTCAAAACCAGCAACCATCAAGAGCTGCTTTAAAGTCTGAGGACTCTGTGGAAGAGCGTAGAACTGACCTGGATTCATACGGGAAGGAACAACAAAGTCGCGGGCTCCCTCTGGTGTACTACCAATAAGAATTGGAGTTTCAACCTCCATGAAGTTCTGTGCATCGAGGAAGTTACGAATCAAGATGCACATACGATGACGCAACTCCAGATTTTTGCGCACTGCAGGACGACGCAAATCAAGATAACGATACTTCATACGGATATCATCACCACCATCAGTATTATCTTCGATAGTGAAAGGAGGGGTCTGACTCTGAGAGAGGACATTGAGTTCCTTCACCAGGATTTCGATGTCACCAGTATCCATTTTAGGATTCTTGCTCTGTCGTTCACTTACTACACCCTTTATTTGAATGCAGAATTCACGACCTAGCTTGTTAGCTGCATCACACAAGTCTTTGTTATCAGCCTCGTTGAAGACCAACTGTGTGATACCATAACGGTCGCGCAAATCGACGAATGTCATACCACCCATCTTTCTTGAGCGCTGTACCCAACCGGCAAGTGTCACTTCCTTGCCGGCATCAGAGAGACGTAACTCTCCACACGTATTACTTCTGTACATACCTTATTATATTATATTGTTATTTTCCAAAGTGCAAAAGTACAACAAATAACGGAAAGGACAAAATAAAATCGCGAAAATATTATTAAAAATATCTTCGTGACCCTATTAATGTGACCAAAATTCACATAAATACATATTAAATAGTTTTATCTCTACTTTTTTAGAGATTTATTTCTTCATCCGTCTGAATGCCTGGCGATGGAACCGTTCCTCTGCCTTGATGACACTGAACACCTTATTAGGTGGCAAGATGGTCATAAATCTAGAATGATACTCTTGCTGCAACTGTTTCAGCTGAATATCCAACTCATCCTGTCTCCTGATAGCTTCGGCACATGCCTCATTATCATTCGGATTCACATGACGGAATCGGCGCATTTCATCGAATATCATACGCATTTTCTTACCCATCTGTCTATATACCGGGAAGAATTTAGCAGCTTCTCTCGGCGTAAGACAGGCATTAGTCGTAATAAACTGTTCTAGTTCTGCCTGAAACCTTTTAGGATCAAATCCATCATGATGTTTTCTACCCTGAGGCTGTGAAGCAAGTGAAACCAGGCTAATCATCAGCATAGCTAAAAGCGCAAGAAACCTATGTTGCATTATCTTTCTCATACCTTATTGTTTTTAAAAATCTTTATCTGTAGACAAAAAGAAATACCAACCATTAATTTTCTGCAATCAGCGATGCATAGATAGTTTCATTATCCATCATCGTATAATCGGCCATCTCATTAAAAGTAGCATCTTCATTATTATTCACAGCAGCTTTCTGAACCATATGGTCCACATGTGCCATAGCAGCTACTGCTTCCCGTATATTTCAGCGCCAGTACCGAGCCACCTCCCATCACAGCCAAAACAGCAACAGCCGCCGCAATCTTTCGAATCGGCATACGCTGCCATAAGCTAGGCTGCATGTGAATGATGCGGAGTTCCTGCTCCGGCAAATTTGCCATCACCCTATCAGTAAGCTGGTCGAAATAACCAGCCGGCACCTGGAAATGGTTTTTCTTACCAAAACGGCTATTCAATATATTGTCTTCTTTTAACATATTCCTCATTCCTTTCTTTTATACTTTATTAAATAGACGAAAACTAACCGAAAAGGTTTAATCCTTACGATTGAAAAAATCGGTTATTTTTTTCTAAAAATAGCGTAACTATTTGATAATTAAGAAATAAGAGCAAAATAAAACTAACTTACTCGGCGAAAAATCGGTGAAGATATAAAGAACTGCGCATGTAGGCGACATTATTGTTTTGTTTGATTATAGTAATGCAATAACATAAAAAAGACGGATCCATGAAATATATCTTTGAATGGTGCGTTATATATATAATAAGGTATAATAATATTAACTAGGGCGTTTCACTAAGAAAATTAGAGAAATGACCAAAAAAAAATTATGTTTACAAAAACAAAGAGAACATCCAAGAGATTATAGGATGGACTACCCCAAAGTTGCATCAGGCCTCTGAATGCTATGTCGCCTTCAAAGCTTTCGATCCTTCTTATGGAAAATTGCGACTAAAGAAAATTATGCTCGGACATATCACGGGCAAACGAAATCAGAGGGTATACGGTGAAGCTCTCATTAAGCGCATTACCCAGAAGCTTCTTGAAGGATGGAATCCATGGATAGAGGAATCCAACCGAGAAGAGTATTCCTTATTCGCTGATGTTTGCGGCAAATACAGAGTGTATCTAGCGAAAATGGTAAAAGAAGGTGGACTGAAGCCTGGCACTCGGCGCAACTATGAGGGTAAATTAGACTTCCTGCAAAAGTGGTTAAACGGCGACGAACATATTACTTATATATATCAGTTCAATAAAACTCTAATCAGTAAGTTCCTAGATTATGTACTGGTCGGACGAAATAATGCTCTAAGAACAAGAAATAATTATATCGGCTGGCTAAAGTCCTTCTCCAGCTATCTTGTCGAACGAGGATATATCCAGAAAATCCGACTGACGGCATTAATGTAACGACGAAACTACAGCATAAAAATCGAGACGTTATACCTAACGATGTCCTGCGACAGCTTAAATCCTACCTTGAGAAAGAAAACAAACACTTCCTGCTTGCATGCTATTTTCTCCACTATCTGTTCGTTCGCCCTGGAGAAATGTGCAGTCTGAGAATCAAGGATGTATCAATAAAGAAAAAGACGCTCTCTCTAAGCGGGGCTAACACTAAAAATGGTCGAGACGCCGTGGTTACTATCCCGAACCACGTTATCGAGCTGATGAAAGAGTTAGGCATATTCTCAAGACCTCAGAATTATTATATTTTCGGTAATAATTTTCGCCCAGGATTAGAAGCACTGAAGGCTAGGACCTTCTCGCTATATTGGGACAAAAACGTCAGAAAAGCACTAAATCTGAATGCTTCGTATAGTTTATAGTCTCAAAGATACTGGCATAACTAATATGATAAAATCTAAAACAGACCTGCTGTCTGTTAGAGATCAGGCAAGACATTCATCTGTCGATATTACCAATATATATACGCCACAGGACTGCAAAGAAGCAAACAGCGCACTTATCGACTATGAAGGCGTATTTTAATATAATGATTGTAGGAGATTTGCTCTCCTACAATCCTACTTTCCTACAAATCACGCGGATAGCACTCTACATGTATGCGCCCATCGATGATGTACATCTCAAGTTCATAACCTTGGTCGAGCATTTTTGAAATTTCATTTTCCGTTGGAATATCTTTTCTCTCTTCTGTTTTATGATTCAATATTTCGTTTGCCATATTCTTATATTTCATATCAATATTATATCTTTTCTTGAGCTGTACAGACCTATAATGACCTTTAATTACAAAGAATTTCCATGCTTCCTCGTCTAACTCCTCCTTTATGATTTGCCTCTTCATTCCGTATTCGTTGTAATGACCGAAGATTCCCAGGTATGAATTAACCGACTGAATGGCATGGTTGATGGCTTCAATATCTCCATTTCTGGCAGCATCATTAAGCTTACGTACAGACTTCCTGAAGTTGTTAATGGTATTGTTAACCGAGTATATTCTGTCTCGCTTAATGATAGCTCCAACAAACCTGACACCTTTAGAGTAATGCTGGAAATAAAATTTCTTCTCATTCAGCCGCAGGCCTAAAGATGCAAGCGTCTCCCTTATCATCGGCATCAGGCGAAGGAGCGTCTCTTTCCGTCTCGCCACCAGAACTATATCATCTACGTATCTGACATGATGCTTGCAGTAATAATCTATCTTCCAATCGAGTTTCGATAACAGGAAGTTAGCAAAGAGCTGAGCAAAGAGGTTGCCGATAGCTACGCCTCTGTCTTCTCCATTCGTGAACAGAGACTTCTCTTTAGGCAGAAACTCCCAGAGATAATCGGCGCTTTTCTTCTCGCAATCCTTCTCGGGATGGTGCATAACCACCATATTGCATAGCCAACGGAGATCTTCCTTGTCATCCCCATGGTAATTCCTTACGATGAAATCATCTACCATCTTAGCAAGAAGCGGCTTATAGATGCTCATAAAGAATCCCTTCAGATCGATCCCCATCACGTAGGCATCTTCTGTATAATTCTCGCTCACTTCCATAATATCCTCCTGAAGCTGCCTGATACCAGCCAGCTGACCCTTGCCTTTCCGGCAGTTGTATGTACGGTCAGAAAACTGAGACTCAAACAGGGTTCGAGTCTCAGTGCGATATAGTGGTGGATAATGCGGTCACGAAACTGACCAGCGAACACTTCGCGGTAGCGAGGGTATCTAACAACAAAGCAGATAGATTTGCCGATCTTATATTGACGTGAATTGATTTCATCGAGCAACTGAACGAGGTTACTCATATAGTTCATTTCAAATTCCGTAGCGCCGACTGTTTTCCGCTTATGACGGCGGCAGTCGAAATATGCTTCTAAGAGAATGCTAAAATCTATCATTTTAATATCTGTCTGCTTATATCTTCTTAATTTAATGCTGACACCGGGCGAACATGATTCTTATCCTTAACCTTATTGTTCCAGTTGTTGAGGTTACCGTCGCCAAAGTTCAGATTCCACGCGTTCGCAGGACTGTTCTCGGTTGACGCCGCAAATTTCTTGTTCTTAACTATATATGATAGGATGCGGCCCATTTAATTAAGAAAGGTTGCTCTCTCGGCTTGACGTATCTCGCCGACCCTGGCTTAAATCACTCAAGCTGTAGTCTACTGTCTGGAACTCATCTCAGCAGCCTGCGCTCTAAGGAGTGATCCTTTCCATGCTGTGCATTGTTTTCCGACGTCCTCTCGCAAACGAAGGAGGCTCGCGAGTCTGTTTGTACCCATTATCCACCTTTGTTCTCCAGCAATATCTATCAAGGTCGATATGACTTCGAGATCGGTTTGAAGTTGAGCGAGATGTTCGATACGAACACTCAGATCGCTGAGCATATACGCTTTGGCGATATGATTCAGACTATCAATAAGCATATTACATAGTCTGTCTCCAAAAATCGGACGTTGTGACTTTGGAAAATTCTTAACCACACCTATAGTTATATCAAGCATCTGCTTTACATCTAGATATATTCTCGTTTTACTTGCAAACCTTGTCGCTGCCATATTTCCTTGTTTTAAATACTCTACTGGAGATGTCCTCGACTTTAAGGTCGAGGACGATTAGCTATTAACAACTAACTATCGTAAAAATGCTGACACCGGGCGAACATGACCCTTAACCTTAACCTTATTGTGCCAGCCGTCGAGGTCACCGACGCCAAAGCCCAGATACCACGCGTGCGCAGGACTGATCTCGGTAGATGACCAGTACCAGCTGCATCTAGCTGATGAGCTCCCTTAATGAGTGACAGCGCATAGTTGATCTTTGCTTTATTAGCATACATCATCAGTAATTCCCCCACCGATGGCAGCCACCAGTATCCGGCGGTCAGACCTTTACCATTACTGTTCGCTCGACTATACAGTCTACAATAGCCTGGAGCGTAGTCAGCAGTATTCGTTACGTGCGCACCGGACGATGCTCTGATGGCGGCATCTGTATGCTGCCGGCCATTAAAATCCAGCATGGCAGCGAGTCGGTTATTCCCGGTAACCTGAGCAGTAAAAGTGTCGTCGTTGCCGTAGTTAGGAAGATCTGCCTGTACCTCTGCGCTCGACCATGGTAGCGTATCTGCCTGTGTTGGAGCGACAACCAGATGACGGCCACCCTCGAATATTACTACGCCATCCGCTATTTCTCCGCCAGCTTCCAAGCTTGGCCACTGTGCTGGAGCAACCATGAGCGGATATCCATCACTTGCACGATGACACATGATTAAGACGCCATCATACAACTGAGCCATATTCTTTTCGAGATAAGGCTTCATAGTGTTAAGACTTGCGTTAGTAACGGCCTGCCCGTTAGCAGACAGCCAATCGCTGATTTTTCTTGTATTTATTGCCATAATATTATGTATTTAAAAGATATTGTTACTTATTTTTCTCTTCTACCGATACTGCATTGCTGATAGCGGCATTCACTGCGTCAATGAAGCAGGGAGCGGTAGTGCGTTCAACGAGTTCCTTGATGATTTTCACTTCGTCATCGGTGTACTCAGTCTCGTCACTTCCGTTCCACATCTTCACAGCAAGAGCCTGTCCTGCCAGCCCCAATCCTGCTCCCTGCGAGTAGATGATGTTCGCAATCTGCTTGCGTGCGTTAACTACCTGACACTGATTCTTGTCGAGTGTCATAAATACTTCCAAGTGTTCTAACTTAACTTTCATATTCTTTGCTTTTCTTTTTTAAAATCCTTTGTAAATTTTCAAAAAACCATTTTCTTCATATATCTCACCTATAGACCAAATAGAGCCTGTAGACCCAGACCGTAGCCCTCTAAGAACTAGATTCATTTTGCTATTTTCGCTATCTATATAACATCCAACCCCAGCGACGGGAAGAGAATGTCTATGTAACACCCCGGAACCACCCCTATATATCTGCACCATAACCGCTCGCTTGAAGAAATCTCCAATATATAGCTCGTTGGGCGCAAACTTAGACTTGAATCCACTCATAGACGCTACCAACCCTATGTTCTTACGTTTCATTCGTCCTGGGCAACAACTAGCTTACATGCCATATCATTGTTGTCATCATCCTTTCCGCTAAGTTCAGCCTTCACCCCAGAATCTCCGTATCCGAAATATAGCGATTGATTGTTTACCGCATCGGTATATTGTAACTTGATTGAACCATCTACAATTGAGAAGTCTCCGATAGAACCTGACTTTGCAGTAATTTTGCCAGTAATATCAGCATCAGTCATCTTAGTAAAACCACTCCTTTTAACGCTGAATGGAGCATCAGCCCATTAGGTGCGCCAAGCCACAGAGCGTAATCATTATCATCACTAACAACCCTAAACGAGCCAAACATTGCGCCACCTGACGGATTGTACAGATTAATCTGATTGCTTCCGAGCATATTGATGGTAGCGTTCTCGGCAAGAAGAAGATGAGTTGCTATTGATTTATATTGGCTCATCTTTGTCCAATGCCCATCAGTCAAACTAGGCGAAGAAGTTGCATCGTCATACGTTTTAGTGCATTGATACCACTTGCCTTTAACACACACAACATCAACGTATTCTTCTTCACCTGAACCCGAAAGATACTTATAGCTGCCCGATTCAAAACCGTCATGTTCACGCATAAGAGCACCTTTTTGCCCTTTGTCTCCTCTCTGAGAGAAGGAGATTGAGCCAGTTACTTCTGCTAAAACCTTTGTCATAAGCTAACTATTTAACACCTGTGATTACGTAAACTGCGCCCTTGTATGCACGTATTGCCGATTCCGTAACAGTAAACTTGTTGTCGCTTACCGTTGGTGCTCCCGAAATAGGAATACCGCTGTTGGAATATAATGCCATGCTGAATGTGACATCTTCGATATTTGTATTAGAACCACGCTTGCGCATGTACGGAACGTATACGATGCTTCCTCCCGAATTTTGAATGAAGTTCTCAGCTACAGCATTTCCGTTGCCATCCGTAGGGTTCGGGAATATGATATATTCATCCGACACGTCATTGACGGTCTGGGTATCTGAAGCATAAAAACTTCCTGCCTTGTAGCTTCGCACATAACGAGGATAGATGAATCAACGTCTGTCTCATTGATGGTGAATGTAGGAGAGTCGCTATCCTGCTTGAGTACCCATGCGTTGGTAGAGTCTGGCAGATACCACTTGAATGTATATCCGCTAGATGTCACGGACGTCCCTTCCGTCACCTCTGCTTTGACGGTACAGCTACCGCCCTTCTCTGTGATAGTGAACAGATTCGTACTTGAAGTAGGGAGAATGTTCACTCGCTTTGAGCTGACAACGCCCTTGGCTATATAGACTGGGTACATAGCTTTAAGATTGATGTTTGTGTTTTCGAGCGACAGACTTGTTCTTGCTTCGATGTTGAACGAATCACCGCTATTTATTTTCACAAGGTTCTTATTGACTGTAAGGGTCGGATTGCCGCTAGCATCAGCCCCCATGGTAAAATGACCAGACACGCCACCAAACGAATTAGTGGAAACGCCCGAATCATTGAACGCCAACGTCACACCGCCGACAACCCATGTTGTAGAACCTCTTGTAAGGTCGAAGTTATTACCTGCACCCTGCTCTGCCGAAAAGGCTTGCATAACTAGGACTGGATGCCTAGCACCGCTAGCTTCGAAGTCAGGCGAAATCTGAGTAGGCGCATTCCACTCGCCATCATAGTTCTGATTAACGTCTCCTGTCGTACACTGAAGGATTGGGTAGATTGTCGTTCCGTTGCTTGTCACAACAATCTGTCCTGTTATTGATGCTTTACTCATTTGTTACCTCGCTTTCCTTTTTATCTGTTGATACCTCAGATTCAGAAGACACGTCTGGCTTATCTGCGCCAAATCCGTTATCATTATTCCTTGTATCGCCCTCACCACCATACTCGACTGGGGTATAGCAATATGCAGGGGTGGCTACACTTCCGTCAATCTCAGCTAGAGCAGAATACTCCTCTATGAGAGCACCGCCAGCTAGGCAGCTCTTGCACTCAGATTAACACCAGGAACATCATTTATCTCACTCTGATAGAGCAAGCAATTACCGTCATGCGTCATTGTAAGCGGAACACCAGCCTTGGTGATTACCTCTGCGACTTCCTTAGTTACCTTAACGTAATATCTCATAATCGTATATTTTTAAAGTTCAACAATAATTAGCTGTTCTCGTCAATTTCCCTTGACACAAGATAGTTCCCATCCTCATCCACAAGGGTATTGCCATTCTCGTCAACAATCAGCTCGTAAGCACCTCGGTCTTCGATTGTCAGACGGATACTCTTCTTCGCCTCGAAAGGACATTTGAACGTCTCTCCGTACCCTAACACCGTGACATTCTCAGTCATGGTGACTACGCCATTGTTCACAACCTTGCCATAAGATACTTTCTGCCACTTAGCTCTGATAATCTTATTCCATACAGAAGGGTCAATGACTCCTTTGTTGTCACTTACGATAGCCCGACAAGTTACGAAAGCCGTATCAGAATTGAGACCAAAGCCATCACCTACGAACTGAGGAGTGAGGGGTGGAATGGTTCTTTTGATATATGTAACCTTCTTTGGGTCTCCTGTTCGAGGAGAAGACGGAACACTTCCTTCGTAGATATAGCAGGCTCTTACCTCATATCCGATTCCGTCACCTATCATGTCACAGTTGACGGTGATAGATGTAATCTGACCGTTTGCAGCCTTTGTTATGGCGGTAATCTCGTAGTTCTCGGAATCGTCAACGGAAGAGATAAGCTGCTTTGTTCCGTTATCCAAGATACGATACCACCATATCCTTGCCTTTGTGTCCGCAGACTTATCTATAGCACCGACCATTACCTTTACTGTGATGGTTCTTGTGCTTGCGTGTTTGAGTGGATTCCAAAGCACGGTAGGAGCACTATCAAGCATAATCTCTGCCCTTGCATTAGTGGTGTCTTCAAGGTAGAGCGGCTTGTTGGCTATGAATGTGTACTTATATCCACTTATAGGGTCAGTCCAATTACCCTCAAACCGCATTGTTCTCGGATTATTGAGAACTGAGTTAGACTTGATAAATAGAGTTCCCTTGTTCAAACCCTCTGTTGTGGCTTCATAACCACTTACCACACTGGCTTTTTCACTTGTTGCTATCACGACAATTCCACTAGTAGAAACTTCCGACCATTTGAACGAATCCAACTGACTGTTGAATGTGCCTGTCTCGTTAGGGTTGTCTGGGTCGATGAGGAAGCATGACGGAAACATCGTACATGGACGGATTGCGTAATTCGGGGAATATGAGTTAGCGATGCCGTCATACTGCTGCCTGTTGATGATGTCTCCAACTATCTCTATGCTGCAAGACTGGGAATAGGTGGTTGCCTGTATATCCATCATCTTGTCAACACTTACTGCTAATTCTTTTGGCATATCTTTCAATTTTAAAGTTCAACATTAGAAACTAACACTCACATCTTCGGAATACATCGTCTCTCCATCCTTGATTTCGGCATCACATCGGAATGTCACACTACCTATCTTGAATGCAGCACCGCCAAGGTCTTCATAGGTCAAATCAACCGACAATCCGCAGTTGGCGTGAGAGAGTGCCCATTTATTATCTGCCGTTGGATTTCCGCTGTCTCTAGTCCATACAACATTGACCATAGAATCGGTCACGTCTTGATTGTAGAGCCTTCCGACTACTGATAGAGTAGTGAATACTTTCCAAGAGCCATCAGCGTTCGTTGCCATCAAGTCGTTGAGACGGAAGTTCCACAGCTTCGATGATAGCATTTCGAGCGTGAAATAAGGGTTGCCTTCAACGAACGCCCAAGCGGTAGATGAGTATGTCGGCGGCTTTGTTGTCTTATCTTCAAGGCATTGCCACTTGCACCCGAGGTAATAGACGGTATCAATCGTTCTGTCACCATTGCGGTAAGGATTGTCGCCTTGCGCCACAGCCAAGCTCCACACACCTCTGTCTCTTGTCGTGTAGATTGGGTTGCCCTGATAGTCTATCTGCTGGAATGATGCAGCCATCATCCACTTAGCATAGAACGCTCCATCACGCTTGTTGGCAGTAGGGAAGTCTTGAAAGAGGAACGATAGTGCATCTGGCAGCTTACCCATCGCAAGAGAATAATTCGTCTTGTCAATGATAGGCTTTGTAACGTGGTCGAGCCATACAAGCAACCCCTCAGACGATGATATATACCAGCAGCTCTGTCTGTCTTCGTCCACCGCATTTCCCCAGCGTATCAATCTTGCCAGCTCGCAAGGTGGATAGTTCTTCTTGCTAGGAACTTCATCATCGGGATAGCAGACTACCGTAATGGTATTCGTTACAGTATTGACCGAGAGTACTCGCAACCACATATCGTAATACTTGCCGTTCTCTGCCAGAGTATTGATGGAAGCTAAGACAACATCGTTTTCCTTGAATGCCGTAAAGTCGTTATCCCATCGCTTCTGCAACTTCAAATCATAGGTTACATTACCACCCTCCGTTGCCGCAGGAGTCCCCATCACCGACTCAACTATACCGCTCTCGGTAAAGACGAAGTTACTCTCCATAGCTGTCTGTCTGTTCACGATAAGCTCCTTAGCGATAATGGAACTGCGAGACGTAATACTCTCGAACTCAGCGTTTCCATGTTCATCGATACGTCCTCCCGAACCTGTAAGTATTCCAGGAATAAAACCACCAAACTGTGCACCTGAAAGAAACTTGATCAGAGCGCTTGCCGTATCTTCGATATCCTTGCGGAGAATCTTCCTGCTAGCCTTGCCATTTTCAGAAAAATCATCGGTTTCATTCGGCATATCCTGCCTTGATTTTCTTTGTCGAGATAGGTAATATATCCGTTGAATTCCGATAGTGCGTCCAGCACATCGATATTCTTATGACTATGACCAACGCCACCTCCACCAGTATAAGAACTGGACAGTTGCCCTACAAAGTGGGTAAAGATAGCTGCCAGCGTGGTTACTCCCCACTCTTCTGAATATGGGTTCTGAACCGGGAAGAGAGCCCCGCTACTGAGCGTCAGCCTTGAGCATTCAACAAGTCGCGGGGCGATAGTAAAATTTCCCAGATCCGGCAGCTGAATATCCAGCTGCTTGAAGCTTCCTACTTCCGAGCGCGAAATATTCAGGTACGGACGGGCATCTGAATATTTATAGGTGAAGGTGTAGTTCGAAGGCAGCTCCTTCGCCTCGTAGTTCACGTCACTATCGGTAACGGTTATCTTACGAAGAGAATTGCCATGGTAAACATACTTACCCAGAGACGGGAAGAAATCGAGCATCCACAGGCGCTCCTTCTTGTCCAGGAACCCGGTATTCTTCTTAAACTTGCGGGTGGTATCTACGCGATATTCCTCAGAGTCTTCCTCTATTTCTGCCACATTGTGGGTATGTTCTGCAGTATTTTCGCTGTTGCCGTAAGCGCGGAAACAGTCTACACCTCCCAACGAATTTTCGAAGAGGAACCACTCTTCCTCCTCGCTCTTCATATCGCTGGCATAGTATTGCTGTACGTAGGTAACCCGCTCTCCAGCCTGCTCTACCCAGATTTCGTAAACATGGGGCAGAATGCCATCATCGCCTAATAATTTGGCGATGATGGCGTATTGTACCGGAACAGTATATACCTTTCCTGCCTCCAGGCTTGCCAGCGTCAATACCTTCTCTTCGTAGCCGTGTGCGGCCGGTATATATGCCTTACACTTCACCTCGCTAGCTTCAGCTGCATAGTAAGTGAGAAATTCCGGAGAGTAATAGGTTACCCCCTTCGTCTGCGGTTGCCAGGTGAGGAAGTTGGTTTTCAGAAAATTTGCTGCCGAATCTGCCAGCCTGTCTACGCCTGCACGTATCACAGAGAAGGAAATCTCCTTCTTGCTGCCTTCGCTGCCAACCTCGTAAACCGTTGCCGTAAAGGATTTCATGATGTTCGGCTGGATATAAGGTTCAATACTGTCCTTCACCTCGAAACTGAGCAGAGGAAGGATGATATCCTTGACGGACACCGTAATTCGGTTCTTATCGTTCGGCGTATAGGTATGCTGAACGATGTTTGTGCTTGAGCCTTGATACCGTAGGGCGAAAACCACATCTGTCTTCGAGCCGCAGTATATCTCGAAGGTATTCATGGAGCCTACCATGCTCAGAGCATCTGGATATAATAAAACCTGTATCATCTTAAAATAGCTTTGGTCATATTTGCAAAGTTAAGATAATACAGGTATATAACAAAGGACAAAACCCTACGAAATCGGTATGCATTCCAACCAGACGGTCGTACAATGATACACCCATTTACTGTGACGGAACATCGTTGCGTGTCGGGTTTTCTGGCTTACGTATGATTTCTGCAGACCATACTTCTGGCCAACGTACTCAGCTGAAGGGAGAGGAGGATAGATAATCTTGAATGTGCGGTCCCGGTTATCTCCGGAATTCCAGTAATCACCCTCAGATACCTCTACCGTCTCTTCGAATCCGAGCCACTCATATTTGCAGTTCATCGCCGGCATTATGGCTTCCAGCCTCTTCGCCTCGCTAACAGGAGTAGTGAGAGCGATGGTTCTGAGCTCGCTTTCCGTTGGTTCGCTCTTTCCTCCGAGGGTAAACTTCAGCTTGTTGAAGAAGAAACTCACACCTCTGATCACAACCTTTGCGTAAGAAGGAAGGTTCTGCTTCTGCGACTGGGAGAGGAGCAGTTTTACCTTGAGTTCCTGGAGTGAATTTCTGAGCAGGAGATCATACTGCCGGTAAAACTTCTCAAAGATGCCATCCTCGCCATTATATACCAGGGAATAGTCGAACAGTTTCCGGGGTGTAGGATTTCCTGGCCGATGCGTACCAAATTTATCAGAAACTGATACATGGATATCGTATGCCGTCACGGTTCCGCAAGGCATGTCATCGGTTCCCATGTATGGGAAGGCGAGCATGACTGGAGTTGTGACTGCATCTTCGCTGGTTTCTGAGTTGTCTTCCGTTGCCACCTTCATCGAAGAGTTGAGCGTAGCGTAATCTCCGACATACAGCCATCTGCCCATATCTCTCGTGATAGTCTCTCCGTCCGCTTCCTGTTTGTACTGCAGCATTCTTACTTCCGGTATCATCTCCGGTATCTCCACGTCTTGCGTATCAATATCATCTTCGCCGGCATCATAACTCTGGGAACACTCCCCTATTTTGGCTTTCACCTTATAGTTGCCGGAAAATCCGTCCTTGTAGAAACAGCCTTCTTCGTTACTGAAGTAGGCGCCAGAATTATTCGCTACCATATCCTTGATATTGTCATAGCTGTCTTCTGCATCGCTATCTACCTGGTGTTTCGCACGCAGGACCACGCGCTTGTAATCGGATGCAGTCTTGTAAGATAAGGTAGGCTCTTCGGTCATCTGACGGGTGAGATCCGCAACTGGAACGCTATCTACCGCATCTCTCAGGAAGATGATATCTGCAGTATGTGTTCCCTCGTCAGACACGAACTCACAAAGAAACTTTTTCCGAAAAACTGAGAGGAAATCTGATACCGACACGTCCGGAAGAAGATCCTCGATGCGGATATGTCCGTTCACCATCACGTCTATCACATTATTAAGCAACACCATCTTGTTGAATGGTTCCGTCTTGGTAAAGAAATTCTCCTTGAGGTCATAACCGAAGTATTTAAAAACACGCTTGAGAACGTAGTTGGCACGGATGAACGGGGATATATAATAGCCCTTATCCAGACTGATCGGTATCTCGTTTACATATTCCGTATCCGGATATGCGTTCCAGAAGGTATTGGACCACATGTTGCAGAGAACTAATCCTTGTTCTTCCGGGGCAGTCACATACTCGTAGCCGCCACCTTTCTTGAATCTCCAGTACTTGGCATTAGGAAGTTTAGTTCTCATACCCAGCTTGTTCAGTATCTTATAGGTATATCCCTTATCCATGCCAGAATCGTCGGTAAGCAGAACCGGGAAGATATCATAGTTCTCGTTCTCACCTCCTACGAGAGATCTGCAGAACTTGATGCACTCATCTACGGTTGTGCACCCCGGTATCATCTCGTCCTTGAAGATGCTCTTCAGCTTTACATTCTGTATCTTCGAGTAGAAGGATCCGTCGTTGATATAGAATGAAGAGGAGATGTTTCCCTTGTGCTGTGCCGAGAGAACAATCTGCCTACATTGGGCGAAATACTCGCCGTCTTCGATGCTTACGTTCGTGGCCACCATCTTATCCCTCATACCGAAGGTATCGGGATAGTTCAGTATCATGCGGTTGTAATCGCTTGCCGGAATATCCAGCGGGGAGGTCGTCTCCCCGTAATCGTTGAAGAACGGGTTGGTACGTTCTACCTCCAGCTTGGCGTCTTCGCCAAGCTGGTAGGCTTTTCCTTTATCCAGATTTGTTATTTTCATGTTCAGAAGATTTTATTTTTTAGCAAATTTTCTCGCCTGGTTTCGCAGTTCCTGTTTGGCGTCCAGATCCGAGAGTGATACAAACGAGCGGATTCCGTCTCTCTTGAGCTCTCTGAGCAGTTCCAGGAGCTCGTCATTATTGCGTCCCGACGTAGTATTTCCTGCATCGCGATGCGCAGATTCCTGCGTCCGGACGTAAAAATCTGCCCCTCCCGGAGCGATTTCCTGACTGATCCGGGCAGACTGGCGGGCGATGCTTCCACCCAGCGCCCTGCCCTGCATGGCCATCAGATACTTGCTCATATCGAAGGTTCTTATCTGTCCGGCACGCTGGGCTGCATCCATCAGGTTGATGAGCGGAGCGATGGTAGGGTTCTCAAGGGCTGCATTCGATGCCACCCACTCCTTGCTCCTGCCTCTAGGTCCTTCGCCTACGATAACGGTAGGATGATCTACGTACCCGCGCTTACCTGGAGCATACTCGGCGTTGAAGTGTTTGCCATCCTGCTCGCGCTCTACGTCGATGCGTCCGCCACTCTCGCGTCCGCTTGCCACACGGGAACCGGCAGAACTGGTTCCGCTAGCTGATCCGTTGAGGGTCATACGCTTCACCTTCTGGCGCTCAGCATTTGCCACAGCCAGCTGGGCTGCACCGGTCACACCCATCAGGCTGCAGCAACACTTCCGGCAATCGGGCCCAACTCGCTGTACGCCTTCATGATAGATCCTGCAGTATTAGAGATAATCTGAGCTACCTGCATGGCGAAGTTTACGTCAGCATACTTTTTCTGTATCTTCAGCTTCTCGTTGGCTTTTTTCTTCTCCAGTTTCTCCTGGAGTGCCGTATTTCCCTCGGCAGCCTTAATCTCTGCGTCATACTTGGCGTCTACATTCGCCATCTCGGCATTCTGCAGCGAAGTCACGGCATTACTGAAGAGGTTTGTATAGTACTCCGCCTGCTTCATAAAGGACTCTTTCTTCAGCTGCTGCACTCTCTGCTCATATTCCTGCTGAGTGATATACTGGTTGTCGAGTGCCTGCTTCAGTTGCTGCAACTGCCGGTCGTATTCGCTCTGCTGGTCGAAACCGAGAGCCTGCCTAGCCTGCTTCTCCTTGTCAGCCTGCTGGGCAAGCTGCTCATTATGCTTGGCTGTATACTCCGCCTCTATCTGATTCTGCACATCTTTATATGCCTTCTCCAGCTGTGCAGTATCTTCCCCGTTCTGCTTGGCCATGTTGAGCGCAGCCTGATAATATCCCTTCAGCACTTCCAGTTTCTGGTCGCGTTGCTGTTCTAGGGTCAGTTCCTGCTGCGCCTCCCCTTGCTCCATCACCTTTGCCAGGGCATCCTGGTAAGCCTGTTCTACTGCAACCTGCTGCTCGAAATGAGCCTGTTCTGCAGCCCGGAGGTTCGCCTGCTGTTTATCCTGGAGCGCTTTCTTCTTTGCGCCATCCGCAATTCCGATATTCTGCGACTGCTCGCTATACGAGGTTTCGATGGCGAGGATGTTGGCGGTATGCTGGGTCTTCAGAGCCTGCATGGCGAGGTCGTACTTATCTTGAGACACCTTCTTCCGAGCGAGAGCCATGTTCCAGTTGTTTACGTCCTGCTGGTAATCCTGATTGGCTGCATCGATATCTGCCTGTCGGTTTTCAGAAAACTTCTTCGATGCGATATCATCGGGATTAGGCTTGGAGGTGGTGTTTGTGGTTCCGGTATGGCCACCTGCTCCGGTATGATTGCCCGTTCTGCCACCGCCGCCACCGCCGTTTCCTCTGGCTTTTTTAGGAGTCACAATACCGATATCCGCAATCTTGGAGTTCAGCTCATCTATCTTTCCGTTTACGCGGTCTATCTGCTGCTCAGTCTTGTAGAGCGCCTTCGCGGCATTTGTTTCTGTATCTGTGCCGAAGAACTTGGAGACACCTCTCATAAAACTGTTCTGTGGATGAAGGATGTTGTCTGTCTTTACATCATGATAGGCCTTATTCTGCTCATCCCACTTATCTTCCAGGTCGCCTTTCTGCTTATACAGATCCACCAGTTTGTCCTTGTATGCCTTCAACTTGATTTCCTTCTCCAGAGAAACGAGATAGTCATCGATGGCACTCTTGTTGTCTTTGGTAAGTCTTCCCTCTTCAGAGAGCAGTCCGTTATAACCAGGAATAATCTTCTTGAGTTCATTGAGAGCCTCCCTTCTGCGGTCCATGGAGATTTTCTCGTTGCGCATGGTTTCGTTGAGCTGTTTTACCTTGGCGGTCTGTTCGTTCACCTGGGTGTTCAGGTCTCGCTCCATGGTTTCAAGTTCCTTGGCTGATGCGGCAGCCTCCTTCTGCTTTTTATGCATATCCCATAACTTCAGGGAGAGTGCAGCTACTCCTGCAGTAATCAGACCGAAGACGCTTGCCTTCATGGTGACGTTCATGGCGGTCCAAGCATTCTTGGCAAGTGTCACCCTGCCCGTGAGCAGGTAGAAGCCCGCCTGCAGAAGTTTCATGAGTCCGGTTCCTGTAGCGCAGATTACGTTCCATGCCTGCTGCGCTGCGGCAGCACCCTTGGTTACAACGATATTCGTCTTGATGGCGTTGCTGGTGGCAATCGCTACAACCGTGAAGGCTGTGAGCAGAATGCCGAGCGTCTTTACCACGCCCTGATGCTTTACACACCAGGAAATGAGACTGATGGTGTTCAGCTGCATATCTGCATAGGCATCATCCATTGTTCCTTGAGCGGGAGGATTTCGTCTCCCAGAGCCTTCTGGGCGTTCTGCAGTTCTACCGTCTTCTGGGCTGCCCGGTCGGCTGCGCTGATATAGGTCTCTCCTGCCGCAGCCAGCTGGGTATCTACAATCTCTGCCACAGCCTTCATGAAGTCGCCCGTCTCCTTGGTTTTCTCCGAGATTTCTGCTGCAGAGATTCCCAGGTTATCGAGGATTAACGGGGACTTGCGGCCGAGACCGGTCACGATGCTGTCGGTCATGTAATCTACCGACTGACCCGTCTGCTGGGCCTTCAGCTGGGCAAACTCCAGATACTTGCCCAGATCTTCCAGCGGAATGCGGAAATCGTTAGCCTTTACGGCAGCCGTCATCAGCTGAACATCGTTTACGGTTCCCTTGGTTGCCTTGCGGAGATTATCCAGCAGGCCTTCCTGGTTCAAGTCATTGAATGCCTTGGTCACACCGTCTGCCTGCTCTGCCATCTCAAGACCGCCATTAACGAGCTCTGCGATGGAATCCGTGAACTCCCTCACTTTTTCTCCAAAGAGCTCTGCACCTTTGGTCAGCATATTACCCAGAAGCACACCATTCACGGTATCATCAGATGCAAGTTCTCCAAAACTCTTGGCGTTCTGCTTCAGTTCTGAGATACGCCCGGAAACATCTTTCAGGCGTTGCTCCAGCACACCATAGGCCTCTGGATTGAGCGACTGCACGGTATTATCCAGTTCCTTCTGCAGGCTCTTCTGCTGTTTCTTCAGCTGCACCATGCTCATATCCAGGATATCGATTTTGCTTGTCTGTTCGCCTATACGGTCGGTAAGTGTGCGGATCTCCTTACTGGTTTCCGTATATTGCTTCTTCAGGTTCTTGTAGGCATCCGTCTCTTTCTTGTTGGCTGCCTCCAGGCTGATCATCTGGTTGAGTCGCGCCTTATTCTCTGAGCGCAGCTTCTTGCTCTGCTGCTCCAGGGTGTAGATGGCTTTCTGCGCATCGGCAGTCTTCACGTCTACGGTATATCGGATTTCATCTTCCGTTAAATGTTTATTTGCCATAACTTATGATTTTTGTGGGTTGAGTGATTGTTCCAGTTCCTGACGTATACTATTCCGTACTTCGTCGTTGAAGCCATAGCGAAGCTTGGGGAACGTTTCGTGATACAATACACCCCAGACTACGCGGTTATAGAGTGCCAGGTTCCTGCGCTTGAACTTGCTGATGCGGTCGTTGCGCTGCCGGTACTGCATATCCAGAAAACGGAGATAAGGAAGGATGCGCACGAAGATGGTGCGGTTCTCGCCCGATATCTGACTGTCGAACGAGTGAGCGGAAAGCGTGGTGAGCAATCGGCCGGTACGGCGCTTGTAATGATTGCGCACCACGTTCTCCTGGGTGGAGTATATCTTCAGGATGCCTGCCTGAAGAGTCTCGTGAACGAATTTCTTTTTAACAAGACTGTCTGTTACCATATTCTTTATACATTACTAATTAGTAATGCAAATATAGTAACAGACAGACGAAGGGCAAAGGACTGTACCCTATCTCTTGAGGATACAGATCCGATATAGAGGATACCCCACCAGCGGGGTAAGGATGGTACAGAACAGAAGATAGAGTACCCAGTAGGCGGGAACCCTGCTCTTAACCAGGAATGGCATCAGTACTACCGCTATAATGGCGGAGTAACCTTGTATATACGTTATCAGTCCCATAAGCTATATATTTTAATGTGTTACTAATTCTCGGGTGCAAAGATACACCACTTTTTCTGAAAAACCAAATTTATGCTCCAGAAAAAATGGCCACCCTCACGGGCAGCCATCCTTAGTTAGAGAATTGACTAAATTAAATTATTTGTCACTTTATTACATGATAGACTAGAAAACTACTTTCTATTTCCCTGAGAGCACTTCGCCCAGTTTCTTGTACATCTCCTTGAGCTGTTCATCGGTAATGCCCGAGATATACATGCCGTTCATGCTGAGCATGTGTTCACGTGCTGGCTTGCCAGCGTTCATTACTTCGCACTCCTCAAAGATAGGGTGCTTTCTTTCTTCTGCTATGTTGGCTGCAACCTTAGCTGCAGCATTTTTATTCTGATTTTCCATAATCTGCTTAATTAAATTATTTGTTACTATCGTTATTATTCTACTCCTCCATCTTTAGGCTTTGGTCGGCACCATCCTTCCGGGTACATTTGCTGAGAGTCTTCGGCAAGATTTGCCCCCCCGAATTGCGGTAAGCCTCGAAAATCTTGTGGCGCTCGTTCTGAAGCTGCAGGTTTTTCAGAGAATGCTCGCTTTTCAGTTTAGCATACTTCTCATTGAATTCCTTGTTCGCCTTGCTGAGGGTCTCACGGATATTACACTCAGTCTTCTCAAACATCTCCTGCTGACGGTTGACCTGAATCCTGTATTCCAGCTTTTCCGTCTGAAGCTTACGGTTAGAGACCGAACAGAAAGTCTTCTGATCGTCAAGGTCCTGCTGAAGTTCTGCGCGCTTATGCTCATACTCCTCACGTTCCTTATTGATAGCCTCGGTGTTCTTTACTAGCTGAGCATGAAATATCTCAGTTGTCATTATCTCTTTAGCAGTTTCTACTGCTCCGTCTAATACGGTCTTGATATCTTTTTCGTTACTCATTTTAATGTGAATTCAATCGTTTATACTCTGCCATGTTCATGCTGATTCTCTCCAGATATAAACCCTGCGTATTAGGAGCTGAGTAATACCTGCCGTCGAGCCAGACGATGATGGCGCGGTCATTTTTCCTGTCATTGTAGCAGCGGATTCTGCCTCTGCGGTTGTAGTCGAGCCAGCACATTGTCTCGGTCTTGTTCGGGCCCATCTGACGGCCGGTGTACCGAAACCGGGACGTTCTCAATACTACCTTGTAAAGCAGATGCGTGCGCCTGCGATGTTTGTTCTTAATTGTTCTCATAATTCTTTTTGTGTTAAAATTCTCACGGTGCAAAGGTACGAAATCTTTGCTGTACGTCAAAGGACAAACATATGAGTGATGTTTGGCTATTTTTCACTCATTTCTTCCACCGGGCGCCAGAAGACTGCGAAAACAGGGGTTTCACCATCTGCGTCGTACTCTTCGCTCTCTACGAAAATCTGAGGAGCCGCACCGGAATAGAGAACGCCTTCCTTGGCTATCACTCCCTCACAACAGATTTCGGGATGGCGAGGGTCGAAGTATCTTACCCTGGTTCCCTTCTTCATCCTGTCCAGGTTCTTCAGGAACTCTCTCGACTTGATGATGACTATCTTCTTCTTGGCCACCTGCACCCACAGCGGATAGCTATGAGTCATCTTACCTATCTTCAGAGCCAGGTCGAAGGCTGTCTTGGCGCTGAAGGAATCTTTCTCAGACGACACGCTGCATGTGGTGGAAGTAACGTCCGGATAGACCTGCTTATACGTCTCCAGGAGCTGCTTGGTTGATATTTTCTTTGCCATAGCTACACCACCTCCCCTCCCATAATGAAGCCACCTAATACAGCTACTGCCATGAAGGCGAAGAAACCCGCCATGGTCATAGCTACGTCGCCATACGTAACCGTCTCCTCGCAAAGGTAGGAGAAGGTCTCGCTCTTGATCTTGGCGAGCTTCCTGATTTCACACTTGAGGGCCTTCACGCCCTCCTCTACGCTGATGCCTGCAGGGCGCACCTGAGCATCACTAATTAAAATAGAATTCTGCATATTGCATCATCTTGTTTCCATTAACAGCCGATTGTACAAAAGGGTGGCGGCTGCATTCCCCGTTGGAAACAAGATGATGGCTTATCCGAGAGGACAAATCAAATCTTACGGTTCATGCAGCCGCCATTTATTGCGAGAATTATTTCTCCAGTTAGGAAAATATATTTTCCCAGTTAGGAAAAATATTTTTCCCGATTAGGCATAAAAAAAGCCTGCGGCCAGAAGCCATAGGCGAAACGGTCGCCCTGCCGGATAGATTACTATCATCTTGTTTCCGTCGGCAAAGGTAAGAAGAAAATCCGGAACCGCCAAATAAAAATCGGGAAATTTTTCTCACGATGAGAATAATTAACACTTAAATATGCTGTAGAGCATAAAAATGAGGGGTTTGGGGAATGAAAAGCCCCGATGCGCTGCTGCACCGGGGCTGGGTTGAGTTATTGAACATGTTAGCTATGCTAACTGCAATGCGCCACAAGGCTATGGCGACTTCTGTCTTATGGGGAACGATGACCCCAGCCTCATTATATCCTGTCCGCAGCCGCACGCAAGCGATTGGAAACATCGCAAAGTGCTCCACGGAGCATAACCTTCTCCTCTTCGGTAAAACCGCCTACACCACCATTCCCGTCAATACCATCGAGCTTATGATAAAGCCATGATGCCGATTTTCCGAAATAGGTATGTGCTATCTCGCGCCATGATACCGTCATCTGGATATCCTGTATGCGCTGCTTTACTGTGCTGTCCTTAGCCTGCTTCATTGTTACTTCCATAATCTTATATGCTTTTTAATGCCCTCCCCGAAGGGAAGGCTATTGTTAATACTTGGTGTAATACTCTGGTGGCTCAATCATCTCATCAAACAGCTGCTGAGCGTACCATAATAACTGTGGGTTACCTCTAGGGTATGACTTCCGGAAATTTCTGATAGCTTCTATCAGTTCTTCCTCTTTTTCTGTTACTAAAATCTTCTTCATATCGTTTTATTTTAAGACTCTGCAAAGATACTACTATTTTTCGTAGTAGCCAAATATTTTATACGAAAAATCGTAGTATTAACTATGTTTAAGCTTTCTGTATGTGAAAAGGTAGAAAATGAGCGGGAAAAAGTGTATCTTTGCAAGAAAGAAATGTTTCACCTATTAATATATATAAGGTATGGAAAAGATAATAAGTAACAAGGCCGCCTCCTTTGCCAGCATGGAGCTTGCCAGATTTGCGCTGGAACGGGCAGACCAGAGAGCCGGCAGCATACTGGAGCAGTATCGCAAGTCAACAGACCGCAACTATACGCTGGCAGGCTTCGTTATGACGGTATTCATGGCACTCACGGCTTTCCTCGCCACGGAAAAGATGACCCTGATGCTGGTGGCCATCACCCTCCCTTTATGGGTAGGAACCGGAGTGGCGTTGCTTATCCTGTTCTGTAAGGTGATGTGGGTACACGACTTTATGGCGCTGGGAGATGATGCTGCCACGATGCTGAGAGATGACTTGGTAGACGTGGCCATGAACAAAGGATTGCAGGATGATGATAAGGCAAACGATGAATACCTGCATCATCTCGTAATATCATCCATCAGGCGCACCCTTAACGCCACAGAGTATAACCGCGCCTGCCTTAACAGAAGGAACCGATACGTAAAACGAGCGATGACCGCAATCATTGCCTCGGTAATAGTGAGTGCAATGACTACGGTCATCCTGCTGGCCTTATCTTTTCTTGGGATTCTCCCCGTGACTTGATGTATCCGGATAACTGTTCGGATCCTCTGGCCAACCATCCTCATTGTAGTTTGGTTTCATAATCATAAAAAAGGGCCCGTGCATCCGGAGAGCAGTCCTTCAGCACGAGCCACACAGCTGTATTTCTTTTCACTTGTTATGTACAAACTCTGCTCAATCTGCACACAACCTTAGTTCAATGTCATCATTACGCATGCAAAGATAGTACTTTTCTCTGGAACCATCAAACATTTTGCTGATTATTTTCAGAAAACAGCAAGAAAAAGCCCCGATGCATCTCGCACCGGGGCTTCCTGATAATTTTGATAACTTTATAAACTTGGGAAACCGTACTCTACAACAAGAATGATAGATTTCCATATGAGAATGAGAACACACGCCTGTGCAATGTTAGAAGATCATATTACTATAACTAATAATCATGAGTATAAAAAAGATACATCTAATATAAAATTCAGCCAAACTATACCTATAAACACTTAAACCTATTTTCTAAACATAATAATCTTGGGATAAGAGAGCCGGGAGTGCGGGTTCTGACTTACCACCTCCATGCGCACACCCTTGGTCCCATAGCGAAAGAAGAGGAACCTCTTCGGCACACGATGAACAACCATCTGAAGGGTATCGCGACTCTCGATATGCACCTGCATGCTGTCGCCCTCGATTTCGCCCCGCAGGGTTATCCATGGATCACTCCAGGAAACCGTCTGCGAGACGTCGGGCGGTCGGCAGGAACCGGAAAGAAGCCGACTGCATGTATCGTGAGGAACCGGCCGGATAGCTGCCTTCACGTCTACCTGGGTGGTGGTAGAGGTTGTAGCTGCCGCCATGATCCGGCTGTTCTTTATCTTGAGTTCCTTCCTGTTAACGGCAAGGAGAGAGTCCGGACTGCGTTTCAGATCAGACGTCTTCAACGTGATGGCTGGCACGGAAGCTCTTGGCCTGCCTGACTGCGTGCGGCCTATCTCTACCTTGCCGTTGTGAAGGAGGATATCCTGATTCTCTTTCGTGCGCTCCGTTTCGCCCCTGAGGTCGTGACACTCCTTGAATGCCACAACCAGGGCGAGCGGAATCAGCACTAGAGAAATAACCTTAATAAAACCTATAAACCTATTCACAACAAAAATAACAACAAATAACAACAAAACATTTAAAACTTATACACACTTCCGCCGGATCGTCTTGATAATCGAGGTAATGGTGGTGAGGTACGTAGGATCTGTAGCGTACTTGCACCCTACCCCGTCGCATATCTTCTGGGCAAACTTGAACGGGTCCTTGCGGCATGGCCAGGCATCCTTATAGCCCGGCTTCTGGAAGAGACGTTCATGTTCCTTCAGGCAGTCGCCTACAGAGTCGAAATCCTTGAAGGCACGCATCACGGTATAATACCAGAGATTTTTGCCTGCTACCTTGCACACAGAGACGATACGGTCTGGCTCCTTGAACTTCTGTTTAGGAGTCTTGAAGTATTCGTGAGTCTTCACCATGACGATATCTCCGTCCCACTGGCTGCCCTTGGTAATACCGAAGAGGTTAGCCTTACCGATAACCCGCGAACCCCATCCTGTCTCAAGCATCGCCTGGGCAGTAACGAAGGCAGGATCTATTTCTGTTTTTGCCTCCACGGCCGCAGCATACACCTGACGGGCGAAGGCTAATTGAGTTTTACTTGCCATACCTTTATTTATATTATAATAATGTATACCTATGATGCATCATCGGGCGCATCTTTTTCCGAAAAGTTGATAGGCCCGCCGCCGATGTAATCTCCCTTGTCGTTAAAGTCCTTCATGCGCTTTACGAAGTTCTTCGGAAATATCGGATATATAGCCTGTATGTTCTCGATAATGGAGAATATCTCGCGTACCATCATGAACACGCAGATGTAAGTTCCTGTCCATTGCATCGCGCCAACAGTAGAGCCCTCTACGGTGGCATGACTTGCAAAATTACTCAGGATCATCAGGAAGATGTAGATTACAATCTTCTTCGTGAACCTGGAGAAGAAGGATTCGCTAGACGCATCCTTGTGGATAAGATGCTTCCATACACCAAGGAAGGTATCGATAGAGATGGCTATCGCTATCCACTTGGCAAACTCCCAGTCCTGATACACATACTGGAACCCTTCCGACACAGCCGTCAGAGGGAGCGAGGTGATTGCTATCATCGGTATATTTCGTTTATATTGTTTCATAACATTTCGGCCTTATGTTTTTTAGACATTGCAAAATTACACAAATATTCCGGAACCGCAAAGGACGCTAGCGCACCATCTGTCGCGACAGCCGGTGAACATCCAGGATATCTGCACCTGTGGCCGAAAGCATGAGGGTCCAGCCGTAGCTCTGGAGTTCTGCAGATACGAACGGAATAATCTCGCAGGTAGTAATACTCTCCCGGTCCATCCAGTAGAGTCCTTCCGTCTCCACATCTGCCATGATACGGGCATGAACCTTCGAAAGCATCTGAAGGGTGCGGTCGTTTGCTATGACTCGCTCGAGCATATCGGCATGAGCAGATAACTTCATTGCTACAGTTACGGCTATGCGCTGGGTACATTGGAAACTCCTGCGCCCATCGCTCTGCATATCCACTTCTCCGTAATCTACGAACAGGAAGGAACCGGTAAGCTTATCGATGCGTTGCTTCAGTTCGTCGAACGACTGGCCGTAAACGTAGTCTCTATCTCCGGAACCAGTTCTTTCTCGGGCATCTCCTTGATTGCCTTGAGCACGGTAGCATATTCTTCCATACTGCTCTCGCCCTTGTTGGCAATACCCTTCGTAACTCCTGCAGTAGCAGGAAACTTGGCAAAATATTCGAATAAATCCAATAACATAGGCTTTTATAATTTTGTCGCAGAGAGGTTGTTCCCCTGCCTTAGTTATATAATCTTTTTAACTATCTCCAGAGGTAGTCCTACCTCGTCTGCTATCTTGGCCAACTCCATGCCGGTAGCCTTCAGGCTCTTTACTCCCTCGATGGTCTTCTTCCTGAGAATGCGGAGATAGGTAAGCACGTTCAGCTGTTCTACCTGACGGGCATTACCCAGTCCATCCTTGGAGAGATCGTAGAGCGCATCGGTTGCATCGGTAGTAATACTGCTGCCCTCCTTGGGTATAAACTTGGTGAGCAGGGAAAATTCAGTCTTCGAGAAGAGGAAATTATTTACTGCAGTAAAGTTTAGAGCTATCGCCCGGAGTGTGTTGACAGGCAGTTTCTTGAACTTCAGAGCGAGTTTCTGCGCCTCTTCCGAGGAATATACTTCCTTGTCGAAGTAGAGTATCGCAGCCAGCAGAGGAAGACTTTCCTCGCCCATATCGAGCAGCTGGCGCGCCTCGATATACTGAAGGGTCGTGAGCGAACAGGTGAGCGACTTGAAATCTGTATTGACCTCATAGCCATAATAGGCTTTCTTGTCGATAAAGATAATCGGCAACTGCTGCCGGCAGAAACAGAGATCGAGCACGAACTTATCATCTTTCTCCTGGAAGATGAACGAGAGCTGACTGGCTATAGACATGAAGTTCTCCAGGGTTCGCTCATCGCGCTTAATCTTGTTCAGGTTCCATCCCTTCATGTAGCAGAGAAACAGACATTTCACAGCACCTGGGGAAAACTGCCCACTCTCCATAAGAGAAAGCAGCTCCACCAGCTTCAGATATTGGTCAGAAGTGAGTAGTTCCCACGAGTTCGGAATTTCATGTTCTATTCCGTTTGCTCTTACGGTTATCGTCTTTTTCATAAGCTTATGGCATTAAATACATATTGTCGTCCGGACGGTTCTCGGCAGAGAAGGAAAGAAAATCGTTTCCTTCCTGGGCATCGAGGAGCATATCCACATTATGCAGCAGATCTTCCACCTCCCCGTCTAGCTGTGTGGCGAGCTGGAGTGCACGGCTTGCCTCGTCGCTGCCTGAGCGGGTGGCGGTATTGTCATTGAAGAGATTGCGGATGGTGGCAGGGAACTCCAGGATATCGAATCGTCTGAGAGCCTTCGCCACGGTCTTCTTTACCAGAGCACGCTTGAGCATAGGGAGTGCCTTCTGGGCGAACTCTACAAAAGTCTGGTCTTCCCATCCCTGTTCGAGCCGGTCGAAGTAGGCGCCTATGCTTTCATCGAGCACCTCTTTCTGGAGAGGAACACAACGGAAAAAGAAGAGATACGAGAGGTCGATAGGATAAATTTCATCGAATTCATCGGCAGTATCTACCTTCAGCTTACTGAGCATCTTGTAGTAATTGGTCTTGCGCCAGTCTTCCATGGCAAGACGGATATCGGCAGGATCATCAGCACTTATCTCTTCAGTAAGTTCAGAAATCAACGAATCCATCGCATTAAAGTAGTTCTCCATATAGGAGCGCTTCATGCCTTCCATCTCGTACTTGTAGAGATTAATATCGTTCTTCCTTCGGTTCACGGCATCGAAGATAATCTGGGTAGCTAGCGTAAGGTTCGCCATGGCAGCGCGGAGAAAATCCTTGATGCCACTCTCTTCTTCCTCGATACCGACAATATCTGAGAACGTATTGTTGCCGATGATGGCAACAATACGTTTGCGCGCAGCTACGGCAGAGCCCTGAAGGCTGTCGAAGTCGGCACTTGTATCTGCACCAGGTGCGCAGTTGCAGAACTGCGCATAACTGGTGAAGAGATTATTGAGTTGAAATTTCTTGTTCATGCCTGTTGCTGGTTAAGTCGTTGGGATGGTGTTATATCTTCCTGTCTCTGCGGAACCTCGCGGTAGAACCCTAGCCTGCAGCCCTGCTTGTAGAGTTCCGGGAAGTTCATGCGCAACGCCCAGTTGAGCGGTTCTGCGCAGACTTCGTCCTCTGAGGTGAGCGACATGATGTAGATGAGATAATTATAATAGGTATCACTTCCACTCTTCGAGATGACGCCATCCTTATCTACTGCAGATATGGCTGCATCGAGACCTACCGAAGACAGAAGGGCTTGTTCGGTACGCTTGTCGTAAGAGATGAGCGCTTCGATATATTCCTTGTACTTGAGGTCGATGGTCTCCACCTTCCACGACTGCTCGTGCCCCTGGGCATCCATGAAGGAGATGGAAGAGAAACCTTTGCCCTGGTTGTCTGCACCCGACAGATAGGAGCTGAACTTGCGTACCTCGTCACGAACATACCGTACCATGCACGACTCCTTGAAGTCTGTACCGATATCGATACCGTTATACTTCAGCAGTTCCATGCCCTTCGCCTTGCGTCGCTTATTTTCCTCGCAGAGCTTGGTCATCTGGGTGCGCTTGCTCTGGATCCAGGCGTTAGGGATAATGACATGCACCTTTGCAGCCAGCGAGTTTTTCAGAAAACTGTTAATGTATCGGGCAGTCTTGTTGCTACCTTGGATGTACGGGCGAGCTCCCTGATGCGTCTCGTTTGCTCCGTAGAATTCGTCTACTGATTTCTCTCTGTGATGAGAGATCGCAGCATAGCGGTAGTTGTCAACTTCGTTAAAGCTGAACTTCGGATAAACCGAGTAACTCGATAAGCCATAGGCGAATCGTCCTACTACAACCTGCTTAAAGTCTCCGTACGAAATCAATTCTGAAGCAACGTCCTGTCGGGTAGTTGCCAATCTGCAGTAACGGTTCTCCATCGCCTCAAGCGCAGCAACCGGCTTGCCCATACCTATCACCTTACCTCGGGTGAAGCGCCACTTCACGAAGAAGTCGCCAAAGTAATAGAAGTTCTTGATGCACGTCTTGCAGAACTCCTCGACTGAAGGGATGCCGCGGGAACTCCAGGAGTCGAGCCATTCCATTACTTCAGGCTGCTCCTCGTACTTGCGTACCAGCTTGCCATCCTCGATAGCCTGCTTGTATACGGCGAGTCCATGGCCATAGAGCATCTTGATCTCCTTGGAATAGAGACGAGGGAGCAGTCGGTTCTCCTTGATCTCCTTGGTCACTTCGTCGCATTGCTGGTTGTTGTGGCCACGCATCAACACCTGGTATCCCTGTATACCCAGATAATGATGCTGCTGTATCCAGAGCGTGCCACCGAACGGAGACTCCAGGAGTGGAGACTGGAAGAGCTGGTCTGCACCAAAGATGGAGTCACCTTCACCTAGCTGGAAGGTAAAGGTATTGCCATCGGCAAGGTAGATGCCGGCGTTGCCATACATGTCTATTTCGTAATCTTTCATAACCAATTTATTTTGTGAAGTTTAAATCCGTCCTGAGGGAAACCCATGTACCTGATGAGAATCCGGTAGCATATCTTTGGCTCTCCATCTTCGTCTGTATAGAGAAGATAGTTCTCTCCATCGATGGCGAAGCGTTCCTTCGGCAACTGGGTTCGATACTTGCAATGCCTGCGCACCTGAAGCTTTGCGCTCGCCTCTCCTCTCGTCCTTGAGTAAGGAAAGAAAACCAGGGTAAACTCCCCATCGGGCAGCTTACTGATTTCCCTGGCCCACTGGAGTGCCGTGATGCCATCCATGATGATGTTCTTACTTGTCTTGCTCATAATGATGCGAAGATAGCGAAAAATTATCGCCCTGCAAAAGACCGGCTGCACCTGTTCCCCGTCATATTTCCGAGAATCGTAAGGCCTGCACCTCTCTTTCCTTTCCCAGCGGTGCGTGCTCGTTTGGGTAAGGTGTTTTTGGGAGTTTTTCTTCCAGCCGGTCCGCTTGGCTGATTATCAGTATTTTAGCATTTATACCCTTTCATTTTCCGTAAATTATTGATATGCCCGCGAAAATTATTACTGCAGAAATGCAGCATTATTCTGCGTCTATATTTCGAAATTGTCCGGTAAATCGGTAGGATATGTACTTAATTCCGCCTTCACGGCATCAGAATAAAGGCCGTAAAGCAGGTAAATCATCGCAGAAGGCAGCTGCGTGGTTAGTCCTGCCTGATTCTTCAGTTGCTGTTTCTTCTCCGAACTCTTATCAAGTTCTATCTTCCCGTCCGTTTTCTTCAGAGGGGATATCATGATGGCAGAGCAGAGGTTCTTGCACTCATTCTCATCGATACGGATGACAGGCAGAAGCGGACTGCGCTCGCCGAAGAGCATCTGGCAGAGCTTGAACTGCTGCCAATGGTATATCGTCGGCGCATCTTCGTTATAGAGTATCACCATGAAGCCGTACGACTCCAGGGCAGCCTTCAGATTGAGCGAGTCGGTAGTTATCTGTTCCCGCTCCTCCCTGCGCTTGTTGCCGGCACGGTCTGGATAGAGATAGATTGTCTTATTTACGGCCGCAGATCCGAAGAACTGGTGTACCTCTGCCACGAGGTCGTTGTAATCCTTGGGCAGGAAGGCAAAGAACTCCTTGATGATGTCGAGACGCCTGCCGTAATCTTTCTTCTGGGCAACGATGAGCGACTGGAAGTTACCAGGGTCGTATCCCATGTAGAGCGGTTCGTGAGGGTCGTAATGTAGAAGATACTCTGCCGTAAGGATAAACCTATCCTTCAGATTCAGGCGAAGAATGGACTCATACTTATAGCTATCCTTGAACTGATGCTTTGCGTGGTCGTAGTTAATGAAGAACTTATTGGTTACCTCCTTGTGACGGATGGCGCAGATAGCCGTGAGGAACTCGTCCGTATCAAGAGTGTCCAACTGAGTCTTGAAGAACTTAGGACCTAGGATATCCTTGTTGCAGAAGGAGGATGCACGGATATAGTAGATGGCATTACGCCTCATATCTGCCAGACGAGGTTTCCATCTCGCCACGAAGGCATTGAGCTTAACAGACTCAAGTCGCATCTTCTCAAGGAGAACAGGGTCTTTCGAGTCTCGTTCCTGCTGCTTGAGCACGAACAGACGGTAGAGACTTCTGTTAACTTCCAGGGCAACGGTTGCAATCTCCTCGATAAGTTTCGGGTTCACCTTCTTTTCATAATCCTCAAACCAGTCATCTTCGCCGAGGTCGACGCGAGCCGTATCACTCACACCCGTAACACCCTCATAATAAGCAGAGCAGCGCACATTGGCTGGACCTCCACGTAAAGACGGGAACAGGCGGGTTTTGAGTTTTTCTCCACTATTATGCTTCATTTCTTCAACGAAAGCGTGCACGGCATTTCTACCGGCAACAGATTCCGGCTGGTCGCTTGATACGAGCTGAAGGTGGGCGCCATTTCGGAATATCACGCTATGCTTAGCATAGGCTATCGGATATCGGGGTTTCCGGAAGTGGGAAGGCAGCGTGCTCTCTCCTACTACGTAATCAATACCATATTCCAGCATGGATCTCTGTTGCCCGTTCACTACTACCTGACGCGAGAAGTATGCCTGTATGTTTGGCCAGACGTTGGTCATCAGCGCCACGTAGGTTTTGTGAACCAGGAAGGATAGCTCTCCCGGCATATCGTTGGCAACACGTATCAGGCGAGGACCCGTCACACCTTCGGTCTTACCTCCGGCACGGGCAACCTCGGCAAAAAGCATGTTGGGGTCGATGATGTTGGCAAGCAGCTGCATGTTGTTCATGTAGTAATGCTCGAATTCACCGAGTGTATTATCATTCAAAATCAGTTGGCTCATCACTTAGATCCTCCACAATTTCCGCTTCCTGAATATCAGCATCACGAAGCAATCGTTTCTTTTCTGAACTCTCGATAGGCAAACCATCGATGAGAGATATGTAAAAACCGCGGTTGTACTTGCCGGCAATTTCCTTGAGGTTCTTTTTCTGAAAACCTAATTCTTCCGGGGTAACTTCTGGAGTAATGAGGAACACAACTCCGAGATCTCTATCCGCCTCTGCCTGTTCGGACGCACGTCTGCGGCATTCCAGGGCTTGATCCATACAGGCTTTCTGCATTTTATAGTCGCGCTTGGCAGAACAGAGCTTGGCAAGGTCCTCGTACTTATTGGCAAAATCATTTTCCCAGACCTTGATGCTTACGTTACAATCCACATTGAAGTAAGATATCGCCTGGTTAATGCGGGTCATGCAGGTACGAACATCGAGGGTTATTTTCTGCTGCGCGGCAATTCGCTGCTTGAGCTGACGGGCGCCACGGGTAATATTACGTTCATACTCGTAGATTTCGGCTGCCCATTGCAGCTGCTTCAGAAAGGTCTGTACATCCTCTGGAATGCCTTTACCCTCACCTGTAGTCAGAAAGGTGGTAATTAGGTCTGGATGAACGCTCTCCAGCTTTTCTATCTCGCTTTTCATACGCCAAACAACTTCTTTCTAAGTTTCAGTTCTTCGCGATCCTGCATCCGCTCATTCAGTAGTTTGATGGCATCGAGGTCGCCGTTTGCTGCCAACTCGGCTATCTTCTCGTCTGCCTCGAGTTGAGCCTGCTCTAGTATACCTCCGTTCTTCACCATCGAAACGCAGGTTTCTGCAATCTTTTGTAATTCCGTCTTATCCATCTGATTTATCTGATTTGTCACTATACTGTTCCATTACCATCTTGAACATGCGTTCACGTTCCTGATGCCGCTGGAGGTTCTCACGGTCGCTGGCACGTTTGTCCTTGCGATCATCTCTTTTAATGTAGCTCTTATAGCGCTTGATATTGTCGAGCACGTTCTTGTGCTTGTGAAGAAACTCGGCAGGATCCTTCTTGAACAGTTTTACGAGTTCATCGAATTCAGACTTCCCCTTCAGCAATGGATGCTTATACAGGAACTTGCCGGTATCGTTGTACGCCCTCAGTTCCTCGAATGCCTGTAGGTTCCTGATGCGAAGTTCTGCCATGGCAGCCACATCGTTCGCCTTCGGTTTCTTGTCCAGGAGTTCGTCGAGTTTCTTCATTTTGCGCCAGGTATTGATGCGGTCGTTATAGATGACGGTTGCCATCTGCACGTCCTCGTTATAGAGGTTATCCCAGTCGATGTTAGGATATTCCTCTTCTTTTTGGACTACTTTTTTTTTGAGTCCTCACCAGGGGCGGCAGTATCTGGCTGTTCTGATTCCTGTTGGTTTTCGCCTTCAGGAGTTTCTTCTTCGGTTGAAGTATTACTTGAACCATCTGCAGGTATCTGTTCTTCTTCAGCTGAAGTATTACTTGAACCATCTGCAGACTCCTGTTCTCCTTCGGCTGAAGTATCACTAGAACCATCTACAGGTCCCTGTTCTTCCCCAGCTGAAGTATCGTTTAATTTCTCGAAATAGATTCGATGATCTACGATATCCCCTTCATCGCACTCATCCAAAAGAGCGTAGAGTATTTCGTCTGCATAACGTTTCGGGTCACGAGCGAAACGAGTAAGTTTAGGATGGCGAGGGTTTACATCCTCCAGGAGAGCAAGGTCGGCTTCAGCGTGCCCGGCTCCTCTGAGTTTATTGAATAATTGCAATTTTTCTCTTCTACTAATCATACCTTATATATTATTAAAGGTGCGCCACCTCTTGTGGCGACACACCTTAAAATTAACTAATAAACTAAATAAAATGAGAAACGCTAAGAAATTGTTGTCTTACCAGTTGAAGAACCTGAAGCCGTATTCTGCCTTGTGCCAGGAGCCGTGTCTGAATGAGCGACAGCAGCGGCAGCTGTCACACCAAGAGGATCCTCAGCATACAGGCAAGGAAGGTCTACAGATGTGCGCTTAAATGTGAAGGTGGTGTATCGGCCGTCCTTATCGTCCTTAGTCTCTGTATTATTGAGAATCATAGGGCGCTCAGGTTCGCCGACGATATACCATTGGGTATCCTTTACATGCTTATAAAGAATAATAAACTTACCACCAGCATACTGCTCAATGAAGTTATAGAGATCCACGCGAGTGCCACCCATGATGATTACCAGGTTATTCTCGCCAGATGTCGTGATATCTCCCTTCTCTGTCGTAGCCGTAAATGTAGGAATATCATGCGCATCGAAGAGATAAGCCTTCAGGGTGTCGGCGACCTCTGTCTTAAATGGCATTGCCTTGACTTTGCGGTCTTTATCCGGCTGAGGGAAGGCCTTCGATAAATCAATTAAAGTCGTAGGAACCAATACCACCTGGTAAGCAATGGCAGAACCATGGGTATCTCGGTCTGTCACATCTTCGATAGATGTCAGCGCAACGAACGAAGCCATAGAGACTCCTGTGCCACCTATACCGAAGGTAGATGTAGGATCAGCTAACATCTGCAGAAGTGAAACGATGCCGAGCAGCATAATGAGCGTCATGAAGAGAAGACGGCCCTTATGCTGGGCATAATGATAACCCTTGTTAGGGTTATAAGTACGAGAACGTACTGGAATATTGTTTTTCTTCATAATTTTTTCTGAAAATGTAGGCGAGGTACGCCGTACCTCACCTACGAGTTAACAATATATATAATAAGGACTAACGGCCACCAGGAACATTAGGCTGAACAGCCTTGTTAATGGTTCGCTTGCCACCTACGCGACGTTCGAGCTCACGGAACTTCTCGTCCTTGCCGAGAATAACCATGATATAGTCGCCAGCCTGGCTAGGAGTCCATGCTGCGGTAATATTTGCAAACTTGCCACTCTTGGCAATGGTAAGCTGATGCTTGGTATCATCCTCACCAATCTCGATACAGTAAGCTACGCCAGCCTTTGCATTCGTGATATTCTCGATAGCGGTTGCTGTAGTATCAGCATCTGTAATCTGCCAGAAGCCGTTTGCGCCGTTGATCTCTGCACCAATAACAGTTGCAGGGAGGTTGGTAAAGATCTGCTGGAATTCGTAATCGTTGGCATCCATGGCAGCCTTATTGTCGAACTTGCGACCGGTAAAGGCTGCACCACAACCTTCTTTCCATGTGCTCCAGGCACGAACCATCTCCATCTGTTCCTCCATCTTTACGGCGAACATCTCGCCAGGGAGGTTCTCTACAAACTGGATATTGCCAGGAACATCCATAAACATCCAGCAAGACCTACCCTCATATGGGAGCCACTTAATCTGGATAGTAGAGTCAGGAACACGGTTCTTGTAGCCGTTAGGGCCGGTAAAGTCCTGATCCTTGCCATAAGTCTCGCGGCAGTTAGCAAGCCACCAGTCAATATGGTTCTCATTGAGATAGAGAACATGGTTATCGATGGTCATGCCCTCAGAGAGGTGAGTCTTAACGTCGGTAATGAACTCCTTAACCGCATCCAGCATATTAGCTGAAGTATAAGTATTGTAGCTCTTATTAGCAAATGGCTTAATGCTGTAGTCGTGGATGTACCGAAGCAAGGTATACCAGATACCTGTACCTGCATTGAGGTAGCTTGATGCCTGGCCAGTCTCCGGCTTAACATAGATACCACGCATACGACGCTGGTTCTGCTCGTCCTGAGCCTTCTTCAGAAGGTTGAGAAGGCAGAATTCAACCATAGACCACTTGATAGGATCGGAGCCCTCCTTATTGAGATAAGCGATATACTTACGCTCAAGTTCCTTCATTGGGCCAAACTTAACCTTAATCATGGCGTCATCAACATAGCCCATCTCGTTTTCGAGCTGCATGCCACCCTTGTAGATCTCACCTTCCTGGTAGCCCTGAGATACCTCATCGAAGAATGCGTTGAAGAGAATGTCACGATCCTGAACACCATAGCGAACAGGGAAAAACTCTGTAAGATTACGAAGTTCAAGGATTCGGGCAATAAGCGCATCCTGGCGAAGGATAACGAACTGGTCACCCAGTCCTGCATTATCCACGCCTGAGTAATTTGTGGCAAACTGGCCGGAAGCGAGAGCTTTGACGTTACCGAGCTCGTTGCGTACCTGGTGATACTTGTAGCGTTCCTGGAGTGATCTCGCGAACGCCATCGCTTCAGAACGGAATGCTTTGCCGTCTGTCTCCTCGTTTGGTGCAGATGCTAAGGCTATCTCAGGATTAGCGACAATGCGGTTCCAGCGCTTTTTCATATCGAACATAGAATGCTCGATACCGAAAAGGTAGTTAGCGTTAGTTTCGAAACCGTTAATAGGAATAGAAGGAGCAGTAACATGAGCAGCAGGTTTGTCATCTGCTGTACTATTAGCCATCTTCTTCATATTCTCAGCGAGAGTGTTGACAGCTGTAGAGAGTTTCTCGAACGGTACATTCTGGCTGTTCTCGTTCTTCTTTCCTGCATCATCATCGTCGTCGCCACTTCCATCGCCGTCAGGATCATCATCCTTTGACTTGTTAGCCTTTGAGACAATGGCATAGAGCTCATTGATCTGCTTCTGATGCTCAGCCTGCTCGGCTGCACTATTCTCCGCAGCGAGGTCATCCATGAGAGTACTCTGGTACTCTTTCTGGTACGCCTCGCAAAGAGCCTTATACTCATCTGCGGTAAGGCTCTTATTCTCAAACTTCTTAGTAAAACCAAGACTCTCGAGAACCTTGTTTAACTTTGCTTTGAAATTCATAAATCAATCATTTAAATATTAAAACAACTTAGATCAAACAAAAATAATATATTAGCTAAATCCGTAAAGGCTCTGCGTCCCCATATAGGCCTCTCCCAGTTCTGCCACCTCTGCAATCGCCTCCAGTAAGGTGCGCTTACCGTCGATGAGACCGACTTCTTCGGCTGGAGCGGTATACAGGCTCTCTCCCTGAAGTACCGGGGCGTCATCATCCAGTTCTGCCAGTTTGGAACGCTGAGATTTCACTTCTGCCAGGAACTGTTCATTCATCGGATCAAGAACATTCTTAATATAGTCTTCAGACTTACCGTCCTTCAGGTCCTCGAAAATCTTATTCTTCCGGCTAGAATTGGTAGCCTTTGCTACAATCTTCTTCAGCCCTAACTTTTCGAAGTATGGCTCAAAGTTCCAGAAGGAACACATAGTACCGATGCATCCAACGAAGTCATGATTCGTTGTTGCGTAAAGTTTCTGGCCATGACAGCCGATGTAATAGGCTGCCGATGCGCAGTATTCTTCATAGATGGCAATGATAGGTTTCTTGGCGCTTCGCAGAGTCTCGCTCAATCGATCCATGTACCATGCCTCTCCTCCTGGAGAATTGATATGAAGGAGATGAGCGGATATCTGCGGGTTGTTCTCAGCGGCAATAATATCCTGTTCCAGCTGTTTGGAAGAGAAATACCAGTAGCTGTTTGCTGTCACAACTCCGAATACACGATGATATGCGATTGTACCATCATCCAGAGATGGCGAATTGTATTCATCCGTGAGCTGTACACTTTTCGTTTCATCTCTCTGCGATACCTTGGCAGATATCGCTAACAGCGCTTCATGCGTCTCGTACTGATAATATGTATGAGTCTTGAGATACTCCCGAATCTCAGGAATACTCATCGCCTGTTCGGCTTTTTTCTGTTCGAAGCTTACCACCGTGCCATTCAACGGGAAAGCAGCTACCATCAGCTGACGGTAGGCATCCTCAGTAATCCATAGAGGTAGAGTGGAAAGCAGAAGGGTCTGTATTTCGTCCATCTTAATTAAGTTTTCTACAAAGGTACATATATATAATAGGTATATAAAAGACCTTAAAGCAATGGGTTCGCAAGCATTTTGCACTTAACGATAAGCTTCGCCTTATTCAGATGTCTGACGAGCTGAACCTTCGCCGGGATTGTTTCCGTACCTATCTCGTACGTACGTGCATCAGGAAGTCCAACACTTGCGAGCGTGACGATAGCGCTGCGAGGAACCTTTAGTTCGTTAAAAATGCTCTCGTCCGCTATATCGACAATAAATGTCTTACTACAATCCCAGTACACACCTCCATTTTCCTCTGTCATTGAAGGCTCGAATGTGAACGGATCGGCGCTGAGGACTATGTTTCTTTCTGTGCCTCCGAGAGAGGAAATCATTAAAAGACAGGAAAACTCTTTCATAATGTTAAATTTTAGGGTGATTATTACTAATTTTTGAGTGACAGAAATTTGCACTCAGTATGTATTAAAAATAATTAAATACCCCGCTTTTTTTGGTATTTTCGAGGTGTTTTCGGAAAAAGCCGCTGGCGGTAGCGATAAAAGTTCTTCAGGAGCGCATCGGGCGATATAGACCTCAGAGAGTATCTCCTGATGAAATTGTCTACCACATCCTGGTTCCGCAACGGCCTGCCCAACTCTTCATTCTCAATCATGAGTCGGTGAAACTCGAAATTGAAGAGAAGTCGAATATGCTCTTCGATTTTTTTCGCCGCATTACTGGATAGATAATTGAAGTAAGCCGGATCCTTACCAGGATGTCCATCCATCTTTGAGCGCCGTGAAGGCAGATATATCTTGAGATTACAGTCTTGCATGACGTCATGATGAGAGTCTGGCTTGGCCATACAATTCCACACCACATGATACAGATCTGTGGTGTATGGAATTTTTACTCCGCCTGTTTCTGGCTCAATTTCTAGCTTTTTTTGAATATACTCTGCCAAATAGGGCTCAATTCTAACAGACGCTGTTCGTTTCGAGAGACGTTTTTTTTCTTTCCATATCGTTTTTGCTTATTTTAGCTTCCTACCGTCCTACAATCCTACAAATTGCAGGCTTACGAATGCAAAGATACTACATTTCAGCGAGTTACACAAATTTTATCAAACATATTTTTGTCCTACACACTCATTTTTTCGTTTCCTACACGTCCTACAATCCTACAAAATGGGGTATTCTGTAGGACGAAATCTCCAAAAGCGCCAAAATGTAAAAATTTCCTATTTCCTACAACGTCCTACAATCCTACAGCATTTCCTACAAAACCACAAAAACACAAAAATACACATAACATACTGATAATAAGATAAATAGATAATAATAATAGTTTGAAAAGAAAATGCATTTGTAGGATTGTAGGATTGTAG